>Ga0214170_1000059_pt1 | contig 51457 bp, 77 predicted proteins | sample TroBogEpilimnion_2_FD_153008 | JGI IMG/M metagenome (GOLD analysis project Ga0214170, IMG submission 153008) | Freshwater microbial communities from Trout Bog Lake, WI - 27JUN2007 epilimnion | ecosystem: Environmental > Aquatic > Freshwater > Lake > Epilimnion/Euphotic zone | place: Trout Bog... | reverse complement strand
TTTACCAGTTGTGTAAGTTACACCACCATTAATAGTCGCGTTTTTAGCACCGATTGGGTCAACTAAATTATCACCATTATAAACAGCATAAGGAGTTTTGATTGTTTGAGTTGTGAATGGATATTGGATACCACCACCTAAGTTATAAAGCTGTGTTACTTCGTCATCAGTTAATTGTTTGTTCCAAATAGTGGTTGAATCAATTTTAGAACCACTTCTCATTGGATATTCCTTTACAGAATCTAATAAAATACCAATAGCAGATTTATGTGTGGTGTTATAAACAATTTCGGTTGTTGTTGTATTAGATGATACTAAACTACCATTTATATAAAGTTTGGCATTGGTCGCGCTTAATTTTGTGTAAGTTATGTGTATCCAAGAACCAAATAAACCAGTTAATGATGTACTTAATGTGTTAACTGTATTATCAGTTGTCCCATTTAATGCTCTACACACTAACGTGTTATTTGTACCAACAGCTATATAAAATCCATAATAAGTACCAGTTGAACCATAATCATAATAACCATTATAAAATATACATTGCGTATTGCTATAAGATGCCGTTGGTATATAAACCCAAGTTGAAACACTAAATGTGTATAATTTAAGATTATTATTAGAAATATCAACATAACTAGTTGCTCCGTCAAAACTGAATGCATTTCCAACAATACCTGTTGAATAAGTTACTCCACCCACAACAGTTCCATTATTAGTTCCAACCGAATCACTTGGTGTTGATACTGATACGTTTGAGAATGGATATTGCTGACCATTACCACTATTATAAAGACCCAAAGCTTCATCTGATGTTAATACTCTTGTCCATGTTGAAACAGCGTCTAGTTTAGAACCATTTGCAAAATATGCCTGGAAACTACTTGAATTATATTGCATTGCTCCCATAGCAGGATAGTGTGTTGTTGTATATATTGGATTTGTTGTATCACTATTAGTGGAAACAAGAACTCCATTAACATATAAATTAGTAATACCCCCCCATATTTTAGTTACCAAAATATGATTCCAACTATTATACTTACCAGTAAAACTATATGTAGTATCTTTTTCTTGTTGTGATGAATTAACATATGAAAATTGAATTTGTCCACTAGAATTATGTATCAACCACCATCCATATTGATTACCACCATTATAATAATAATTGGTCATTATGTCTTGACGTGAAGTAGTGGTTAAGTAAACCCAAGCACTAACCGTAAAATCATTTCCGAAATTAATAGAGTTTGTTGGTAAACTAATAAAGTCATTAACACCATCAAATGTAAATGCATTTCCTATTTTACCAGATGATGTATAAACGCACCCATTCATTAGAGTACCATTATTAGTACTGATTGCATCACCTGCTGATGGCAGAGTTTTAGTCGAATAAGGATATTCAGTAGCACTACTATTGTTATACAATGATAAAACATCATCTTGTGATAATTCTTTATTCCATGTACTAATCAAATCAACTCCACTAGTTGAACCACCGAAATCATTTCCGCTACTCATTATTTGACCTCCTATAGCAGGTGTGTGTGTGGTAGTATAAACTGGGTTTACTGTACTTGTATTACTATTTTTAAGAACACCATTTACATACATTTTAGTTGCTGTTCCTGCCTTTCTTGTAATTACCACATGTTTCCATGCGCCACCAGTAACTGGAGCAATCTGTGCAGAATAATCACCAGCACAGTTATAATATACACCATTCACAGATGCAGATTGATAACCAGATATAGTACTAGTTCCATTACAAATATCAAAAGCATAAGCATTACCATAAATAAATAATCTCCATCCGTAATAATTACTTCCAGATGTTTGTAAATTACTTACAGCATAAATATATTGTCCCCAAGAACCAATTCCACTAACATTAACCCAACAGCTAATAGAAAAATCTCCTGTGTAATTTAATGAATTATCAGGTAATTTCATATATGAGTTTGAACCATTAAATGAAAATGCATTTCCTATTTTACCAGATGAATAAGTAGCACCACTCATTAAAGTACCATTATTACCTGATACTAAATCAGTTGTTACGTTTTCACCATTCCAATAACCTTTAATTGAAACATCTAATGATGTTCCTAATTTTTCAGCATTCCAAGCTCCAAAAGCATTTGTTTGTAATTGTGCTTGTGTGACACTTCCCTCGCCATTCCAAGCACCATAAGCACCTGTTGCTAATGTCGTTGTTGTTGTGTCAGCATTCCAAACTCCAAATAAAGAAGTTAGTAATGATGACGTTACGGGTGCAGCTACTACGGGTGATCTAAATCCTAATAATACCTGACCCAAATTGTTTACAATGTTTGCCATTATTTAATATATTTTTTTATCGTGAGCTCATTATATAACAAACCCATATACTATATATTAAATAATAAACCTCTAAAAATAAAAAACCTTAATTTTATTGAAAAAATCAACATCATATAATTTTTTTTATTATATTTGTTAAAAAAATAAGATATGACTGCAAATGAATTAGAATTAGCATTTGAAAATGCTCCAACATTAGATGATAAAGAGAAAGTACTTAATAGTGCTATCATTGAACAATTAAATACATTTGTTACTGCACCTATTGATTTAATACAATCAGATGAATTTGTAAAATTAGATGAATCTATTAAAAATCTTTATGATGAATTTAGATTTCTTCAAGTTGATAAACAACAAGAAGAAAATAATCGTTGTGAAGAAGAAATCCAAGAAGGTAAGTATCAACTATATACTTGTCTAAAAGAAATTCCAGATTTTAAATGTAATGTAGGTGATTATAAATATATCAAAATTGATGATATAGCATCTGATTATAAATCAAAAGGCGTTGATCAAATAAGCCCTGAAATGGCTGATTATGTAGCAAATATAGAACCAATTATAACTATTATCAGTGATAATGGTATTGGTAGCCTTAAATTTAAAAAAATATTCACCAAAAAAATTGGTGATTTTAATGATTACTTTGTAAAACTATAAATTATGAGAATATCTGACATCTTAACTCTAAAAGAGTTTGTAACCCAAAATCCAAATGATCAAGATCTTGGTGCATCTATTAGAAGTTTAACACGTGAAAAAAACACTAATATTAGTGATTTAGTTTATGATTTTGTTAAAAATTATCCCAATGATTCAGAACTAGGTAGTCAACTAAGGAAGAAGATACTATCACATATTATACATTGATGAAAAGACAGCTTTAGGCTGTCTTTTTTGTTTTATATATTTAGTAGCTAAACAATGCTATTCTTTTTATATATAAATATAATGATAGAAGAGCGAAAAAGTATTATACTGAATATAACTAATAATAATCCAGTTAGATGTAGTGAAAAATATTTCAAGAAAAACTTCAATGATATATACGAAAATATATTAGAACATTTTTCAAAATCCAATTTAAAAATAGATATTCTATTTAAAGAAAAGATATGGCTATGGGTTAATAATTCTATAGATCTACCAAAATGCCATTGTGGGAATTATACTAAAATAAATCCTAATTGGTTAGATGGATTTAGAAGAAATTGTTCAGTTAAATGCTCTAGCATAGATAAAATACGTATTGATAATGCAAAGAAATCAACCAAAGAAAAATATGGATCCGAAAATTATTTTAATACAGATGATTATAAAAAAAAAGTTAAAAAATCCAATTTAGAAAAATATGGTGTTGATCACTATTCTAAAACTAATGAATATAAGGAAAAAATTAAAAAAACTAATTTAGATCGCTATGAAACTGATCATTACTCAAAAACTGATGAATACAAAGAAAAAGTTAAAAATACATCATTAAGTAAATATGGTGTGGATAATTATGCTAAAACTGAAGAGTATAAATTAAAAAGAAGAAAATATATTATACGTAAAAGTAAATATGAAAAACTTTTTTTAATACACAAAATACCATCCTTTAATGAATTATCATATAAATCTTATATAGAAGATATATATAATGGTGAAATAATTCCAAATTATAGAGATGGATTTGAAATAGATATTTACTTACCAGAACTAAAATTAGGTTTTGAATTCAATGGACTGTATTGGCATTCAGATGAACACAAGAATAAAAACTATCATTTATTCAAAACAAATCACTTCAAAGATAAAGGAATCAGAATAATTCATATATGGGAGGATGATTGGAATTTTAAAACAGAAATAATAAAAAGCCAAATAAAAAACCTATTAAAACTAAATACTATTAAAATATTCAGTAGAAAATGCGAAATCAAAGAAGTAAATGTAAAGGATTCTAGATTATTTCTGGATAATAATCATATCCAAGGATTTGTCAATAGCAATATAAAAATAGGTTTATATTATAATGATGAATTAGTTAGCCTAATGACCTTTGATAAATATGAAGGTAGAAAAAAAATGGATGAATATGAATGGAACTTAAATAGGTTCTGTAATAAAATAAACACAAATGTAATTGGTAGTGCTTCTAAATTATTAAAATATTTCATAAATGAATATAAACCTAATAGAATTATTAGTTATGCGGATAAAGATTGGTCTATAGGTGATCTATATTATAAATTAGGATTTGAATATGTAAACGAAACACCACCAGATTATAAATACATAGTAAATAAAAAAAGAACACATAAATCCAATTATAAAAAAACAAAATTAAAAACAGATTTAACCGAAAATGAACAAATGAAGTTAAATTCAATTAATAAAATTTATGATTGTGGTAAAATAAAATTTCAACTGATAAATATATGATAGATTTAACTATTTTTTATGATAATGGCAATTTAAATAAAAATAAACTTAGAGAAAACTGGGTTTCTAATAATTATAGTTCTTTATACAATGATTTAATTAATTTTAGAAATAATAGTAATCTATCAAATATTAAATTCTCTAATCTTATTTATCTATACCACACCAATCAAAATACCATCCCTAAATGTGAATGGTGTAATGAAAATCCTAAAAGATTTTTAGGACTAACTAAAGGATATGATCCATTTTGTTCCAAAAAATGTGCTTCTGAAAAATCTAGACCAGATGCTGAAACCAAAAGAAGAGAAAATACTCTGAAAAAATGGGGTGTTGATCATACATCTAAATTAAATAGTGTGAAAAATAAACAAAAAGAAACTAACCTGGAAAGATGGGGTGGTATATCACCAACAAATAATAACGAAGTAAGATCCAAACAAAAAAATACCATGTTTGAAAAATATGGTGCTGAATATTCAGGGCTAAGTTCAGAATTATTAACTAAAACTTTATTAACTAGAAGAAATCAATATGAAATAGAAGTTAAAAATAGATTTCCTGATCTAAATATTGAGGTAATTAAAGAAGGATTACTATCTATAAAATGTGATACTTGTAATAATGATTATGAAATAAGAACTCCATTATTAAGGTTGAGATACTTTAGATATGGTGTATCACCCTGTTTAATCTGTAATCCACTACAATCATATGGTAAATCCAATGAAAATGAAATAATAAATCTATTAGATGAGTGGAATATTAATTATATAAGAAATGATAGAAAAATACTTAATGGTAAAGAATTAGATATATACATACCTAGTCATAAAATAGCTATTGAATTTAATGGTCTTTGGTGGCACTCCGAATTACATAAAGATAAAAAATATCATTTAGATAAAAAAATAAAATGTGAAAACCAAAATATAAATCTAATACATATCTGGGAAGATGATTGGAATTCTAAAAAAGATATAGTAATAAGTAGATTAAAAACATTACTTGGCTTATATGATAGAAAAATCGGTGCAAGAAAATGTATAGTTAAGGAAATAGATGCTAAGACATCATTTTCATTCCTTGAAGAAAATCACCTACAGGGTGGTATAAATTCTTCTATAAAATATGGACTATTTTACAATAATGAATTAGTATCTGTTATGACATTTGGTAAATTAAGAAAAGGATTAGGACAAAAAAATACAGACAATAAATGGGAATTATATAGATTTTGCCCACTTAAAAATACTTTAGTTAATGGATCATTTTCTAAAATGCTATCCTATTTTGAAAAAAACGTAAATCCAAAAGAACTTTTAACATATGCTAATAGGGATTGGAGCGATCGTAATAATGTCTATGAGAAAAATGGGTTTGAATTTCAAAATTATACTGATGTAAACTATTGGTATTTCAAAGACATTTATAAAAGATACCATAGATTCCAATTTAGAAAGGATGTTCTAGTAAAATCAGGCAAAGATATCAACAAAACCGAAAAGGAAATAATGTATGATGATGGGTGGAATATCATTTGGGATTGTGGGAATTTAAAATTTTTGAAAAAATATTAAACTTTTTTTCATAAAATATTGTTTATTTAAAATAATTGATTACATTTGTAGAAATAAATGTTAAACCAATAAAAACAAAAATTATGGAAAATTTAGAAAAAGTAGATTTACAATCTTTAAAGTTGAAACCTACACAAGAACGTTTAGAAACAATCTATAAAATGGTTGATTCTGCTGATAAAAATCTAATGTTAGAATTGAAAGAAAATTTTGCATTAGAATGTAAAGCTCTTAAAAATTCTTTAAGAACTACTAAACTACCAGGTGAGAAAAGTCTTTTTGTAGAAAACCCAGAAAATACAAAATTGATTGTATCAAATGCATTGGAATTTTATATTGAATTAGTAGCAGAATTCAAAACAAGTGAAAATTTCAATAGCTTTAAAGCTAAATTAAAATTAGCACAATAAAAAAAAATAAAAAAAATTATAATAATAGTATCTATATTGAAAATTATTATTATATTTGCAGAGTTAAATAAATGTTAAACTAAAAACAAAAAACAAAGAATGGAAAACAATTCTAGTGTTGTTGCAAATGAAGCAACGGAAAACGGCATGATGCCACAATGGATGTTAGACAAATTACATTTGCTAACAGAAAAAGAAAGGGAGTATTTATCAATTATGTGGCCTAAGTATGGAGTTTTATTCATAACGTCGAAGCCAGGTGTAGCTAAATCTGCTATTGGTTTATCAATTGCTACTAAGTTAGGATTTAGATATCTTGACATGCGTTTATCAATGTCCGATGAATCTGATTTCAAGTATCCTTACTTAGAAGATTTAGTTTATGAGGGACAAACTTATAAAGTATCTGGTTATGCTGTACCTAGATGGGCATTTGAAGCTAACCAAAGACCTACAATCATCCACTTTGAAGAGTTGAACAGAGCTCCACAATTCGTAAGAAATGCTGCTTTACAAATCTTACTTGAGAGAGAGATCGGTGATTTCAAATTCAATGACAATGTTTTGATGATGGCATCAGGAAATCTTGGGGATGAGGATGGAACAGATGTTGAAGAATTTGATGGTGCATTGAACAATCGTTTAATTCACGTTGATCACACATTATCAGTAGATGAGTGGATTAAAAACTTCGCAATTGATAAGTGCCATAGCTTAATCGTAAGTTATATCAAAACTCACCCAGAGCAAATCTACAAAGTGAGTGATAATGCTAAAGGTTATGCTACACCACGTTCTTGGACAATGATGTCTCACTTCATTACAAGAAACTTTGGTAAAAATGCGGATGCTAGAAACTTTTTACCATCATTGAGAAAAGTTGGATATGGTTATATTGGTAACTCTGTACACAAGTTCTTACAATACTGTGAAGACATGTTAAACATTTCTATTCAGGATGTAATTAACAACTACGATGGTATTAAGAAAGACTTAGAGAAGTACAATCGTGATAAGAATTCTGAGTTAATTCACTCACTTAAAGAGATTGACATCACTACGTTAAATCCTAAGCAATTAGTTAACGTAACTAAGTTTCTAGACCGTGTTGGTGATGATGAGAAAACAGCTTATTTATTATGGATCTTAGACAATGTTGCTAACATTGGTGAGCCTAAAATGAAAAAGTTCTTACTTCACTATGAGGAATTGTTGAGAAGTATTAAAAAGATCAACAAACCAACTACTACTAAAAAGGAATCATAAAGAAACCTTTTTAAAACAAAGGGGATGTCTTATGGCATCCCTTTTTTTGAATAAATAATAAATAATCTAAAACTAATTGATTTAGATATACTATAAAACTATACTTAAAATAATTAGAAAAGGGATGTTTATAGATAGATTCAAAAAATTTGGTGGTGATTTCATACCAGATATAATAGAATACCTTAAAGAGCAATTAGAAATTGATCCAGGAATGACTATTAGTGTTGGGTGTGATTCAATACAATTGAGGAGACGTACGGTATATGCAATTACAATAATGATGTATAATTCAGAAGTTAAAAAGGGTGCACATGTTGTTTTCTTTCGTGATTCTTGTCCTAAGATACGTGAAAACCAAGAGCGTTTATATAAAGAGGCTTTATATTTACATGATCTAGGTACATTTCTTGATGAGAATTTATCACCGTTCTATAAAAGATCGGATTTAAATGATATAGAACGTAAGAGATATAAATATCATTTGGCTAAATGTAATAATGAATATGCACATGTACCAAATCACCAAGAGGAGGGAGTTATTAAAAACCTTTTAATGACACCTGCTGATAATATTGAATTTAAATTAGTTGATTTACATGTTGATTTTAACCCATTTGAGGGAACTAGTGGTAAGAATAAATCATATGTTGCATATAAAAGTTTTGTTCCTTGGCTAAGAGGATTGGGATTTAGAGTATGGGCTAAACCGAGTTCATCAGCAAGTTCAAGTGCTGCTGACTTTTTGCTAAAAGATTAAATATATTAAAATAAAAATTATGAAAAGAAAACAATTAAAAGTATTAGGATTATCTTATAGCCAATCACAAATTGGATCATATATTGTGGTTCTATCTGAGAAAAAGGGAAATAGAAAATTACCAATTATTATTAAACCTAGTGAGGCACAACAAATTGCTGTTAAAATGGAAGATATTAAACCATCTAGACCATTAACACATGATTTGTTTAAATCATTATCAGATGCGTTTAATATTGATATTCAAGAAGTTTATATTCACTCACTAGCAGAAGGTATTTTTTATGCAAAAATGATAGCTAGTAATGGTATTGAAGAGACCGAAATTGAATGTACTATTGGAGATGCTATAGCTATATCACTTACTTATAAATGTCCAATTTGGGTTAAACAAGAGATTATTAATTCAGCTGGAATTGTTATGAATGATGATGGTAGTAGTGTCACTGATGCTACAGAGGAAGAAACTGAAGATGATGGTTTATATGAAGAACCTAGTAAGAAAACATCAGTTGAAGATTTAGAACATCTTATGGAAAATGCAATTTCCAATGAAGAATACGAGATAGCAGCTGAAATAAGAGACAGAATTCAAAAGATGAAAGAAGGTCAACTCTAAAATAGATAACCTAACCGATGAAGATAGATGGAAAATATATTTTCATTATTGTTCTGTTCAATTAGGTTTGAAATATAGTTTACATATTGTAGATAAAACTCCTTTAAATCCATCTAAGCACAATGGTTTTGAAATTCATTGGACGGTTGGAAGAGGTAAACCAGATAAAGAATTTGGTAATATCGCAATATATTATTTATGGAAAGATATGAAATTATTATCTTTTGATGAGTTTCAGAAAGAAAGAATATATGATTGGTATTGGAAATTTGGAGATGAAATCAACCATAAATAAACTTTTCATATTTCTTTTCATCCTTTATATTGATCTCCATAATTGTTTCCTTTAATGGTGTTGTGAATGTTATCAAAACATAAGAAAGATAATCATTCTCAACACCATTTAATAATTCATCTAAGAGCAAATCTCGCTCATCTTCTTTGTTTAGACGCTCACCTGCATCAATTCTTAAATTAATCTTCCAGGGAAGTCTTTTAGATACATAATTGATTACAGACATCTTATATACATTTGGTTGCCTTATTTGCTTTCTAAATAGGAATATAGCAAATATAACAACCTTAGTTATATAGTTATGATTTACTTCATTTATATCTAATTTCATATCTTATGTATTAAAAATCACATTTTCTATTGAGATATAATTTTTTTGTATTATATTTGCTTAAAATTAATTAACATGGAATATATTAAAGAAGAGTTGTTCAAAAAAATTGAACTACTTAAAATTGAAAAAGTTGGTGAAACAATAGTGACCAAATACAATGATAGAGTTATCAGAACTGCTAATGTTTCAAAAATATATGAGATTTTTGATATTGTTAAATATTTAAAAGAGAAAATCACCCATATTGAAAATAACTTTGATATCAAAAGTTATAATCTAATAATTAAAAATGGAATTCAATACCTTGAATTACATTCGGATATTGTAATTATTGATAATAAAAAATATCAAAAATCATTCCACATATTAAATTCAAGTGATAAATCACGAAAATTGAGTTTTAATACAGGTCTTTATTGCCTAGATGATAAATATTATATCATAATGGGTGCTAAAAATGTTTCATTAAATAAAAGACACACAACCGGAGTTACTGATGCAGCAGAATTAGCAAGTCAAGGACTGAATGGTGAAACATTTAATGAACAAATTGATGCAATACAATCATTAGTAGGACATAAAGTAGCCTATTCAAAAATAAGAGAAATGATATTGGGTGAAGATACTAAATTCACACCATTAACAGTACATAAAAAATTAGAACAATTAAATTATACACTTCGTTGGAGTGTTAATAATTTGAGTGCTGAAAATAAAACACTATTAAATACTAAATCAACAAGAGTAAAGGAAATTGAAAAGAAAGATGATTTCTTTATAGATGCTTTAGTTGTTTTAAAAAGTTATCTTTCTTTATTCAGAAAAGAAGATTCTCATATTATAAGAACAGAAACTGATAGAATAATGAAAATAACTCAATGGGCAGTTAGAAATGATCTATTGGAAATGCTAGGCATCTAAACAAATTCATATCTTATTGATATAAATAAGATGAAAGAAGAATTACTTAAAAGACTTGAATGTTTTAATGATCCCGAATTCTTATTTGACCCAGGACTACACAAGTACACCTATCACGGTGATACATTCCAATCAGTTACTCAATTCATTGGACAATTCCACGAACCTTTCGATACAGAAAAATGGTCTAAGATCAAAGCAGAACAAGCGGGTGTTGATCAAGAAGATATCAAAAAAGAGTGGAAGCGTTTAAATGATTACGCAAATGAGATCGGAACTGATACACACCAATGGATAGAAGATTATTATAATAAAATTTTCAGAGATATACCTACTAATTTAGATTTATTACACCGTATAATTAAATTCCAAAAAATATATGCAAAACAATTACACAAGCTAGAGCCACTTGCTTTTGAGGTTAGAGTTTTTTCTAAGAAGTGGAAGAAGGCAGGTATGATAGATTCTTTGTTTATCAAAAATGGTAAAATATACATACTTGACTGGAAAACTAATAAAGACTTTACCACTGATGATCATAGAAAAGGTAGATATGAAAAGTTATTAGATCCCTTTGATGCACATTATAAAAATCATTTAAATGAATATTCAATACAATTGTCTATGTATGCTGCTATATTGGAGGAGTGGGGATTTGAAGTTGGAGGTGCTTATTTGGTTCATATTGGACCAGGTGATGAGGATGCTCAAATTTATAAGGTTGTTGATATGAGAGATAATATTAGAAAATATTTTGGTGAATTAAAAAAGCCACTCAATTGAGTGGCTTTTTTAATTTTAAGCTTGTTCCATTGTTTCTGTCAGTTCTTCAAAATCAACAAATAAGTTTTTTTCTTTAATGATATTTAAAATATCCTCAGTAATATCATTATTTTTAGTTACAAAAACAACTTCCATTTTACCCATTACTAAATCAATAGCATTTTTTTCAGACCATTCTGTAATTAAAACTGATAATTCATCATAGGTTCTACCATTTAGATCATTTTGCATTTGCTTCATAGTTGTTTTGAACTCATTGTCATAAGACATTGCCTTTTCTTGTAATTCAGCAAATGTTTTTTCTTTTTCACTCTGTGATTTTTGATCCATAATTAAACCACTTTGTGCTGCTTTTATAATAGCTTCCATTTCAGCCTTTACTGGTTCTAATTTTTTAATAAAATTTACTCTGTAATCACTCATTTCTTTTACACCATCTTGGTAATTTTTATAGTTCTTTGTAAGAACATCAAAATCTACTACTCTTATTTCCATAATAAAGTTTTTATTTATTATATTGTAAATATGATAAATGTTTAAGAAAGTAAGTATTGAATAGCCAATACATATCTTTGATACAAGTTAGTTTCTTCGGAATTGTTTGGATCATCAAATGTTATTGTTTGTATATCCGTTGAATTTACTTTACAAACTTCTAGAAATGTTCTATTTAGATTAAGAAAATCTTGAAATTGTGGATTCTCATAATAATAGTCATATTGGACTGATGTATAGTATACTGAATTGGACAAAAAACTTTGAATATCTATTTCATTAATTGTTCCAATTATAAAACCAGTTGTGTTTGAATAAATTGTATTTCCTTGTTGAAAAACATCATTTTTTTTATATAAAATACTCAACATGTTAATAAATGGTGATTTTGTTTTACCAAGTATAATAGGCCACACTTTATATTTTAAAATATTTGTATTATCATAATTTTTAGAATCAATATTATAATATATTTCTAAACAATCTTGTAATAAACCATATTGAGAATTTCTTATTAGATCATCAATATAATTTTTGAAATCCATTTCATAATTTTTACCCAACATAGCAATTCTGTTTATATTAGTATAAATTTTATCTATTTGAATTCTTGTACTATTAGCCATAAAGTATATATTAAAAAAAAACACACCAATTAGTGTGTTTTTTAATTTTATTTTATTGAGCCTGTGCTGGTGATGCATTAGCATTGATTATCTTATCAATTTCTTCTATTTTATCTTTATTTGCATCATTGTTTATAAAATCAACAAAAGAGGAAACTTTCTTAATATCTTCTGGTTTTTTAGTTTTCAATTCTCCCAATTTTTTAACTAACTCCTCTTGTCCGTCAGCTTTAGGTTCTTCTGGTACATCTGTTTTAGAAATTATTTCAGCAAGTGTTTTAGTAAACTCATTACCATCTTTATCAAACATAGTAACTTTATCACCTTCAATCTTTTCAATTTTGTGAACTCCTACTAACTCAGCTGATCTTCCTTCTGTTGGGGTTGCCTTCTCTTCATCCGTAAGTTGATTGTACTCTTCCATTGATTTACCTTTAAGTAAATATATAACATCATCACCCACTTTAAAATCAGATTTTTTAGTAGCACCATTCGTATTATTTTCAGATTTAGCAATTAAATCAGCACCCTTTTTATTAATTTCTTTACCATCATCATCCAATAAAGTATAATTATCACCTTCAATCTTTTCAATTTTATGAATACCAACAACATCTTTTTGATCTTCTGGTTTCTTTTTTGGATCATAATCATCCTTTGTTTTATCCTTAAGTAAGTATATAACTAAATCACCTACTTTATAATCTATGGCTACTGCTTTACTAGCATCATCTAGTTCTTTTTGTATTTTAGTTGCTATTTCATCTCTTTCTTTTTTAATACTAGAAACCATAGTAGTATCACCAGCTTGTTCAAGATATGCTATCTTAGCATTTAAATAAGCCATATCAAACTCATCTTTTTTACTTTTGATTATTAAATCCAATTGTGGGTTTTTAGTAGCACCACCGTATTTATTAAGAACGTCATCCATTTCTTTTAAAGCACTTGCTTTCATTTTCTGGATAATCTGGTCTAATATTGCACTTTTTTGTTTTAATGTATCAACTGCTAATTTACTATTAGCATCAGCTTCAAATATTTTATTTGATTTATCTACTTTAACACTTTCTTTTGTTGCTAATATATTAAGGCTAACTTTTGCCTGATTTGCAAATTCATCCTGAATCTTTTTTAGATATTTTTGATAGATAGCTTCAACTTCTTTACCACCTTTAGCTTTATTTATAAGTTCTTTACCCTTTTTAAAAAGACCACCAATTGCTTTTCCTATAGCACCCAATATTTCTTCATTTACTGGTTCTTCTAATTTTGAATTCTTAAAAGATTCAAAATTCTTAATATACTTTTTCTTTTCCATAAACTATATATAAAAAATTATCTATAAAAAAGTAAATTATAAAAATAAATAATATGAATTATAATAAAATGGTTGAGGAGTTCCATAAAACATTTGGAGCACCAATTTTAGAAACCCCACAAATTCCTTCTAAGGAAAGATGTGATTTAAGGGTAAAATTACTTCAGGAAGAATTGGATGAATTAAAAGAAGCAATTGAAAATAATGATTTAGTTGAAGCTTGTGATGCACTTTGTGACTTGCAATACATTTTATCAGGATCAAATTTAGAATTTGGGGTAGGTGATAAATTTGATGAACTATTTAATGAAGTTCACCGTTCAAATATGTCCAAGGCTTGTGCATCCCAACAAGAAGCAATTGAGACATTATCACATTACAAACAAAAAGATGGAACTGAAGGATATTACAAAGAGGTTGATGGTAAATGGTTAGTTTATCGCACAAATGATAATAAAGTACTTAAAAGCATCAATTATAGCCCTGCTAATTTAAAAGATATTATAAACAGATAATATGGATGGTAAAATAGCATTAGAACGTCTAAAAGATGGTAATAAACGTTTTGTAAATGGTAATACTGAAAAACCTAATCAAACATTAGAAAGATTAAAAGAAGTATCAAGTTATCAAAACCCATTTGCTACTATAATTGGCTGTTCTGATTCAAGAGTACCATCAGAAATTATATTTGATCAAGGATTAGGTGATCTATTTATTGTTAGAACAGCTGGACAAGTATCATCTCATGCATCTTGGGGTAGTATAGAATTTGCATATGCATCATTGAATACAAAATTAATAGTTGTATTAGGACATACAAATTGTGGTGCTGTTAGTGCAGCCTGTAATTCAATTGAAGTGCCTGGGCACATAATAACATTAATAAATGAAATTAAACCAGCAGTAAAATTAGCTAAAGATAATCTAGGTGATAAAGATTTGATAAATTTAGCAGTAGAATATAATGTATCTATGCAAGTGGAAAAATTGAAACATCTAGAACCCATATTATCAAAAGCTGTAGAAAGTGGTGATTTATTGATTGTGGGTGCTGTTTATAATTTAGAAACAGGTGAAGTTAATTTTTTAAATTGATAGAAACAAAAATATAATATATAACAAAAAAATAAAATTTTATATGAAAATACTACTTCTTGATATTGACGGTACCGTATCTGAAGATATAAAAAATGAGGATTCTCATTTATACCCAACTGCATATGTAATTGATGGATCTTTAGAACAAGTTAATAAATGGTATGATGAGGGAAATCATATTACATTCTTCACAGCACGTGAAGAAAAAGACAGAGATGTCACTATTAAATGGTTAGATGATAATGGATTTAAATACCATGGTCTAATTATGGGTAAACCTAGATGTCTAAATAATGATGATGAATATGTTTGGGTAGATAATAGAAAAGTTAGAGGTGTCACATACAAAGGCAAATGGGGACCACTTACTGAGAAATTATCAAAAATAGAAACAATGGATTAAAAAAACCACCTTTTTGGTGGTTTTTTTAATTTTTACTATAAACTTACATACATATATTTATATAATTTCTATGAAAGATAAGAAAATTAAAAAAATAGTAGAAATGGTTGTTGAAGAGTTAAACCACCTATCAAATGAACCAATGAAAGCACGTGCAATGAATGAATCAGAAGATTTTTTCAAAAATGCTTGTGAATATAATCAAGAAGTATCTGATAAAATAAAAAAACTTGTTCTAAATTTAATTAAATATAAAGAAAATTTAATAATTAATTTATATGATGATTCTATATCAATAGGAACAAATAATATTAAAAATTTCAAAAAAAATAACACCAATAATAGTAGCACATACAATGATGATAATTATTTAGAAATTAATATCAGAGAAAATGGATTTATTATCAATTTAGGATATAAAAAATCTTCAAAATATAAAGATGATAAATTGTTTAATGAATTATTACCAATTATCAAACAAAGACAAATTGAAATACATCAAGAAAATTTTGAAGAAATCTATACTGATATTTTAATAGAATCCGGTATAATGAGAGATAATAATTTAGAAGAACTAGGAATATGAGTAATGTGACTGAAGAACAATGGGAAAGATTAAGAGAAATGATAATAGGTGAATTATCTGCTTTTATGACAGAATGCCCAATTTGTAAAAACAGATTCAAAAATTATTTATACGATAAAGCAATTTGTATAAATTGCGATAGAGATCAAAAAATACATAGCTTACTTAAATCAAAATAAATCAAAATAAATGAACATAAACGATTACATTAAAGACTTATCAATCAAAGATAAGAAAACACTTTCACAAAAAACATTAAAACTCGTAGAAGAAGTTGGTGAATTAGCAAGAGTTATTTTACCATACGATTCTGCACACGGAACTAACCATCGTTTCACAGACAGAGATGCTATCTTAGAAGAGTTAGTTGATGTTTATTTAACAAATATATCTATCTCACACTCATTGGGGTTTACTGATGAAGAGTTTAATGATATGTTAGTTAAGAAAACCGAGAAATGGGGATCACTTCAAGCGAAAGAAGAAAAAGCAACTTTTCCACTTCCATTTGAAATTCATGTTACGGTTGATATGGAAAGAATTATTGATGGTGATGGTGACTCAACTAATGGTAAAAAATTATTTATTAAAGATTTCAAAAATCAATGCTTATCAATTGGTGTTAAGCCAATTGTAATTGATTTAGAGATTAATGACGGTTCAGTAATCAAAGACATTATGACATCTTCCAAACACTTTGGTGATAATAGAAGTGCTTATGAAGAGTCTGAACGAATTGTTAAAGAGTTAAGACATAGAGGTTATAAAGTAGTTAGAAATAAGATTGAGAGTGTTCCTTGGCACCCGGCGGCACCTATCATTTCAACTGGTAATGAAATACCTAATGGTTGTTATTTTGAATCACATATTGGAGTGCTTATAAGTCCTGATGATAAGATTACTTTGAATGACTTTATTAAAAACCTAGAAAATAGATATGCTATTGAGTTTAGTGGAGTTGGCGATCCACTTACGTCATTAAGTGGGACTGCTAAACTATCACAAAACTTTTTCAAGAAATCTAATGATGGTAGTAAGTTTGTTAATATGCTAACATATAGAAGTAATATGTGCAGTAGATCTAAGTTTACATTAGAAGTTGATGGTATTAAACACTTATTAAAAGAACAGGGATTTGACTTTGAGAAGGTTGAATTAGAATATGCAGTTTATGATACAAATGTGACACACGATGCAAAATGGATACAAGAAAAGTAGAAAATCATCAAAAAAAGCCAAAAAATAAAGATTTTAATTTTTAATTATTATTTAAAAAAATATATAACAATAAACTAGTTATATATATTGAGAACAATAGTAAATTCCACGATTATATCATTTTTCCTATTATTATTTATTTATCTTATAAATACATATATTGGTCCTTTATATATTCTAACTATCATAATTAAATTATTAGGATTTATTTTTATTGTTGGCTTTTTTACTATTATGACATATCTTACAATTAAATTCTTTAATGATTATTTTGATTTATAAATATTTAAATTAATTAGTTAATAAAACTTTCACACTCTACTTTCATATAAAAAATAAAAAAAAATAATTTTATGCCTAAATTAGTACTTAATTTCATATGTAAACAAGAATCTCATGTGATAGAAAGAATGTTAAATAGTTCCAATGGAATATTAGATTTAATTGTAGCTATAGATACAGGATCTACTGACAATACAATTGAATTAATAAAAAAATATGGAGCTGATAATAATATACCAACATATGTTTTTGAAAGACCCTTTGATACATTTGATAAAAGTAGAAACTTCGGAATGGAAAAGGTAAAAGAAGTGGTTGATGAATTAAACTGGGATGCAAATAATGCTTGGATGTTGTGGTACGATTGTGATGAACAGTTAGTTATTGATCCTAAATTCACAAAAAATCAATTCAATAAGGATTTGTTCATGATAAATGCTAAAATTGGACAAATGAAATATACACGAAATACCTTTTGTAGAGTATCCAAATTAATAACATCACTAAAGTGGACTGGTGTAGTACATGAGTTCATTAATGCAATAGATCAAACAATTACATCAGGATTAGCTGAAAACATAGAAATTAATGTATCTATGGATGGTGCATCTTGGCAAGGTGATATTTCACAAAAATATTTAGACCATGCACATAAATTAGAAACATTTATTGCAACTGATAGAACAGATCCAAGACAAATCTTCTATTGCGCACAAAGCTATCATGATTCTGCTTCAATGAAAGACAATCGTGAAGAGAATGAAGAGAGATTAAGAAGATCTATGAAATATTACAAAGAGAGAGCTTCAAGAACTGATGGTTATCCTGAGGAGATCTATTATTCACAATATAGAGTTGGTGCTATTATGCGTATTTTAGATGAACCTTGGCATCTTACACACCAAGAGTTATTAAAAGCATATTCTATAGATCCATTGAGAGCTGAATCAATCAAAACAATTATTGATTATTATTTACAAATGGGTGAATGGCATACTGCTTATATCTATACTAAGTTTGCTAAGATGAATTTCCATGGCAAAAGTCCTTATCCAACAAGATTATTGTTTATTGATGAAGCAACGTATGTGTGGAAAATAGCAGAGGCACATTCAGCTGCATGTTATTATACAAACAGACTCCAAGAGGCAAGAGAAACTTTCCAGGATATTGTAGCAGCTACAAAAACACACCCTCATTGTTTTACACCAGATGATCTTAAAAAGATAGAAATAAATTCACAATTTTTCAAATAATATGATAAAATATATAAAAAAATACGCCTGGTGCTGGTTTCTAGGTATTGGAACTCAAATGATATCAGGATATACGATATTTAACTGGCAGTGGTATGCATTTTGCTTTCCACTAATTGCATTAATAGGGATTAAAGATTATGATAAAGATAATAGTAGCAACATCTAAAAATAGGGTTATTGGTGATTCCAATAGCCTTATTTGGCATTTACCTGCTGACCTTAAAAGATTTAAGGAACTAACAACAGGGAATACTATAATAATGGGTAGAAAGACCTACGAATCTATTGGTAGACCTCTTCCGAATAGAAGAAATATTATAATCACTAGGGATATTAATTATGAAGTTGATGGTTGTGAGATAGTTAACTCATTAGAGGAAGCTCTTATGATATGTAATCACAATTGTTTTATTATTGGCGGTGGTGAGATTTATAAACAATCCATGGACATAGCAGATGAGATTTATCTAACTTTGGTTCACGAAGATTTTGAAGGTAATACTACATTTCCTGAGATTGGTTCTGAATGGAAGATGGTAACATCACAAGATTTTGAACCAGATGAAAAGAATAAACATAAGTACTCTTTTATTGAATATATGAAATTTGGTTTTTAATATATAATTTATGAAATATTTAAAAAAATATGAGAACTATAATAATGATGATGATATGATTTTATATCATGGTTCACCAATAGAACATAACTTTGATAATAGAGGAGATATATATAATGGTACATTTTTTTCAACTAATAAAAATGAAGCAAAATCTTATGGAAAATATCTTTATGAGATAAAATTAAAAAAAGATTTAAAGTTATTTGATTTAAACAAATTAACAGATTGTGAATATTTATTTAAAGAATTTAGTGAATTATATGATACGTATTATAGTGAAGATGAAGATGAGCACTACATTAAATCAGCTTATGAATTATATAACAATGAAGATTCTTGGAATTGTATAGAAAATACACCAGATGTCATTGAATTTATAGATGGTTCATTTGATGGCATATGGTTATATGAAGGTGGTGTTAGAAATTTGTTATTATTTTCACCAATAAATGATAAGATAGAATATATTAAATTAATAAAATAAAAAAGTCTTTCAATTTGAGAGACTTTTTTTATACTAATCTTCTTAATTCACCGGTTGGTTTACCAAATCCACCATTATCCCTTTCAATAGCATAAACAAAAGGTTCTGTTTTATCAACATCTTTCATAATCTCTTGACCAGTTGAACCCCACAATGAAAAGTAGTTTTTAACATCAGATGTATTTATATTCACTAAACCTTCTAACATTTCAACAACTTGTTTTTGAGAAGTTGCTAGTATATATAATTGATTTCCTTTTAACTTACCACCTTGTACGTAATATGCGAATTCTTTTAACTTTACCATAATTCTTTTTTTTACAAATATAATCAATTAATTAGATTTAAACAATATTTCCCCTAAAGAAACATCACTTAGTTTATATTTTTTAAGATTAGAATAATCTTTTAAAACTTCTTCAATATTATATAAAATATCTTTATTTAATTTAATATCAATATTTAAAATTTTATATACATTTTCATTACTATGTATAAAATTAGACCCTTCAAATTACATTACAATTGATTATCAATTTTTATTTCACCTGATTTTACCTTTCTTTTATATTCATCAAACTCCTGTTTAGTTAAACCAGCAATTGGTAAAGCAAAATCTAAAAATTCCTCTGCAATTTTCTCTTGTCTTTTTTTATCAAATTTAGGTCTCACATCTTTTTTATCTTTGTCCATAATTTTTAAATTAATCTAATAAATTGATTAAACCTTAATATTATTTTTTCTGAAAAGTTTTTCCAAGTATTTGGATTTAATGTCAGTGGATCATTTTTAATATCCTTTAAAACTTGTACATAATCATCCATTGGATGTATCATTGTTTCAAAAAAAATAATATTAAGGTTTATATTGTTCTAGATTAGGATTAATGTAATCTTTTAAAATTTCATTTATATTTTTTCTTAAATGTAATAATAATTTCGGATTTAATGAAATTATTTCATTTAAGTTATCTTTGTCATAACCAAAGTTATATATTTCAAACATCTAAATCATTATCTAATTTTATTTCACCTGATTTGACTTTTCTATCAAATTCTTCAAATTCTTCTTTTGAAATTCCAGTCATTTTTGTAAAATAATCACAAAAATCTTCAACAATATTCTCTTTTGGTTTTAAAATTCTAAACTTTTCGTTTATTTTATTATTTTTTTTCATATTTTTTCTATTAACTATATTAATCCAACTGATTATCAATTTTTATTTCTCCATTATCCACCATTCTCTCAAATTCATCAAACTCTTCTATGGCCATACCTGCAATTGGTAAAACAAATTCCATAAAATCTTCTGAAATTTTCTCTTGTCTTTTTTTATCAAATTTAGGTCTTACTTTTTTAAACTCTTCGTTTATTTTTTTATCTTTGTCCATATTTTTTATTCTTTTTACAAATATAATCAATTTATTTCAGATAGCCATTTTTTATTAGTCCAAACAAATGGATCTCCTTCAAACTCATCAACACCAAATCCCCATTTATCTTCTAAGATATTAACAAGTTTTTTATTAATAACAACTGCAGATAATTGATCGGCTTGTTCATCTTTTTTAAATCTTTCAATAAGATCATTCATAAGATATTTCAAATAACCTCTCTTTCTATAACCCCTTTTAATGATAACATCAAATCTATATTCCCAAGGTAGATAATCAGGATCAAGTAAAATAGATCCAATAAGTTTATTATTTAAATATAAACCATTAAGTGGAAATCCATTAGAATAGAAAGTAGTTATCATATTATGAACTTCATCCATATGAGCATAAGTAGATATATCTTTACCCTCTACCGGTTCATTAAGAAGCCTAACCTCTAATTTAGGTTCTTGTTTTGCTTCATTGAATTTATCAAATGTATTAATTCTGTTCATTTTCATATTTTTTATTTTATCACTATATTCCCCATATGGATCTGATATATCAAAATATACTAATTTGGTTGGATTTTCTTTTCTAATACCTACATTTTTTCCATGAAAATCTGTAAGTGGTATATTATATTTCAAACATTCATTATATACTTCTTTCCACATATTAAATAGTTTTAGTATATTTTCTCTACTAAATGATAAAATCTTATTTTTAAAAAAGTCATATACTTTATCATCAGATACATTTTCAATATTTGAAGTAATTGGATTCATTTTATTTAAATATGAAATAAAAGTATTTATAGTAGGATTTAACTTAGTTATTAATTTTTCCTCATGCAATAGATATATATTATCATATTTACACACATCATATATTTTTATTAGATTATCTGAACTAATTGTTTTTAATTTATCTGCAATATATGCCTCAGAACCATCATAAGTTAATTTTAAGACACTATTACCTAAATCTATAGCAATCCCATTACCACCCTCATCTAAGACCTTAATATAGTCATATTTAATATTCATTACATTACATATAGTAGATACAAATTCTTCTATATTATCATGATTTATGAAATCAAAATTATTAAATGTTTCATTAAAGTTATTATAATTCAGTATCTTCTTCATCTCTTTCTAGTTCTTCTTTTATTATTTCGGATAGTGATTTAAGTTCTTCTATTGCTATATCAAAGTCATATGGTTTTATAACTGCCTCAAATACTTTAAAAGATTTAATATATTTCATAATGCTATTTTTTTATAATGTATATATAAAAAAAAGAAACCCAAGAAAAATTTCTTGGGTCAGTCCAAGGATACTATCCAAGGAGAGGTTCTTAATTATTTACTTAAAAGCTTGATTAAATCTTCTGTTATTTTAGTAATAAGTTTTTTACCATCTACTTCAACTGGACTAATTCCTTTTACCATAGAAAATTTATCATTACCATCAACATTTAATTTATTTATTGCTTCACAAATATTATTATTATCTTTATATTTATCTAAATAGTAATTTTTAAGATCTGTAACAAATTTATTTAAATCAACACCTTCTTTTACATTATATTTTACAAGTTGTAATTCATTTTGATCTTTCTCAATCATTAAATACCAGATAGATTTTTTACTGATTTTAACATTCTCCATAAAATTATAGGCTTTAGAGGCTTTTACATTCTTTGGGAATTTTGCTACTTTACCGAAAGTTTCAACCTTTTCATTTTTTTTATCATCATCTGAAATGAACTCATTATCTTCACCTGTTGGTAAATTAATATCTTGATCTTTTGGTTGTATATTTTTTCTAGACATTGGTTTCTCAATTCTTTTTTCATCTGCTACTTCTGAAGTATTAGGATTTGCTGGTAAATCAGAATCAACTTCTGGTCTTCCATTTAATTCAACTTCTTCAATCTTAGATTTAGATTCTTTAATATCTGAGAACTTTTTGAAGCCACTTATTTTTCTTGAATTTTCTTTCATGTAATAATTTATATGTTTTATCTATATGTTATATATTAAATAAATTATTTGTTTTTTTGTTTTTCTTTATTTATCTACTATGTTTATGGTAATATTTATCAACCATATAGTTTTGGAAGTTTTTCATCAAGTTCATTTGATCAAAAAACATTGCTAACATAGGTTGAATTTTATTTAAAAAAGAGTTCATTTGATCATTTTTAAACAAATAAGGTGATAATGTATTATTTAATATCTTTTTTTCATAATCCAAATAATCTGCATTATCATCATTTCTATGTTTTAAATAGAATAATTCAGGTAATTCTTTTGATTCGTATAACATATTTTAGTTTTTATTTTTTACATCAACAACACCTGTTTTAACAATATTAACAGCCTTTAAACCGTTTGATTCGATATCATCACTATAATAAGTATTGTTGCGATCACTCCAGTCCCCTCTCACTATTGGAAGTTCATCAGCATCAAATAATAAATCACCTAGTGTTGGATCTATACCTAATACGGTTGTTGGTGAATAATCTACAGAAGGATTAACTAAATTAGTATTAGCATATTTATTTACTTGGTTTTGTAGATTTTGGATATTTGATTTATGATAATCTTCATTTTTCTTAGATATAAATTGAATATCAACAGAGTGTATATCACCAATGCTAGATAATGCTTTTATAATATCTAATTTCGGAATTCTATCAATTCTAGTTAAATTTAAGAAATAATTTGAAATAGCATCTAATATTTGAGCATTTACTGAATCATCTGTTGCATCTGAATAAGGAATTACGAAAACATTAATAGCATAATAAGATAATGTTGGGTTTACTATTTTATATTTTCTAGTTAATTGGATTGTACCACCACTTCTCAAATAGTTATCTATTTTTGATTTCTCATAATCATCTAAAATAAATGCTTTTTTATCAATTGTAAAATAATTAGAAGATTGATTCTTAAATAGATTTATATTAGGAGTTGCTGTTATAAAAATAGTACCTGATTTTTCATATGCATTCACGTGTGAGAATACACCTAATTTTTTAATTTCATATGCATAATTTTGAGGCAATGCTAATACACCATTAGTTGTTACAATTGGTAGTATATTTTTAGTAAACAATAAACTTTCTTTATCTGCTCCAAAATTAATATCTGTATAAATATCAATGTCAAATAATTTACTCATATCAATACTTTGTCCATTACCATCTAATATATCACCAACAAATGTCCAATCATTTGATGTTCTTCTAAATATATTACCATTTGCACCATCACTTGCTATATATCTAACTTCTATAGGAGCACCAATAGGTGGTATCATACCAAATGCACTATTACCAAATATAATATCAATACCACCATTAAACCCAGTTCTAGCAACAACAGCTTTTTCATCCGGTATCATGTCCCAAAGATGTCTTTTAAGTGTCCATAATTCACCATTAACTAAAATTTCAATATTGAAATTCTCAACATCTTTTTGAGCTACTTCTGTAACTGAGAATGTTTGTAATGCTTGACCACTTCCAGTTAGTTGTTTATATACCCAAGCACCTTGTATAATAGGTAGGAAAAATTGATAATTTTGAGTTATTTTATGTGTAACTGAATCATTACCAATATTCACAGAATATGAAAGTGAATTAGTCTTGTTTTTTAATGTTGTTTTATTTGCAATAGTTATCCTAGCACCCGAAATTTCCTTTTCAAGATCTACACTAGGTTTTAATGTTAATTTAAGTGTTCCAGTAGCACTAACCGCTCTACTTGGTATGTGCCCTGCGAATATTGCGGCATTTCTAATAATTCGTTCATTATTAGAATTAGGTGAGCTCATATCAAATTGATTTATAGCATTTTTCAAATAAAGAAATGATAATTGTTGCAAATTTTCTATTACTGATAATATTTGACCATAAGGAGAACTACTACTAAATAGTATACTCGCTTTATTATATTCTGTTGTTAAAAAATTTTCAACATCTTGTTTGATTTTAGTAAACCTTATTCCTGCAAATTCCATATTTAATTATTAATTATTAAAACTAGATAAATATTCTTTATCAAATCTATTTTTAGATATTACATCTTTAATATCTTCTGTTAATGTATATATTTTAGAACTTCTCTCTACTAATCCAGAATTCTCATTTAATGGATTAGAAAAATACTTCCATTCAATATTTCCAGATTCAACAGCTTGTTTAGTTGTAATAAATTTAACCTCTTTACCTTCACTAATAGCTGAGATTAAAAAGTAATTACCATTTTCTTTATCTGATTTCTCATCAATCTTAACATCATCAAAGTTATTTAATAACTCACCATGAATTTTGTTTATGTTATATTTTAAGTCCATATTTAATTTTTATTTTATTTATATATTAAAAATGTTCCCCCACTATATTTTACATTTTAAAAAATAAATATATATACTAAAATATTATTAATTGATATGAGTGATGTAAAATATGCAATAGATATATTTAAAGAATATGGTTATGTGGGATTGGTAGTTGCTATATTAATTTTTATATTTATAAGTTTAATTAAAACAGGAATAATTAAAAAAGCTTGGTCTTATATAATGGACAAGTTTTTGATGAAGTTTATGTTATCAAAAACTAAAGATTTAAAATCAAATGAAATAACAATAACTACATCAGATATAACAAATCATGATGTGTTTAACTACATTAGTTTATGGAGATATTCAAAAGTACCAACATTACAATTCTCAACTGAATATAGAACTGTTGTATTTAGAAAATACCTTACTATATTCCTAAAAGGATATAAAAGTAATTTAAGTGATTTTATTGATAAAAAAAATTACAAAGAAATGGATAGTGCTCAATTATGGACTGAGTTTCTTGATCTTATGAATAGAACAGTATATGATTATGAGAGAGAAATGACAGAAGCAGGTATTCCTAAAGTTGTAATTGAAAAAATGAAAATAAAAAATAATGATACTATAAATCTTATAATAGATTTAATAGAAGGTATTTGTAATTCTAATTTTTATGAATCCAAAGATAATTTACTAAAAGTATATTCTATATTAAATATTATACTATCAGTATTAGAAAATACTATAGCTAATACAGTTGATGTTTGTAATTCTATAAATGGTCAATTAGCAGGACTTACATTTAATGATGGTGGTAGAATTGTAACAGAACCAGGAAAAAAACATTAATATGAAATATTTAATACGATATAAACTATTTGAAAACAAATCAAGATTGAAATTTGTTAAAAAAGATGCTAAAAAAGATGCTAAAACTGAAATATATGATGTTTTAAAGGACGGCAATGTAATAGGACAAGTAAAATGGTATTCTAGGTTAACAGGCTATGCTTTCTTACCTGAGAAAGAACATGATACAGAAATAAAAGATTTCATTAAAGGATTAATGACTAAACGTAGAGAAGATAAATCAAAACATTAAATCATAGACATCATCTACACTGAACTTCGGATCACCTATCTTTAAATCATAATCAGAAAAATCTTTAAAATCATTATCATCTGCATCCATTCTTCTTTTAACTGAATCATTTGAATCATTTCTCTTAAATACTCTACTTTCTCTTATAGAACGATCTATATCAATATAAACAACAAAGCATTTTTTTCTTAGTTCTGGATTACATTCAATTAATTTAAATTCTTCGGGTGTCATTATAAAAACTTGTGCCCTTTCAAACTCTTCCTTTGTAATACCATAATACCAAGTTTCAGGATCTCTTCCTATAGGTGTGACATTAAATGTTTGGTAGCACAAAAATTCATCATTTGATATCTTTTCTTTGAATACACTTTCAGATACGAAATCATATGTTATACCTTGGATCTCATTTTTTCTAATAGGTCTAGTTGTCATTTTTAAACAACCAATTAAATTTTTCTCAATAAGTTTACGCATTAAGAAATCTTTACCAGATCCTGACTTACCTAAAATACAAACTTTCTCAGATTTTTCCATAAATATATTATGATAAAATCTTAAAAAGTTTATTTTTTAATATTAGTTATATCATTTTTAATAAAATCTTGGTAATTCATAACCTTAGATGGTTTATCAGCATTACCCTCACCTGCTGTATAATCTTGTTTCTTTGCGAAAATATCCTTTAGTGATTTAATATCTAACTTTTTCTCTCTTGATTTTTGACCAGTTCTAGCACCATGATCTTTACCCATTGCTGGAACTTTTTGAAATAGATTACCTTTATCACCATTTTTACTACCAGCATTATAAGGAACACTTATATAACCACCAATTTTACCACCATTATTTGTATATGCTGGATCAACTGTCTGTCCTGTTAGAGATGATGGTTGAGAATTGCTATCTAAAGAAGTAGGCATTGAACTAACATCCCCACCTGATACTGCACCAGCCGGACCACCAGTTGCACTAGTATCTTCATTATAAGTATTAAAGTTTTCTAAATATTTCATTAAGTATATATTAACTTTTCAACGTGTAAATTTTTCAATTTTAAAATATTTAAAATTATTATCGTCACACCATTTCAATATATAATTTAATTTATCAACAGATAGATCAATATCCAACTTTTTAATATTTATACCATCAATATCATGATCAAATATTATATTTTTAACAGGAGTATAGTATATAATCAATTCAAATTTTTTACGCCAAAATATATAATGACGCACTTCACCCATAATAATCAAGCGATTTACGCATTTTTTCAAATTTGGCTTCATAGTGAAAGAGTTTTTATTTATATATAAACAAAGATATGAATAAAATTAGAATTTTAGAACAAAAAAGATTATTTAAAGAATTGGAATATATCCAAACGGAACATGATTACAAAAATGAAGTCATAAGTACGATTGATTCCGAGTTCATAAATAGTGTTAATTTATATTTAGAAAAGAACCAAGAACTCAAAAAAGCTTTTGAGGAATTATATAATTCTAAAATTGAGGAAAATCTTAAAAAGAAACAAGAATCCAAAAACAAAACAATAATTTTATTTGATGAAAATGGTGAAAAAATAGAAAAGGAAACGGATGTAGAAGGATGGTTTGAACAAATATTAGATGAGGATAATAAACCTATTAATCTATTTGATGAAAATAATAATAAAATTGATTTAGAATTTGATAAATATGGCAACTCCAGAATAAGAAAGGAAGATATAAAAGATATTAAATCAAGTAAAATTAAAAAATACTATAGAGAAATTGTAAAATTAACACATCCTGATAAAGTTCAAAATAAAAAGTTAAATGATTTTTACATAACAGCTACTGAATATTATAATGATAATGATCTGATTGCAATATATTCTATATGTTCAGAATTATATATTGATTATGAATTAGATGATAATGATTATGAATTAATAAAGATGAAGATAAATAATTTAAATCAAAAGGTTAAATTTATGGAATCTACCTATACTTGGAAATGGTATAATGTTGATGATTCAGAAAAGGATAAAGTTGTTGAACAGTATATATTATTACAATTAAAAAGCTTGATTTGATATTTAAACCAAATTAACTTTTAATGTTTTATCATCAATTAATTTTTGCAATTCTTCTTTTCTGAAACTTCTTTTATATGTGTCATTTTCTTTATCAACATTTTTTAATATCCACTCATTACCACTATTACTTGTTGAATAAATATAATTTTCACCACCATCTTCAATTTCTATTGTTTTAGATGATAATTTATTGTAAAAATTATTAACATTTCCATTTATTTTATATAATTTAACTTCAGACCATTTATCATTTGTTTCATTCCAAGTTTGGAACATAATATAAACCGGGTTTTCTAACTCATTACTTTTTATATTATAAATAAACATAAATTTACATGGTTTATTTAAAAATGTTTCATAATCATCTGTATGTTGAACACCAGATTTTTTAAGTGAAATACTAGATAAAGAATCCACAAATTTATCATCAGCATCCGTATCACCATCTCCACATAAGAAATCTAAATCCAATTTACCAGCACCCTTAGGCTCATAATCTTTACTATCCATTTTAAGTGTGTCAAATAAATTAACCTCTTGTGCTGAAATAGAACTTAATAATATATCATACCATATATTTAATGATTCCATTAAGTCCGTAAATTGCACATCTATGACAATTGACTCTTTATAATTTTTAAATGATTTTAACCAACGCATAAAATGAATATTATATTTTTAATATATATATTAAAATAAATAATTCCAATTATATGAAATGGGTTAAAAATTATAAACTATTCAAGGAATCTAAACAAGATAAACCTTATTCCAATAAAAATATAGTACAAGAAATTTGTATTTCTATGTTATTACTAAATAATGATTTCCTGGATTCTATTTTAGATCAAGGGCAAAAAGCTAGATATAGTAATGATTCTAGTGTGTTTTTAACAGACTTGAAAAATTTAGTACTTGCTAAAAATAGATTAACTATAGGTAGATTTGAAGGAAATAAATGTGTTGAAGATAGTGAAATATCAAAAATATCAGGAATATTTGAAAATTCAGAATTTAGCATAGAAAGAGATTGGGATAAACTATCCAATGCTAGAACAACTGCTAGAAATATAATTGATAAATTATTACCAGATGAAAAACTAACATCTGATAGAATTCGCAAAATATTTTGGTTAGGTCCTAATAAAGATGCAGATCATCAGGAAGATTTAGTTATTGAATTAAATGATGGTAAACAATATTCTTTATACTTAAATAAAAACTTATCAACTCAAAAAACAGCTAGTTTCAATACATTTGCAGATGATTTAATAGGTGAAGATATTCAAAAGTTATATAGTGATGAATATTTAACACATTGGAATAAATTAACACAAGAATGGGTTAAATTAATCTATGAAAATGCTAATAAAGAAATCCAAAGACATATAGAAAAGTTCATAGACCCTAAGAGAATAGAAACAATGGGTTATTTTGAATATTTTGATATAAGACATCAAGACCCTAGATATAAACACTTAGGTGAGTTTATTGATCTTTTTGATAAAAACATTCTTAATTTTTCCGATTTATTAAATGAAATATGGAAAAATAGAGATAAATGTTTTATTGACCCAGAAAGAGTTACAGAAGAATGGTTGGAAACTAAAATAGTTTTATTAAATTCTAAAATATTAGAAAATCTAATAACAACATCTTTAAAAACTAAATTCCAAAATGATATCCAAAAAACGGATGATGAATTCAAATTAGCAGGTGGTACTGTTAAAATGAAGTTATTTAAAACAATGGTTGAAAAAATGGGATGTGTTGAAAGACCTCTTTACTTTTTAGGTAGCAATGGCAATGTATTTAATATGATACCATCAAGAGAATTTTTCAGAAAATATTATGAAGATCTTAATCTTAAGTTTGACTATCACGTAAAATTCTTCGTAAATGAAGAAGATGAAGATAACAATGACTTTACTATAAAAATAATTCTTGAATTAGATAATGAGAAATTAATAGAAATGTTTATTAGTATAAAATTTAGTGGTGGTGAAATGTCCGGTAGATTGAGTGCTAAATATAAATTTGAATTAGCTGATAATTTTAACTATTTAATATCTAAAAAAGAATTATCAGAATTTGAAAATAATAATGATGAAAATGAAATATCTTAAATTATATGAAAACTTTATTCAATCAGATTCAGAAATACATAAATTATGTGAAGAATATGGTATAACAAATTACACAATCAATAATGGTCTAGTTGATGTGGATGGTGATGTTGATTTATCAGACAAAGGATTAACCAAATTACCTATTAAATTTGGTAGAATTAGTGACACATTCCAATGTTATAATAACCAATTAACATCTTTTGATGGAGCTCCTAAGGAAGTGGGTGGTAATTTTTATTGTTATAATAATAAATTAACTACGTTAGAAGGTTCTCCTCTAAAAGTTGGTGGTAATTTCTATTGCATTAATTGTAAATTAACTTCTCTTGATGGATCTCCAAAATACATAGGTGGTGATTTTGATTTTGGTTTTAATCAATTAACATCATTGAAAGGTGCTGAAGAAACAATAAGCAAAAACATAATTTGTACAAATAATAACATATATAAACTAGACTTTGTACCTAATTATAAACAAGGATTTGGTATTTCAGGAAATCCATTTCATATCATATGGAGATTAATAAAACATTCAATAGAAAAAGATTATACATTATTTAATCACTTCATTGAAAATAACATTTTTAGAGATCCAGGTTATCAGGGAGATACTACAGGATTACCAATTATAATCCTAGATAGGTTAAATGACTTTCTTGATATGTGTAAATTACCTAATGTTGAAGAAGTTGAAGGATATACTTGCATATAAAAATTAATATATAGTAAATGAAATATTTAAAATTATACGAAAACTTTAATACTAATTATAAGTATGCTTATAATTGTACATCACCTGATAATTATGATGAATTAGAAACTATAATTGACCATATGAGAGAAATATCATTTGATACATTCATTAAAAATGTTTCTCTTGATGATGTAAATAATGCTCTTATGTATAATATACATTACCCAACTAAAATGGAACTTAAAAAAGATTGGGGAAATCATTATTACAAAATAAAAAGAAAGGGTATAGATGCATTTATTCTTAGAAATAGTGCTATTGAATATATTTTCAAAAAAATTAATATATAGTAAATGAAATACATTAAACTTTTTGAAAATTTTAATCCTACACCAGAAGAAGATATTTCTGATATACTATGGATATTAAGAGAAATTGATAATGATAGTAAGTTAATTCTAAATGAATTAAATGGTAATTTACTATTATTTAATGTTGAAAGACCCAAATCTTTCAAAGCATCAGATTTATTAGAACCATTAGAAAGATTTGAAAATATGGGATACAAAATGGTTCAATATAATGGAGAGACTATGTTAATTGTTAATCAAGATTATTTTGAAAATACTTCATTAAATGCTGTTATATTAAAATTCTTAAATGATAAATATGGAAATCTAAAACAAACCAAAGGACATAAAGATATATTCCAAGGTAAAACATATGATGATTTTACTAACTACGTAGATGAAAATAATAAATTAATATTCAGCATAAATAATAAAAACATAGGAGGAAACCCATCACAAATCTGTTATATAGATGAAGATATATTTGAATATTTATACAAATTATATAGTCTGAAATTTGATAAGGTAAAATCAATAATAACAGAATGGTTAAACCAAAGTTATGGTTTAGAAATTACTAATTTACGTAGTACTTTAGATTTAAATAGAATATGAAAATTATGAAATATATTAAACTTTTTGAAAATTTTAACCAAGATGATTTAGAAGACATCAAATGGATTCTTGTTGAACTTGATGACAATCCTTAGCTTTCAAACCATAATTTAAATAGAAACTAAACTAATTTATATATAACTATAAAAAAATCGTTTTATGGCTACTTGGCCTTTATTTAGAGAAGATTTATTACAAGGACCTTCCCACGTATCTCTAGCACTACCTGGAAAACCTAGTGCTATATCCGAATCTGTTGGTGGAACACAACCAGCACTTTTACTAATACCCAATTTAGATTATCTACAATCATTCATAAAAGGAAATGTTGGTATAGGTGATAGTATATTAAAAAATGGGCTATTAACAAATTTAAACTCACCACTTGCATCTAATAATGAAATGCTTTTAAATAAATTAATAAAGGCAAATAATTTAGATATTGATGTTTCCAAATATAAAAAACCGGATGGTACCATAAAAATACCAACATCTGCTATAAATCTACCACCAAGTTATGATACAGGTGGTATAAAAGCAACAGAAAAAACTATAATGACTTCTATTTTTGAAACGCAAAAACCATATTTAGATGTAGCTAAAATAATGTTAGGCACTATGGTTAAAGTTGAAGATATAATTGCCAGAGTAATGCCATTATTATCCATAAGTCCATTAACATCCAAATCAGAAAAACCAATACACAAAGATGGTACTTCCAATGGAACTAAAGCTATTGGATATAAAAATGGTGAGGAATTAAATAATGCTCTTGCTCAATTGGATAAACTATCTAAAATAGGTGGAACATTAACAATTAATAATGATGGAACAACAACCAAAACAAATGTACCAAATACAAATGTTTCAACTGATAATCCTAATCTATCAGATGCTGATGCTGCTAAACAAGGTAAACACTGGCAAATTATAAGCACTGTATACTCAACAGGTGCCTTTGATCCCTCCGTAAATTACCTTTATAGCTATAATATATTACCAGAAGATGATCAAGGACCTAATAACCTAACACCAGATAATACAACAACTGAACCAGATAATCCACAAGATAAATATAAACCAAAGAGAATTATAATGGGTATATTTAAAGCAGATGGAACACCATTAGATCCTAATGAAAACCTTAAAACAATTGCTTTTGACGGCACATCTATATCAAAAGCTGATACACCATTCAAAAAAGCTGATTGGGTCTTAAAATCACCTAAATGGGTATTTAATGGTAATGATTATGTGTGGCCTTCTTTTGGTGGATCAAGTGGACAACCTATATACATGTGGGAAAGTAAATATGGAAACACACAAGAAAGTAAAACATCACCTGGTGATAAATGGACTATTAAAAAATACAAAAAAGGTGATAAAAATATAATCACTAAAATTGATGCAATTGAGGGAGATCCAATGATTACCAAATTTGATACAACTGACACAGGTGAATTTGCTAATTATTTTAAAGATTTCATAACAAATAAAACCAATCAATCGGATTTAGAACAAACTGAAAAGGATAGTATAGTAAATGATATAACAAATAAATTAGATATACAATCACATTTACAAAATGTATTTTTATATGGCTCAGGAAACTCTGTATATAAAACACAAGGAATACCTGATGCTATTAAAAAATCTTTTAAACCTTATAAAATAACAGCTAACAATGCAATAAATGATCCCAAATTAGCAGGTGATGGTAAAATATGGATTGATCCAGAATCCGATTACGAATTTAAAATCATAAGAGTAGATCCAATCACAAAAATTGATTATAAAGATCCTAAAGGTGAAACCAATATATCTGCTGATGTGAAATCATATATAAAAAATAGTATCATATTTACTACATCAGATAATTCTAAATTTGATATAACTATAAAAAGAAATGGTGTTGCATTTGATACACAAAAAGGTATAACAGAATACTCAATTGATAATTGGAACTTTGAAAACTCAAATATAATCAATACAAATTATTTTAATATAACAATTATAAATCAAAATGGTACTACACTATTAGATAATAAATTATATGATGCTTCTAATTTACCTAGTTTCTCAAAACAAATAACTATATCATTTAATTCTAATGGAGACCAAACATTAACTACAAAAGATATACCATTATATAACGTAAAAGTAACTAACCCAAATAGTGAATACGAAACTATAATAGATCCAAGTGCAATTAAAAATGATTTTCTTGCAACCGACCAATTATTCTCAAAAGGTTCATATGGAAATGGTACTAAAGATAACCCACAAGAAATAGAAGTGATAAAAAGATATGCTTTAACTGACCTAGATACCGAATCATATTATATTATTGAAGGTGTAGCTGTTGATGATAATAGCAATAATAATAAAACCACTGCACCTGGTGAGGATGGCAGCAAATGGTATAGATTACCCCACGCAATTGGAGCAACCACGGTTTTTTTAGCATTTTTGGTAGAAATATCAATAAAATTATTTCCAAGTATTAACAAATTACTAAAACTATTTAGCAATCCAACTAGCTTTGTTACTGATATTATAAGTGATAAAGCAGGAGATTCCTTTTCTATTTTTTCTAAACAATCATTTAAAACAATAACTGATACTAAGAAAATAATAGATAAAAAAGATGATATAATATCAAAAGGTAGAACTTCTGACTATTCAGATAAAATAAAAAGAAACTTTAATATATCACCACTTGTTAAACATGTAAGTGTTGATAGATTTTCATCATCAAATCCTGGTAAATTTAAATTTTTAATGGATGGTGCTGCTCTTATACCATTTGAAATATTCGGTAAAAGTATGCCATTTGGTATGCAACTAAAAATGTCTAATCTAATACCAGATACATCAAAAACAACACCAACATCACCTTTCAAATTAGTTTTAGGAAAACCTGGATTAGCCAAAACAAAAGATTGTGATAGTAGTAATACAACACCACAACCAACTGGTCAATCTAATAATGATTATCTAAACTCCCTAAATAATCCAACCACAACAACCAACAAAAACCAACCAACTACAAATCCAAATGATAAGTATGTTACACAAACTTGGTACTCAACTGGTCAATTTATAAAAGGAGTTGATTATAATTATATTTATGTTAATGATGACACAGAAAGACTTTTAGAAGAAGTTGATAAACTTATTAACCCAAATGGGAACATAACACCAGGTAGTGGTCAAACGAATGCTAATAACCCAGATATAACACCAGTACCTATGGAAGATTTACAATTAGCAAAGGAAAAAGTATCTAATGCTCTTAGTAAAGAACCGGATAACCAAGCACTTAAAGATAAACTAAAAGAAATTAATTCAAAAATACTTGATAATGCTAGTACAACCCAACCTATACTCAAATTAGTACTCGGAATGGTGGCAACTCCTATCAAAATAATATCTTGCATTGTTAAATGGATTATGGATTTCTTCAAAAGTTTAATTAATCCAATGATGCTACCTGCAAAAATAGCTGAACTATTATCCTTCAAATGGATTATGAGCTTTTTCAGTCCACAAGGTTTACTTAAAACAGCAGGTATAGACTTTAATCCAAATTTAGCAAAAGATTGGGTTAGTGCTGCTAGTATACCAAATGCTAATAATTTAAATAACCTAACAAATAATAACACAAATGATATTTTGAAAAATATAAAACCACACAATGGAAAATATGCTATACCTGATAACTTTCCACTAGGTGATATGTCTAAAATTCTAAATATTTCATTTTTAGCAGTACCACCAATTTATACTGCTAAAACAATAAGAGAAAATCCAAATCTACCATCAAAATTATTAGATCCAATTCTTTGTTTTATTGAAAAACTAATTAATGCATTTATAGATTTTATATGGTCCACACTTGGAATTGAAGCAGTAATACAACCACCACACATAAAACTTTGTAGAACTAAAACACCATCTGATCTTAATAAACTACAAAATAATCAATTACCAACTGAAGATCAAGGAACATTAGTAGAAAGTACAACACCTTATCAAGATATGAACACTTCTACTCCATTTGTATATGAAGTTAAATTACCAAATGGTAAAGTATTAACTCTTAAAAATGAAGAAGAATTGCAAAATTATATGGATCAAAATAAAAATATTGGATATGATCTTAATTTTTAATTAAACTATTCATTATTTTTCTATATAAAGTATAACTAAAAATAAATAATATTATGGCAACTAACAGTAAACACAGAAAAGATCACAAAAAGAAATTAGCAGCTAGAAAAAATCGCTTAGCTAATGAAAAAGCACAAGCTCAAAAATACCAAAAAGAGTTTATCATGAATTTAATAAAAGAAGAAAAAGAAAAGGGAATGTTTGAAAACACCCCAAGTATTAATGGACCTATCTCTGATGGACCAATTATTGAAGGACCTGCTATCTAAATATTCAAATCCTAATTCTTAATTAGGATTTTTTTTATTATAGATGTTAAAAACTTTTTAGCAAGTTCCGTTTTAGGACATACTGGTTTTTCAAACTTACATCTAACAAAATACCAATTTGCTAAAAGCACACTATCAATCTCTTGTTTACTCATATTATATAAACTTTTTATTAAGTTATATATAAAAAATAAAAATCAATTTTTTTAACTATGACAAAAAAAATATCAACAGCACTTATATCAGTTTATGATAAAACTGGTTTAGAAGACGTAGTAGCAAAATTAATAGATCTAGGAATTACAATCTATTCAACAGGTGGTACTTATGACTTCATAAAGAAATTAAAATATCCAGTAATATCCGTTGATTCATTAACTGAATTTCCTGAGATATTAAATGGTCGTGTCAAAACATTACACCCAAAAGTATTTGGTGGAATATTAAACCAACGAGATTCAAAAAAAGATCAAAAAGAATTATCAAAACATAATATACCTCAAATAGATTTAGTTATAGTAGATCTATATCCATTTGCTGACACTGTTAATGATAATACCAAAACACACGAAGACATCATTGAAAAAATTGATATAGGTGGAGTTTCCCTTTTAAGAGCATCTGGTAAAAATTACAAAGATGTTTTAACAATTGCTAGTAAAGATCAATACGATCTTCTTCTAAAAATTATTGAAAATGGATCATCCGAATTAGAAGAAAGAGAAGAGTTTGCTATAGATGCATTTAATATAACATCTAATTATGATGCAGAAGTATTTAAATATTTATTAGATGGTAATCTTGAAGCTCCCGAAGGATTTTATGGAAATCCAAATAAATCAAACATATCATTAAATATATCTGGAAATGATTATCACTCTAATGATTTTATGATTGCATGGGAAAATTTCGGGGAAAGGCCAAATACCTTATTAATCCATAATACATATTCTTCTAAATTATTTAATGAAGCTATAAAAGATTTTATCATAGATAAAAATGTATTCACCGAAATCATTCCCGATTCCGAAGACATGATTATAAACGATAAAATGTTTGTTAAGTTAGATGAAAATTGCTATATATCCTATATTGTGGCTGATAGAAATATGGATAACTCCTTTATTGATTCTATAACCCTATATTATAAAAATGATTTTGAAAATGTACAAGGTATTATTGATATACTAAATGAATGTATTTTAGATTTTGGAGAAGATAATTCAAACATTTTAAATACAATAAATATATCACAAAATGGTTTTGAAATAGAACCCCTTAATTTCCATAATATAGATTTAGAAAATATTAATTCATACTACGATAAAAACACATTCAAAACAATTGAAAAAACTATCAAGAAAATTAAAAAATCAGATAATGGTCTAACTATCCTATATGGTGAAAGAGGAACTGGTAAAACTTCTATCATTAATTATTTAGCAGATAAATTAGATAGAATGATTATATTTATACCAAATAATATGATTGAACAAACAATCAATAACCCGGAATTTAGATGCTTTATAAAAAAATATGAAAGACCAATTATAATATTAGATGATTGTGAAACAATATTAAACCAATCATACCAATCAAATCCAATAACAAATAATTTATTACAAATGATTGATGGATTTTTAGCAAACACTATGAATGTTAATATCATTACAATCTTTAATGTAGAAAATGAAGACCATATTGATGAAAGTTTATTAGAATGCAATAATCTAATTGATATTATTGAATTTGATAGCTTATCTATAGAGGATAGTAATGAACTAGCTAAACATTTGGGTAGCAATAAAAAATATAAAAACAAAAGCAAATTAGTTGATATAATAAAGAAACGTACCATTCATAATGAAGTGAAAATTGGCTTTTAATAAAATAATATATAGGAAATGATTTTAGAACTTAATGACGAAGAAATATTAGATTTTTTAATGACATCTGAATTAGAAGGTGATTTATCACCAAAAGAATTAAAACAACTTATTCTTAAATACAGATATTTTTATAGACTTCTACATGGTAAAATGGATCGCATTAAAAACGATAAAGATTCCGAAATTGAAGAATTAAAAAACCAAGTTAATGGTAAAAATAATCAAATAATGTTTTTACAAATGCAAAATTTAGAAAAAGAAGATCTGATTAATTCTATGAAAAATAGAAAACTAACTTGGAAAGAAAGATTTAGTGGTAAAATTATAACAAAAGAAGAAAATAAAATAGATTATGAAGATTAAAGAATTTGAAAAACTAGATAAGAAAATTAACGGTCAGAATTTTCACGAGAGCTACAAAACAATAAACAATGTCATGATAGCACTATCATACTTTGGACACCTAGCATCCATATTTTTGGCATTCTTTATGTTCTCAAAAGTTCTATTTGGTGTTATGGATAATAAAATAGTTGTTTACATGGCAACTATAATCATGCTATCAGCTATTGAATTGCTCAAAAGAGACCTGTTCCACAAGTTCAGTACCATATACCTTAAATTGAGAGCTTTCACTAAAGATGTACTACCTCTTTTCCTATTAAGCATAAGTATCATCGGTATATCTTTTTATTCATCATTAAAAGGTGCTGCTGAATATTCATCTAAAGGTGATAAAATTGAAGCTGTTTCAAAAGAAATACTAACTAAAAGTATTGATAGTATATCTAAACCTTATCTATTAAAAATATCTAATAAGGAAAAAGAAATTACAACACTTGAAGCAGATCTAAATGGACTTAGATCTCAACAAAGACAATTAAATGAATTAGCACTTGAAGGATCATTAACACCCGTTCAAAAGAAATTATTATCTAGCTTACCTAGACAAATTAAGGAAATTGAACAACAAAACAAACCTTATATTGATAGCAAAAATGCTGAAATAAATGCAATTAAAAATGATCTTAAAAATGATATAAAAAATTATGAATCCGAACATAATAATGAAACAAACAAAAAGAAAAATGATAATTCTAAAAATTCATTTGTTTTCGTAATATTCTCAGTATTCATTGAAATATCTATATTAGCTGGTGTATATTTTAAAGATTATTATGATTTTAGATCTTATAGAGAGAAAAAAGCTCAAATTGAAAAAGATCCTAGCTTCCAAAGATGGAAAATTTATAACCAAATACTTGAAGTAATTTATACAGAAGAAACTAAAATGAACCAAAAATTACCATCAGGTAAAAGCATAATTGAAATGTGTAAAACATCTGGTTTTATTATTCTACCAAGAGATATAAGTGATTTCATGAAAGTATCAACAAACTTAGGTATAATCAAAACAAGTGGTAGTGTTAGATCTATAAATAAACAAAGAGAAGCTGCTTTTGAAGCTCTGAATAAACATTTCAATATAGAATGAAAATAGGTGATGTTTTAGTTTTCACTGGTAATAAAACAGGCGAGAAACATTATGATAATTTTGAAGTAGGTAAATCTTATACCATATCCGATATAACAACTATTGGATATGATATGGATAACTTTACATCAGAATTTTCAATATGTGTCCTATTTAAAGACCACTCACATGGTGCAATTAGAATGACCATAAATGAATATTTCGTACCCATAGAAGAATATAGAGATCAACAGATAAACAAAATAATTAGATGGTTTTAGATAAATTAATATGGGGTTTTGCTGAATGGTGTTTAAACACACCACTACTTGAAATGGCATCAGAACGCACTGAAAAGTTATTGAGAATTGAAAATAAAAATAATACTATAAATGAACATATATTTAAATATTATTTAATGCCAAATTCAAGAGATAGAAACCATTGGCTAAGTGAAATAGACGATAGATTTTTTGAAATACAGAATCTAAAATGGGGTAAAAATAAAAGATTTAGAACTGATGAATATTTTAATTTATTATTTACTAGGTTCTATATAAAAGATGATCTATCCATAGATTATAAGAAAATTGAAAGAATATTCTCAAAAATAGAAGAAAAATATAAATCAGAATATCAAATTGATTATAATATTAATGATTTTGTTGAAATTGTTGGTAATATCCTAAAGGAAACATCTAATCTTATTTCTAAAAATGAATATGATAAATCAGAATTGATAGAACTACTTAAAGAATTATGATATTAAAAAGCAATTTTTATATGGAATACGAGAAAATATTATTTGAATGGGAAGAATTAAGAAGTTTTAATAGTGAATATGATAATTTAGTTAATACAATAAATATATTCTTAAAACATTTTTATTACACTGAATGTAGGTTTTCACAATATAGAGAATCCTATGGGTTTAAAAATTATATAAAATATTACTATATAAAAAACAATATAATTTATATGTTTTTATACACGGGTGTCAAAAATATTATATTAAGATGTGATTTAAATATTAAAAATAATTACTTAAATGATAATATCTATAATATAGATGAAATATTTTACATAAATATTAAAAATGAAGACCATCTACGAGAAATAATCATTGACCTTGGACTATGGCACAAATCAGAAAGAAATGATAAAATAGAATTATTATTAAATGATAAAAATGTTAAACCAGAACACAAATTTAGTCCATTTTTAGAATTTTATAAGGAACATTTATTACATATACATAATCACAATGAAGATATAATATTAAATTACTTTAACAGCTTTAGACATGATATTAAAAAGCAATAAACTTTTAAACTTTTTTAGTTTCATTTTAGGAATGAAAAAATATGGCGGTATAAGAGCCCTAGCATTTTTTCCATTCATAATTATATCAAATGAAACATTAATAGATGATGAATTAATTACTCACGAAAAAATACATCTAAAGCAACAAATGGAAATGCTAATAATACCATTTTATATATGGTACTTGATTGCCTTATATACAAAGGGATATGAAAATATTTCTTTTGAAAAAGAAGCATACGGAAATGATCATAAGCCAAAATATTTAAAAACTAGAAAGCCATATTCTTTCATAAAATACCTCAGGAATTAAAATTACATTTTATTTTTTATATATAGTATATAAAAATAAAATCAACACTATGGATTATCTAGATAAATACGATAGATTAGTTAGCATAATAACCGAAGAAATTGAAATAGATGGTAAAAAATACGATCTTAAAGAAGATTTTGAAAAGTTCTTTATCCGTGACAACAAAACAGCAGGTGCAAGAGTTAGGAAAGTTCTACAAGAACTAAAAAAACTTGCAAATGAAATAAGAAATGATGTCCAAGATATTAAAAAGAAAATTTAACAAATGAAATACTTAAAACTATTTGAAAACTTTAACGAACCAGATATCCAAGATGCTAAATGGATTGTTATATCACATCTTGGTGAATTAGAAAATGTTGAGATTGATCCTAAATGGAATGCTAAAAACTTATTAGTGTTTAAACTTTTAGAAGAACCAACCAGAGAACAAATAGAGAAATGTAGAGAACATCTTAATGATGAAGGTTTCTTTTTAGAATTAAACGAGAATAGTATCATTGGAACAACCGGTGTGGGTAATTCTTTAAAAGATTATTGTATTAACTGGTTAAATGATAATTTTAGCAATATGGATGTTGTTAAAAGTAAAGATAGAGCAGGATACATTTTATATAGATATGCTGCTAAAGATAATATACTTGTTTACTATAAAAAAAATGAGGATGTTTATATAAATTATAATAAAATTTGGTCATTTTTTGAAAGTTATTTCAGTATGGAATATAAGGAAATACAAGAGTTAACTGAGGAGTGGTTGAGTGAAGCATACAATTTAAAGGGAGTTACAACCCAAAATGTGGTTAGTGGATCATTTATGGGTGTTGAGTGAAGCATACAAAATAATATAAATTAAAAATGAAATACATAAAACTATTTGAAAACTTTAACGAACTAGATATCCTAGATGCTAAATGGATTGTTATTAGATATTTAGGTGAATTAGAAACTAATGAAATAGATCCTAAATGGAATGCTAAAAACTTATTATCATTTGAACTAAATGAAGAACCAACAAAAGAACAAATTGATAAATGTAGAGAACATCTTAATGATGAAGGTTTCTTTTTAAGAATAGATTCAAAATTTACCATAGTTGGTATCGGTGAAACATTAGAAGAGTGTGTGACCAAATGGCTAGATGATAATTTTGGCAACTTAAAAAGAATTGATTACGGAACTACTGCATTTTTCACCGAAGATCATAATTTAACAAAAATAGATGTCACTGATATTCCTAGAAGTGTTATATTTTATACTGATCCTGTTAGTCTTTCACATACTTTCACAAAGGTTAATTTGAGCAAATTATGGCAATTTCTTGATCATGATTTATTTTTGAATAGAGATCAAATAAGAGACATTCTTAAAAACTGGATAGAAAAAACATACGGATTAAAAGATATACCACCATTAGATTGGGCTAATATCTAAATCATCTAAAAAGATGAGTTTTATATTTTAATATATACTTAAAATATAAACCATTACTATGAAATATATAAAAAAACACCCTATCCACACAGATAAAGATCTTAACCTATCTGACGATATGAAAAAACAAGATCACTTAACTAAAACATCTACTAAAAAACTAGATGCTGATAAAAGCCTAAGCGATCCAACAATAACTAAAAAAGTAAGCAAACCATCAAATAATAAATTAGACGGTGAAAACTTCCTTTCTAAAGACCAAAAGTAATTAATTAGATATGAAAAAATTTAGCAATATAACTAACGCAAAAATTGGCCAAGAACCAGAAAAAAAAGAAGTTAAATTAAACGAAGAAGATACTTTCAAAATGAAAGTTATCGCTCTAATGGATAATTATCTTAAAATACAAACTTATGGACCAATAAACCGCTACCTCGTTCAAGGAACATTCAAAATAACAGGAAAAGAAATGTTCTCAGAAGCACTACTTTCCCTAATGACAGATAAATCCATTAAAGAACAAACTGCCATCCTTGAAAGCCTTAAAACTTCAATCGGTGATTGGGAATCTATTGATGAAAAAATTAATCAATTAAATACTAAATTAGAAGAAACTAATTCCAAAAATGCTATGAACCCGCATAGACATAAATTAACTGCTCTATACGAAAAGTATTCAAAAGATGATGAAATACTATTAATGATGACCGAAAACTCCTCTAATAAGATTAAAACAGCCGAAAAAGCATACCTAAGAGGACTAACTGCTGAGTGCATGGCACAAGAAGGTAAATACCCAAAAGATATATTCCTTAAAATATCAGAAAAATACAAAGAAAGAGCAAACCATTTAACAAATAATAAATAAAACCATCATGGAAAATATTATTAATAAAATATTTGATAACGGCATGTTTTCTGACATCATAATGGTGGAAGAAAACCCTGCCACTATCATATCAACTAAAATTGTGAAAAATAACAACGAAATAGTTAAAACCGAAACAACCAACATATATAACCTAGAAACTCATAAAGTCAAATCAGAAAACGATATCATAAATAATATAACAGAAAATTTTATATCCAAAATTGACTTCAGATGGATCAATAACGAAATAAACTACTTCAATAGAAATATATTCAAAAGAATCCTTAAAAGAGAAAACTACCAAACAATCGTAAATAAAATAATATCACACAACTGGATCATTACAAACCAAACAATATTAAACGAACTAGAAAAATCACCAGACTTTGTTATCCTAAATAATAATACAAACATAAAACTAGTAGGTAAAATAAATAATACCCTAATATACCTAAACCCAATAGACAATAAAAATATAATATACCTAGGAAACTCTACATCAATAACACCAATATTTAATAAAAATATTAACAATAATATCCAATATATATTTAATATAAATGAGACCATAAATAAAATTATTGTCACATGAAAGAACTAAATAAAAAACATACTGATATGCTCCTGGATATGACCGAAATACACTACCAGTGCTTCCTAAAACATTACCCAGAATACGATATAACTTACGAAAATGTACTAGAACTAAACCATAAAAAAATGCTAGACGTAATTAATGGGTGCATAGACTGTAACGACGATATAATAGAATTCATCTTCGAATCAATGCTAAAAGAATATAAAAATATTCTTAAAGGCGAAAATCCTAACCAAGATGATGATAACGACCTATACTTCTAAATTATAAAGAAGACCTAATCAAACCCTCTAAATAATCCTTCAAACTAATAGGAGATATCTTCTCACGTAAACTATTTACCAAATCACGATCCAACTGAACATTTATGTTCTTCTTGTTGTAAGATTTAGTGTAAAGCTTTGTTGATTCGTATTCACTTTTTTTCTTTTTAATATTTTGATTTTCCATCATAAGGGAAGAGAATGTTTTTTATATATACTTTATATCAAAAAATGAATTAAAGTTTATGGAAAATTTGGAAAATAATAATAACTTGAAAAGCACTAGAATAACTTACATATATGGTTTATATGAAGTAGGTAAAGAAGAGGAAATAAGATATGTTGGGAAAACACTAAATCCCGAAAAGAGATTAATAGAACATATTCATGATAATAAAAATACATACAAAACATATTGGATAAGATCTATAACTAAAAGAGGTGGTAGTATAAATTTTAAAATAATAGAATTAACAGATGATGATAATTGGCAAGATAGGGAAAAATATTGGATTAACAAATTTAGAAACAAAATAGGCAATAAATTAACCAATTATTCTTTAGGGGGAGAAGGTGTAACAATATACGATATATCATACGATGAATGTAAAAAATATTTAATAGAAAATGAAAATATTAAATCAAGATCTGAATATGAAAAATGGTTTAAATCAACTAACTATAATGAAAAAATACCAAAAAATCCACGTGAAGTATACTCACTAAGAAATGAATGGATCAGCTGGGGTGATTTTCTAGGAACAAATAAAATACAAGACAATAAAATAATAGAACAATATCTATTATATGATGAAAGTAAAAAATGGATATCAGATAACCTAAAAATAGATAATTTCACATCCGCAATTTATAAAAAAATGGCAAAAAATAATGAAATACCAATATTTATACCAAACAGACCTGAAAGATTCTATAAAAAAAGAGGATGGATCAGTTGGAGTGATTTTCTTTCAAATGATAATATCATACAAAATCAAAAGAAAGAGTTCGTTTCATATGAAGAATGTAAGAAATATACCAATGACAATAATATTAAAACAGTAACTGCTTGGCACAATAATAAAGAACGACCTAATAACATACCATCAGTTCCTAGTCTAGAGTACAAAGAATGGGTTGATTGGAGTGAGTTCCTTGGGGTAACAATTATACCAGATCAAGAAAAGGCTAAAATGTATTTACCTTATGATGAATGTAAGAAATATATATATGATAATTTACCAGATATTAATAGTGGCCCAGAATTACGAAAATATATATTAGATAATGATATTAAATTCATACCATTAAACCCACATTCATCATATAAAAATAAAGGATGGGTATCCCTTGATTCTTTTTTAAGCAAAGATTATCTAAGTTATGAAGATGCTAAAAAAATAATAAAAGGACTTAATATAAAATCAAATGGAGAATGGAGAAAATGGATAAAGACCAAAGATAAAATGTATAAAAATATACCAAACGCACCTGATAGATATTATAAAAATGAATGGATTGATTGGTATGATTGGTTAGGAAAAGAAAAAGGTGAGTTTTAAACTCACCTTTTCTTATTTTCTATTCAAAACATATTTATCGTAATAATCATCAAAACCTTCCATTAAATTTGTTATACTTGGAGATTTATCCAATCCGATAATTTCATCAATCAATCCATAATCAAGTGCCTCTTGTGAGTTTAACCAAAGATCCTGCATACAATCATCATGAACTTGTTCAAATGTCTTACCACAATTGTTAGCAAGAATTTTAAATAATAAATAGTTATATTTTTCAGATTCCATTTGTGATACCCTCATTGCATCCACTGTCCCCTGTACTCCAGCAGATACGTGATGGAGCATAATACGAGAAGATACCAAAGCAGATCTTTTACCTTTTTGACAAGATGATACTAACACACTTGCCATTGAAGCCGCCATTCCTAAATTGATACCTGCAACATCTGGTTTGATATAATTCATAGTATCTAGTATACTCAATCCACTTGTCACACTCCCCCCACCAGAAGAAATTAAGAGTGTAATATCTCTATTTGGATCAACAGATTCCAAAAATAATAATTGTGCCTGTGTAATATCTGCCATGTTTTGATCAACAACACCCGATAAAAATATTTGGCGATCCATAAGCATTCTCGAAAATACATCGATTACATTTGCTCTAACCTCCCTTTCCTCTATGATATATGGCGTTCTTGATGCTTGAACACCTTGATATTTAGTAACATCATCAACAGTTGTTCCATTAATTCCCATATGCTTTGTAGCATATTTTCTAAATTCTTTTCCTAATTTATCATTCATATTTATTTAATTTACAATTTATTATTATTTTTATTATAAAACTTCAAAAAGTTTAATAATTTTAATTTTACGTTTTTCATTTCTAACTACTATATCATATCTTTTCATAGTTATTGTATCACTTTCCGTATTAGTGAACGAGCCACCGCACTTATCGCACAAATAGCACAAACCAAGTACATTTACTGATTTTCTAAGACTTGCTGAATATATATTTATATATTCTTCAATTAACCAAGCATTTTCAAGACAAATTGGACATTCAATGGTTTGTTTCATTTAGTTTAAAGTTTATATCTATCTGAATTAAGATCTTCCTTGGGTGGATATTTAGTTTCAGTAATATTTTCAAGACCGTTCATAATTCTATCAACGATTTGGTATATAGCATATAGAACAATGCTTATTTCAATTATTTCTATCATTTTAGCAATTCATTTAATTTATCATTTCTTAATTTAACTTTATCAATAAAGATTGACTTTTCATAATATTTGGTTATTATACCACAATCATTTTTAATCACATAGCAATCGAAACATTCTTGAGCACATCCATTAACCCATATATCGTGTTTTACCAAAATAGCTTTATACAATTTACCTTTTGATAGTTCTTTTACTTTTGCTTTACCTTTTGCATTAAAATAAATATTTTTAATGGGTGTGATATCAATATCAAAAGCAATAGTTCTACTATCACTATTATAGTAATCTAAAGATAGTAAAAAATCAGTATTACCTACAAAATAATTTAAATATTCTCTTGTCATTATTTCTTCTTATAATTTATCAATCCTTTTGATTTTTTTCTATTTTATAGATAATAGTATATTGGACTGGATAGGATGCTATGTATTTCCAGAGGCTGCCTACATTTTCAACGAATAGGTAAGCACCTTCTTTGATATGAAATTGATCTGCTAATATTTCAATATTATCAGAAAATCCGTGCATTTGGACACGTAAATAATATTTATTTTCCATGGTTTAGTGTTTATTTTTCAGTTTCTGTAATTAATTGCAGAATTAAATCTTTGGATTCTTCACATTGATTTACCAATCTATTTATAATATCAATCAATTCTGGATCAGTTTTATCATATTTTTCTTCTGATAAGATAGATGATAATGTCCAGAATGGTGTCAGTTTATTTCTAAGTTTGGCTTGTGGTGTTTCTTCAATCCATTCACCATTAATGCCTCTATGTCCTGATTTTCTCTCGCTCATATTATATTTTTATTTATAGTATTTCCACTTTCATAGTCGTATCCCATTCAAGTGGGTATCCATTTATACCATTTTCACCAATTCTAACAACTTCCCCATTTAATAATGTTTTTTTAGCAAATTCATAATCTTCCACACCACCATCTATACAAGGATAATCTCTATAATAAGTGAAACCATATTGATATAGAAGTTCGTCAAAGTCTTTAAACTCCTTTGTTTGAACTTCATCTACTACAAAATGTGTATCATTATAATATTCTTTAAAAAATGTTATCTTAAATTTCATAACTATAGATTTTTAATTCGTTCAATCTCTGCTTCTAATTTTGCTATATGTTCAGCCTTAGCATTTTCTTTCTTTTCTTCTTCTGATTTGATAAATGATGTGATTTCATCATCAGTAGATCTACTATAGATAATACCGGTTACTTCTACTTCATTATGATCACAATGAAAATCCACATTAACATAGTTTGCACCTTGTTTTTCAAATTCATCTAGTGCTTTTCTCATATTTTCAATAGAAATCACACCACCCTCCAAATAATTTAATTCTTGGATAACTTGATATCTATCATCGCTATCCCAATCATAACCAAGATCACTTTCTGGTTCTACATAGAATTGCTTTTTCTCTAAAATTTTCTTTGTGAAATATTGAATTGCCATGATTTTAAGTTTTTAAATTGAATTATATTCTTTTTACTAGGGCATTAAGTAGTTCATGTGAACCGATTACTTGCTTAACATCAATAAATTTTTTCAGGTGATTTTCTATTTGGTCAATTATTTTCAGATCTGCTCTGATAGCCTTACCTTCATAATTAGTGACACAAAGTTTATCGTTTGTGAATTCTCTTACTTTTTTTTCAAAAACATCCTTGATGCCTTCAAAATGTACAAATTCATCATTTATACGAATTGTAGCATGATATATATTACCTTTTTTACTCCTACCATATTGATATATATTTACATATGTGATATTTTCAATTTTATTTTGAATTAAAACATCAAATACTTTTCTTACTGTGAATATACCTTTGGTTTCAAGGTGCAATTCTAGTTCTGTTTGTTCCATTGTATTAATGTATTGGTTAATATATTTACAAATATAATAAATTATTTTAAATAAATTACATTTTTTTAAAACTTTTCAAAACATTAGTAATCATAGGGGATATAAGACTTATACGAGTTCAACAAAGAAATCGTTGTTAAAAAATAAGAATTTTATTATGAACAAAAACGAATTAGCAGAAGCAATTTCAAAAGAAACTGGATTAACTAGAGTTAAATCTACTGAAGTGGTAACATCAATTGTTAATACTATTACAAACACTCTTAAAAAGGGTGAGAAGGTTTCCATTACTGGTTTTGGTACTTGGACTACAACAAAGAGAGATGCTAGAAAGGGGAGAAATCCAAAGACTGGTGAGATCATTGATATTCCTAGTAAAAATGTTGCTAAGTTTAAAGCTGGTAATGATTTAAACAACACAGTTAACTAATAAGATTAATTCAAAGCCTCTGATTATTTATCAGGGGCTTTTTTCTATAGTTCCAAGGACAATGTTTACAAAATGATTTACAACAGATAACTCTTGTTTTTTTAAGATATTCTTCTGTAAATATTTTTAAACGGATCCCATCAATTTCACACCAATAGAAATCTACATTTTCAATTAATGGATTTTTCATAATGTATATATGAAAATTAATATATAGTAAATGAAATATTTAAAATTATACGAAAACTTTATTCAAACAGATTCAGAAATACATGAATTGTGTAAGAAATATGGAATAAAAAATTATACAATCAATAACGGATTAGTTGATGTGAATGGTGATGTTGATTTACGTAACTTAAATAAAGAAGAATTAACAAAATTACCTATTAAATTTGGTATTGTTAGTGGCTTTTTTTATTGCTCTAATAATCATTTTACATCTCTTATAGGTGCACCACAAAAAGTTGGTGGGGATTTTGATTGCTATAATAACATATTAATATCATTGAAAGGTGCACCACAAAAAGTTGGTGGGGATTTCTATGGTTCAAGAAATAAATTAACTACGCTTGAAGGAGCTCCAAAAGAAGTTAGTGGAAATTTTATTTGTAGATATAATCAATTAACCTCACTTGATGGATGTCCACAAGAAGTTGGTGGAAATTTTTATTGTTCAAGTAATAACATATATCGTCTAGATTTCATACCTAATTATACAGAAGGTTTTCATATTAAGGATAATCCATTTTTCAATGTATGGAAATTAATCGAAGATTCAATAGAAAAAGATTATACATTATTTGATCACTTCCTTGAAAATAACATTTTTAGAGATCCAGGTTATCAAGGAGATAATTCAGGATTACCAATTATAATCCTAGATAGGTTAAATGACTTTCTTGAT
>Ga0214170_1000056_pt1 | contig 52651 bp, 76 predicted proteins | sample TroBogEpilimnion_2_FD_153008 | JGI IMG/M metagenome (GOLD analysis project Ga0214170, IMG submission 153008) | Freshwater microbial communities from Trout Bog Lake, WI - 27JUN2007 epilimnion | ecosystem: Environmental > Aquatic > Freshwater > Lake > Epilimnion/Euphotic zone | place: Trout Bog... | reverse complement strand
TGTGTTAGCCCACTTTCCAACGATCTTCCATTTACATAGAAGAAAAAGCGATTGGCATATTAAATGATCATAGACCTTTATCCTGAATCTTGTACATTACATATTAAATTTATTAGTAAGTTTTAATATCAGTGGATTTTTATAGACATTTTAACATTTTTTATTTTACAAAACATTTTATTATCTGAACAGTATCATTTTCATAACCAGCAATTAGATCTTTTTTATTTAGGGTGTTTCTCGCAACACCTAATTCACCTTCTTTATAAACTGCATAAAGTTTACCTAGATTTATATAAATTTCAAATCTTTTTGTTAACTTCCATCTTACATATATAACCGTTCTATAATTCATATTATTTTAATTTATTTTTTCTTCCCATAACTCACCAACATTCAACATTCGGTGCTCACAGCCATCAATTGTTATCATATCACTATTATGAAAATGTCCATAATAATGTTTTTCTATATTATTACCATTTAATTTTAATAAATGAAACAATTCATTCATTTGTTGACGCTCAAAATTTAAATCTGTTTTCAAGTCAGTATCACCAGTTTCTTTTATTATACCTTCTACAAATGGACCAAAACTAAATGTATTATCAGGTGGACAATAAGATGGACAAGTATGTGTTAATATAATATCAATATTTTTCATAGAAGATGCCTTTTCAATATCCAATGTAAATATTTCATCATGCCACCAACTTTTAGTTCCTACATCACTGATATAATCTCCTTGTTTTTGTAATTTAGTCTTTCGCCATTGTCTATCAACAGAAACTGCACCACCAACACAAAGAATTTTCTTACCACATAATTCTAATATTGTATAATCTGGTATTAGTTTTATATTACTTAAACTAAATGGATCATTATCAAAATAAGGTTTATAATCATGATTACCCCTGAAAGCATACATAATAATATTCCTATTTGATAAAGCATCATTTGTCATTTCTAATAAACGACGCTCTTTAACTTCACTACTAAACCCAACACCAAAATCACCAACTTGTATAATATAAGCATCTCGTATATCAAATTTTTTGATATATTGGTTAACTAAATTAAAGCTTCCATGGATGTCTCCTAAGTAAAATAATCTCATAATTTCAAATATTATATTTAATATATATACTTTAAGTAAATTTGTTTAATTCTATATGAAAAATATTTTGGAATACAGAGAATATATGAGTGATGTAAATAAATACATTTTTAAATTAAGACTACATTTTAGAGAGTTTATTGAAAATGTTAAAAATGAAAATGATGAAACCAAAGAAGCATTTGATCTTTTACTTAAAGAATCAAGAGGTCAGCTATTAGACATTAATGGTAATGTTAGAGATCTAACACCAAAAGAAAAACAACAGATAAGAGAGCAAGCAATAGATGTTCTTAGAATGGTTGGTTTAACATCATTAACAATATTACCTGGTGGTGCATTAGTATTCATATTACTTAAAGTTTTTAAACTAAATGATCATATATTACCTTCTAGCTTCAAGAGAAATAAAAAAATTTCATTAGAATAAAATAACTATATAATTTTAATATATACCATATGAATAAAATAATAAAATATAATGACTTTTTACTTGAAAAAGAGTTTAATTCTATTATAGAGTGTATTCTTATGATGAATGAAGATAATACTTATGAATGGGATTTAACTGATAATAAAAATAATATCAAACCAGGTAATACAATTAGCTGGGACTTTACTAGTAATGAAAATCCATCAAATGAATTTGAATGGGATATAGAACAACAAGGTAAAAATATAAAGGATTATATAAAAACACTAAAAACTGGTGCTAGTAAAATAAAAAATAAATTATCCAAATTTAGAGATTATTTAAATAAAGGTGAGGAAGATCTAAATATAGATATGAATTCTATTCTATTTAATAAAATAAAAGATTTCATTAAAAAATTAAATACAAAAGAAGAAATTAAAAAATATTATAATAAATTAATTGATGAATTAAAAGATTTACCATATAATATTAAAAAAGATCTTTTTGTTAAATTATCAATATTGATTTTATCCTTATCTAGTTTACCAATAGGTGATTTAATCACTGATAAAGATATTACTAAAAATTCTATTTTAGGAGATGTTAAAAAAGAAGTTATAAATAATAAGGAGAAAAAATCAAACATTATAAAAAATGATGTTACCACAAAAGATGTTAGTGTAAAAACATCTTCATTTGAAGAAGCTAATAAATTAGTATCATTCGCAGAAGGTGGTTATACTGATAATCCAGTGGATGCTGGTAATTATACAAGTGGTCCTTTTAGTAAATCTGGATATTTAATTGGTACAAATCACGGAATTGCAGCATTTACATTATTAAAAACAGATATTAAACCAACATCTGATATTGAATTAAAAGCACTAAAACAATGTTATGGATCTAGATATAATGAATTATGTGGGAATGATGTTCCATCCTTTTCAGAACAATGGAAATTGGATCAGAAATATATAAAACCAAGAGATATTGGTACTAAATGGAAAAATGTAATGAAGTCTTTACAAAAAGAAACAGCACAAAAAATATATGAATCTGAATATTGGAAACCACAAGGATTTTCTAATATAAAAAGTCAATCAATTGCAAATATTTTATATGATGCTTGTGTAAATCAAGGTCCTGGTATTGCAAAAAAGGTATTTGTTAGATCAATGGATAGACTTGGACATGATGCAGATGGTGTAAAAGGTTGGCAAGATGTTCATAAAAAATTAACACCAATTGTAAACTCAATGGATAATAAAGATCTTAAAGAATTACACGATGAAATAAAAGATCAAAGAATGCAACAATATAAATCCAATGCAGATGCCAACGAAATTGAAGAGTTTTCAAAAGGTTGGGAAAATAGATTAGCAAAGGAAATAAATACATTTGATGGAGGAGATATAAGCTAATGAAATATTTAAAAAAGTTTGAAGATATTATTATACCTATAAATGTTGGTGATGTTATTTTAGGTGGTCGTTTTAAAAATAAGAAAATAACCGTTAAAAAAATAGGCAAAAATGAAAAAGGTGATATCACTATAAATGGTAAACCATTATTGAAATTCAGAATTCCTAAAAAGACAAATGAAAAAATAATATATAATGATATGAAACATATAAAATTATTTGAGGATTTCAATCAAAATAACGATAGGATATCAATATTTGAACAAGATTGGAAAAAATTAATACCAAATGAACTGATTGTTATTAATGATGGGGGTAAATGGAAATGTGTTAAAAAGGATTTACTTATAAATGATCCAGTTTTCTCAATATCTTATTTCAATCAATCAGAAACAGATAATGTTGACAATATAGATGTATTATCAGATGGCGAACCAGACTTTTTAACATTTGATATATCAGTTGTTAAAAATAATGATGGGACATATTCAAATCCTGATAAATTAAAATTAAATGTTGATATAACATATGGTGATCAAATGGTATCAGAATTTACAATAGAAGCTCCTAATAAAGTAACACCACATCATTATACAAGTGTTAATTCATTATACGATCCTAAAACTATATTTGCATTTGACGATGAATCTTTATCTAAACTCGTTGAATTATTCAATAGATTCAATGATAAATATAAACTAACTGTAAATGATTTCACATTTCTAGATAAAGAACAAAATAGTTATATACCAGATCACGATCCAAAAATTTAAATAATTAAAATGAGCTTAGAATTAAATTACATAGTAGCAAATAATGGTCAAGTGACTATTTCAAATATAGGTGATGTTGCACAATCCGCAACAATAACAACAAGTGGTTATCCTATTCAAATTATTGTAACTGGTGATGCAGAACCAAGTGGTTCTGGTTGGCACGAACTTCAAATATTCAGAGATAGTACACCTATAAGTGAAATTTTACATATTGAAACAACCACATCTGGTTTAAATATGACAGTTTCTATGTCTGTGATTGATACACCAGTTGCTGGTACATATAATTATACAGTTCAGATTGTAAACACTAGTGGTATGACTGCTAGATATAGTGAAGTTGGCCAATTGTTTATGAGTATAGAAGAGAAAATAATATCAACTCGTCTATCTTCAAATTGGCTTAGACGTGATATAAATCCACCAAATGTATACTATGGTTATAATAATGATATAAATGCTTCTGATACTGATCCTAGTTGGTCAATAAGAAAAGTTTCTACATCAGGTAGTGTTGAAACGGTTAGTTGGAATGATTCATCATTATCATCATTTAATGCTAAATGGACAGAGAGAGTTGAAAATTTTATAGCTCCTAGTGGTGTTCTTGGATTTACATATAGTGGTACTTATCCTATAACATTTACTTGGAATAGATTAACAGGTGTTAATATTTATAATATAAAAGTATCACAAAATGGTAATTATGTGTATTATACAGGATCAATAAATCCTTATCAAACAAATAGTGATATAACAGCTACTTATTATAATACAAATATACATGATCAATATTTACAAGGATCAGGTACTTATGAAATAGTATTAGAAGCAATAAATAGCGCAGGTTCATTAACAGCAACATATTCTTATACTTTATAATTTGTTTTATTAAAAAACTTTTGTATATTTGTAACATATAATAATTATGGTTAAAAATAAAATAATGAAAGTATTATCTTTATTGATATTATCCTTTATGATTACTATGCTTATTTCTAATTTATATATTAGTCTAACATACAAGGTAAGTAAACAAAAACATATTAAATGTGTTGAGTTTAAACCAATCTATATTAAAAAGAAAAAAAACATCAAAAAGAGTAAAATTGATAAAAAACAAACAACTCTGGTAATACCAAATCATACTAAACTAGATCTTATTAAAGAAAATGCATCGTATCACAATGCAACATGGTATAAAACTGATGGTACTAAGGTACATAGAGATTATCCAACAGCAGCATACAATAATGTACCAAAAGGAACAAAATTATTAGTCATAAACACTTATACTAATGATTCTTGTATAGTAGAAGTTACTGACCGGAATAAAATGGGTAAAAATCATATAGATTTAAGCCATTCGGCATTTGGTGCACTTGATAAACATTCAAAGGGACGAATAAAAGTTTTAGTTAAAGTTATAGAATAATGAAAATATCAGATTATATACTTATTAAAATAACATTTGACCATACTATAAAAGAGTTTGATCATATGATGAATTCATTTAATAATGATGAATTAGAATGGTATAATAATTTAATAATATCAACTATTAATCATAGCACTAAAAAACGAAATAATATAACAGAATGGATGTGGCTTACTAAGAGTGATGCTGATAAAAAAATTTGTATATTAAATAAATATAATTTCAGATATAAAATAATAGACCACACTCAAACTTATTTCAATTCTCCTGAAAAGCTATCAACTCTTAGAGAAGAATTAGATAAATGGTTTAAGTCTAAACTAACTATTGATTTTATATTAGATAGAATATCAGATATAGGTTATGATAATCTATCCAAATTGGAAAAAAAATACCTAGAAAAACAATCTAAATTAAAATAAAATGGAAAAAACAACATCAAGTGGAGTAGGAACAACAACAGTTTTATTCCTAGTATTCTTAATCCTTAAATTAACTGGTAATATTGATTGGTCTTGGTGGTGGGTATTCTCACCATTTTGGATACCAATTTTACTATTAATAGCAATTGGAATAATTTTCTTTTTAGTATTATTAATAGCTATCATATTTGGATATGATATAAATAAATTAAAAAATAAATTAAAACAATAAATTAAAAATGGAAATATATATTAATCTATTTCCATTAAAACTTTTTTTATAATTTGTAATTTTTCCTTACAACCTGATGAATTGAATTTCTTGTAGTCTTTAAAAACTACAAAAGCAAAAGAATCAGCAAAATCTTCACGCGGGTTTCTACTAGAATATTTTCTACAGAAATCCGCTTCTTCTTTATGTATCCAATTTGATTTTTTTGGACCAGCCGCTTCTCTTCCTGATCTCTCCTCTATATATCTTTCATATCCTACTGGAACTTTCTTATTTCTATCACATCGCTTCCACCCCGAAATTGATTGCCATTTTTTGGAATATGATACTCTTTCTATGTGATCAATACAATGTCCAATCTCATGAACTATCACAAATTCTTTATATGGTATATCCATTGGATCATTTTTAAATTCTCTTTTGAATTCAAATATTCTAGGATTTAAAACCATCTCCCTTTCTTTTGGAGTTTCTTTCCATTTACCATGAACACCACCCATATCATCTAATATGATACTATCAATCTTATTCTTTAAAAATTTTTCACTAAAATATTTAAATGCACTTCTTAATAATTTTATTTGAGAAATCTCAAATTTAGGATCTAATTTAGTTCCAAAGTCCTTCTCAAAATCTTGTATCATTTTTCCCCTTTTACTCAATTCTTCTTTACCCTCATCAAGTCTTGTTATTTCATCATCCACATCAGCTAAGAACCTTGCATCAGAAACCTCACTAGGTTTACCCATTTTTTGCTTTTTATTAGTTCTTAAATAAGATGATATATCACCAGATCCAGGACTACCAGGAACTCCTGGTAAAGAACCAACAGTTGCATTTGATATGCCACCTGAACCTGCTGTTGTTGATGCATTTGCACAAGCAACACCATCCTCAAAAAACTTTTTATACCCCTTTATATATTTCATCACATGTAATAAATATTTTGCCATTGACCTCCACCACTTAAATTATATTGCATTAAACCACTATCACTTAATTGTAAATCACTTACAATCTTATTAGCAAAATCCCTAGTATTTCTACCTTGATTATACCATTCTTCTATTTGATCAGCATAAGCAGTCCTTAAATTTCTTTCTTGCTCTGGAAATAAATTATATTTTCTCAAAAATGAAAAAATCTCATCTGTATAATCCCAAATATCTGAATATGATTCAAATGTTTTTATATAATTCATATACTATATATTAAAACTTCTAATACTTTTTTAATATAATAAAAATGAGAACAGATTTAGAAACACAACTTAATGAATATCATCCCTATGTAAGTAAGAATATTAAAAAAATAGTGGATGATCTATACAAAATAGAAGGATTTGAAGTTATATCTTATAAAGAATGGCAATCAAATTTACCTACATTATTACCTTTTATAGGTGGTAGAATAGAAGAAAATGTTAAAAAACGTATAAACGAACTTGTTATATTAATGCAAGATCAAAGATTAAGAACACAATTTAAAAAATAATATCTATGAAAAAAGTTTGGAAAATTAAAACGTCTTTAACAGAAGATGATAATAAAAAATTAATGTCGTCTATGAATGATGACGATCATAATCTTATGATGGATCTTGATATAAATCTATCCGTTGATGTATTGGATGATGATAAAATAACAACATTTATGGTATGTAATGAACTTAATTTAGAAAAAGTAAAATCATTATTATTTAAATATAATGTTCAATTTGAAGTTGATGATACAACAGATTTTTTCGTAAATGATAATGTAACAATAGATGAATTATCAGATGATTACATCTATGAAAAAATAGGTGCTTAAATATAAAAATAAAATAAATATGAAAATAAACGAAGAATTTTTAGAGGAGTATTTAAACTCCAATGGACCAACTGGATTTGAATATGAGTTAGGTACACAACAGGTTTGGATTGATTATATCTCACAATTTGTAGATAAAGTAGAGGTTGATAACTATGGAACAGCATATGGTATAACTGGTAATTTAGATTCAGATTATAAAGTTGTAATTGAAGCACACGTAGATGAAATTGCATTTTATGTTAATTATATTGATTCCAATGGTTATATTAAAGTTATCAGAAATGGTGGATCAGATGCAACAATAGCTCCATCTATGAGAGTTACTTTATGGGGTGATAAAGGACCAGTTGATGGTATATTCGGACATCCTGCTATACATATATCATATAGAAAAAAAGAAGCAGATCTTGATTCAATATTTATTGATGTTGGTGCATCATCTAAACAAGATGTAATTGATATGGGCATAAATATTGGAACTGTATTAACTTTCAAAGATCAATTTATGAAACTCGGTAAAGATTATTACACAGGTAGAGCACTTGATAATAGAATTGGTGGGTTTATGATTGCCGAAGTTGCTAGAAAATTAAAAGAAAAGGGTAAAAAACTTCCATTTAAACTTTATATTGTAAATTCAGTACAAGAAGAAATTGGACTAAGAGGTGCTCAAATGATTGCACAGACAATCAAACCAAATGTTGCAATTGTAACTGATGTGTGCCATGAAACATCATCTCCTTGTTATACTCCTAGTAAAGAAGGTGAACATGTTGCCGGAAAAGGTGGTGTTATTACAAGAGCACCAGCTGTTCATAACAATTTAAGAAAATTAGTACTTGATGTTGCAGATAAAAAGAAAATACCATATCAATTATCTGCTAGTTCAACATCAACAGGAACTGATACAGATGCATTTGCTTATTCAAATGGTGGAGTTCCTTCTGTTCTTATATCTTTAGCATTAAAGTATATGCACACAACTTGTGAAACGGCTCACAAAGATGATGTTAAGAATGTTATTAAATTAATTTATCAAACTTTATTAAACATTGATGAAAATCATAACTTTAAATATAATAATTAAAAAAATAAATTAAGTTATATTTTTTAACTATATTTGTGCTAAAATATAACTTAATTTTTTAATTAAATATGAATACAATAGGATTAGCACTACAAGGCGGTGGATCTCATGGTGCATTTACTTGGGGTGTACTAGATAGATTGTTAGAATTAGATGAAACAGAATTAGGTTTTGAATCTATATGTGGAACATCTGCTGGTGCAATAAATGCAGTAGTAATGACATATGGAATGCATGTCGGTGGAAGACTAAAAGCTAAAGAATTATTAGAAAAATTATGGCTTGATATATCCAAAACAGGATTTAAATTATCCATACCACTTATTGAAAATTTCACTAATATATTTTCTCCATACCAATTTAATCCATTTAATTTTAATCCATTAAAAACAATTATAGAAAATTTAGTTGATTTTAATGATCTGAGAAAAAGTAAAATAAAACTTTTTATCTGTGCGACCAATGTGAAAACTAATCAAGGTAAAATATTTAGAACTTCTCAAATAAATATAGATTCTGTTATGGCATCAACTGCCTTACCTAGTATATTTCAAGCAGTTGAAATAAATGGTGAATATTATTGGGATGGTGGGTATATGGGAAATCCACCATTATCACCACTTATCCTAAATTCTAAAATATCAGACCTATTATTAATTAAATTAAATTCAATTAATATAAACTATCTACCAACATCAGCAAAAGATATAAATGATAGAGTAACTGAAATTTGCTTTAACTCATCTCTTATGAATGAAATGAAAATGATTCAATTAAGAAATGAAATGATCCGTGATGGTATAGATTTGGGTAAATATGGAAATAAGGAAATTTTTGTACATTCTATTTCAGGATATGAAACCCTAGGTAAATTAGATTATTCATCTAAAATGAATACCGAACTATACTTCCTACTTAAACTGAAGAATGCTGGTAGACAAGTAGCAGATAAATGGATAAAAGATGAACTAAAAAATCTAGGTAAACATTCTACATTTGATGTGGATAAACATTTCTTCCAAAAATTTTAATTAATTAAAATAGTATCTATTTTTAAATTACGTAATTCTATTTTAATTCTATCATAATAATTTTTATGAATGCTATAAGTTAAACTATGGTCACCATTTTCCATAGTTATAAAGTAAGTATCACCTATTTTATTTTGATCTATAATTTTTTGATCTAAAAAAAAGTTTATATAAACCTCTTCTATCTCACCACCAATATTTATTCTAAATTTCTCCATAAATATTCTATGAGAAAAACAAACATTGTTTAATTTAATATAAAATAAATGATAGAAGTATTTAATGGTAATTGGAATTACAACATAGTCAAAAATAATAAAAATAAAATATTTATTTTTGGCGATAATGATCTTAGAATAGGCAAAGGTGGACAAGCTATTATAAGAGATCTAAAAAATACAATAGGAATAAGAACTAAAAAAGAACCAAATAACTATAATAGCTCGTTCTATTCCGATAATGAATATTCTGATAATATTAAAAAGATTGATCATGATATACAACTGATTAAAAATGAAATGATCAAAGGACATATAATAGTATTTAGTAATGGAGGTTATGGTACAGGATTAGCTAAATTAAATGTTAAAGCTCCAAAAACTTTTAAATATCTATGTGATGTTTTAATGAACAATTTTAATTATGATAATTTAAAAGGTGAAATAATTCAAAAATAATAACTATATTTGCACTACTAAATAAATAATATGGCCAAAGTAAATAAAAAAACAGAAATTGAACATAAAAAATGGGAAAGAATTTTTGAAGATGAATACTCAACATCAATATGGAGATATGATAGCAAAAAAAGCTTGATAAATCCCTATGAAGTTGAAATAAAATACAAAAAAATAAAATAAAATGTAAATTATTAAAACTTTTTTACTATTTTTGCATAAAATATAAATAAAAACACAAAAGGGAGAAATTCTTTTTAATATATACACTTATAAAAATAAAGTAATAATGAAAACAATTAACTTAAATATGAATTTAAATAACACACTAAATATGGTCGTGAATAATACGTTATGTCTTATTAGACCAAGTGAGGGTTTAAACCTATTTAAGGATATTGTCTAAAACATTATACTTTAAAAATTTAAACCCTCAGATTTTTTATCTGAGGGTTTTTTATTTATATTCGAGTTTTCGAACTCATAACATTCTTCTGAAGCTTTAAGGTGAAGCATTTGTCGGTTAAACAAAAGAAGGTGGGTCAGTACCACCCAGGAGAGCAAAAAATTTTTAATATATAGATTAACAAAAAAAGTTAATTATATATGAAAGAAGAGATTTTAAAATTGAGGGATTTGGGATTTAGTTATAATGAAATACATGAAAAATTAAAATGTTCTAAATCAACTATTTCATATCATTGTTCAAAGATTGAAGATAATGATATGAAAATAAAAAATAATTTAATAAGAAAAAATAAAAAACAGGAAAAAAATAAATCATTCTTAATCAATAGTGATAAATTAGATTTGGTTATAATTCTCAGAAAAGAGAAAAAAACATATGATGAAATCTCTAATATTTTAAATATATCAAAAGATTCAATATCAAAAATATGTAGAGAATTTGGTTTAACTAATAGTAGAAAGTTTGGATCAATATCAGAAAGTATGGTTAATAAGATTAAAAATACTTATAATAAATTAAAAAATATAAAAAAAACAGCTGATGAGCTAGGACTAACTAGAGATACTATAAGAAAAAATATTGAAATTAAAGAAAGGAGAAAAAATTTAGACACATTAACAGATAAAGAAAGATCTGTTAAAAATGTAATAGAATGGAGAAAAAGAAAAAAAATAGAATTAGTAGAATATAAAGGTGGTAAATGTGAAATATGTGGATATAATAAATGTATAAGAGCTATGGAATTTCACCATAAAGATCCAAATGAGAAAGATTTTACTATATCTGGTAAATCTTGGTCATTTGAAAGATTAAGAAAAGAAGTTGATAAATGTATTTTGGTTTGTTCAAATTGTCATAAGGAAATACATGAAGATATAGAAAATAGGTAGATACCCAAGCGGTCTTCAGGGACTAGTCTGATACACTAGGTGAGAAATCACGACGTGGGTTCAAATCCCACTCTACCTACAAAAATAGTTCTATGATGTAACAGGAAAGCATAAATACCTTGTCTGGGTTCGAATCCTGGTAGGACTACAAAAACGCAAAAGTGGTGGAATTGGCGAGACACCCCAGCATTAGAAGCTGGTGCTTGAAAAGATAGCGTGTGGGTTCGAGTCCCACCTTTTGTACTAAAATGGACTGTAGCTCAGAGGAAGAGCGTTGATTTTACATGTCAAATGTCGGGATTTCAAAATTCCCCAGTCCAACTAAAATGCCTTTATAGCTCAGTTGGTAGAGCACGAAATTTGTAATTTCGATGTCGTCAGTTCGATCCTGGCTAAAGGCTCAATAAAACACAAGAATCGGTGGTCGAGTGGTTAGGCACTAGTCTGCAAAACTAGTTTTTACGTGGGTTCAAATCCCACCCGATTCTCAAATGTAAATACCGTAGCTTAGTGGAAAGGACATTGGCTCATATCCGATGTTAAGTGGGTTCGAACCCCACATACGGTACAGAGTTTAATAGTAGACTGACATATTCTGAGTGTTCCACGTAGAAGTAAAATCACTAAAGCAATATATGTCACATAGGAGATTAGCTCAATTGGTAGAGCGTCACCCCGACATGGTGAAGGTAATGGGATCGTAACCCATATCTCCTACAAAATGCTCCGATGGTGGAATTGGTATACACGCAGCACTTAAAATGCTGTTCTATAACGGAATGAGGGTTCAAGTCCCTCTCGGAGTACTAAAATTAAAAAAAGTAAAAAAAAAGTAAAACAAAGAGAAATATTTTTATATATACATTATAACAAATATTTAAAAGTTTGTTGTAAAACGGAGAGTTGGCAGAGTGGTCGATTGCGGTAGTCTTGAAAACTATTGAACTGTGAGGTTCCGAAGGTTCGAATCCTTCATTCTCCGCTTAACTAAAAATAGTTATTATCTAATATCTGTTTTTTTATGAAAATAAAATAAAAAATATGTCAAATAAATTAATTAAAGATTTCAATTTATATTTTGATAAAATAGAGGAGGCACTACAATCACCTCAAGATATAAATTGGGAAAATACGGATGGTAGTTTAATTGGGTTATTTGAAGTTAATAATACAGAATATAAAATAAAATGTTTAAAACAAGTAGGTAATAATTGGACTTTTTCATTTTATTATTTAGATAATGATAATGAGTGGTCAATTGAAATGAAAAATGATGGAATAAATTCATTTAAAGTTCTACCAACTATTCAAAATAGTATAAAATATTTATACAATCTAGTAAAACCAAATTCTATAATATTCAGTGCAATTGATTCTAATGAAACTAGAAAAAGATTATATCTTAATTTTTGTAAAAGTTTCTGTGATGAAATAGGATTTAAATTTTCAAATAGAGGAAATGAAGATCTTATGCTTTATGTACTATTTAATGATAATATATCTGATAATGATAAGGATGATATAATGCATTCTGTTAAAAAAATAATTGAAATAGGTAAATAAAATACATAAAATTAAAAAATAATTGAAAAAAATAGCAATATATTAAAACTTTTTTGTATATTTGCACTATAAAATAAAAACAGAGAATAAAAACTTTATATATACATTAATAATGAAAACTTTTAACACAAATATCGCAGTAGTAAACATCCCGCAAGATCAGGATCAACCTAAGTTACTTGGGACTAACTGTCTATTGTCAAAAAGTTAAATTAAAAAACTTAAATGATGAACCCAGTTAGTAACTTACTAACTGGGTTTTTTCGTTTAAGTTTTTTATCCGAACCTAATTTTAGGTATTTTACAAGTTCGGATTTTAATATATAATAAAAAAATAAATATCAAATGAAAATAAAATGGGAAAAAGAAATATTAGAAGATATAGTTAGAAATTCAAATAGTGTTAAAGAAGCGTTAGAAAAGATGGGACTTAGAAGTGCAGGTGGAAACTTTAAGACGATGAAAAAATATTTAGATATTTACAATATTGATACATCACACTTTACACAAAAATGGGAATGTATGGTGAATAGAATGAAAGAAAATAAAATTGATTTATCATTAGTTTTAGTTGAGAATTCATCATATTCAAGAACACATCTAAAAACGAGACTATATGAGGAAGGATTTAAAGATAGAATTTGTGAAATTTGCGGACAGGATGAAAATTGGAATGGTATGAAAATATCACTTATATTGGATCATATAAATGGAGTTTATAATGACAATAGGTTAAAAAACCTAAGAATAGTTTGTCCAAATTGCAATGCTGGTTTAGAAACACATTGTGGTAAAAATATAAAAAAAACAAATAATATTAAAAATAAAGAAAGATTAAGTAGAAGAAAAGTAATAAGACCTTCTTATGAGTTATTAAAAGAAGAAATAGAAAAAAATGGTTATTCTGCAACAGGTAGAAAATATGGTGTTAGTGATAATGCTGTTCGAAAATGGTTAAAATTATATGAAAAAGAATAAAATATACGGTCTCGGCGCATAACGGTTGGTGCACCACCCTGTCACGGTGGCGAGTAGGTAAACGAAAAAGAGGGTTCAACTCCCTTCGGGACCGCAAAATATAACGAGAAGTGACTAAGGTTTTAAGCATGGGTGATTTGGATTCATCTATTAGTGGGTTCGATTCCCACCTTCTCGACAAATACGGATGTGAGGTCAAATGGTTAAGATGTCTGCCTGTCACGCAGTTCGGAGCGGGTTCAACTCCCGTCACATCCGCAAATAATTAAAATATTAAATATTTGCTTGTTTTTTCAAAAGTTATTTGTATATTTATAGAAATATAAAACGCTATGAAAAATTTCACATCAATATTATTCGTATTATTTACTTTGATAACTTCTGCACAATCTAGATTAGATTCACTTGTATTAAAAGAATTAAATTTATATAGAGTATCTTTAAATTTAAAAGAGGTTACATTCTCAGAACAATGCTATAAAATATCAGAAACACATTCTAAGAAATTGGTTTCAACTAAAGATTCGTTATATCACTCCAATAATTTTGTTGCAGCAGAAGTTGTTCAAATGGTTAATAACTTTTTAATATCAAACGATGATTTAGATCCAGAATTAACTTTATCAAAAGAAATTATAAAAAAATGGAAATTATCCGAAAAACACAATAAGATAATGATCAGTTCTAAATATAAATTCGCAGGTGTATCATCTCAAATGGTATCTAAAATAGAAGTTAAGATTTTCGATCGTAGTATTAATAAGTTCAAAAATGCATACTCTTACACTTTATTCTCTACTATGAATTTCAAATAAAACTTGGGTTATTCATACCCAAGTTTTTTATTGTTCCAAAATCCTTTACTGTCCCAACTAGCACATCTAGTCCTACCATTATCCCTTTTAGTTTTTAAAGCAGGAACACTAATAGTAGTCTTTTTAAAATGACCTTTTAATCTATTCGGTTTACTACCACCACCACTAAATGGTTTACTTAAATAGTAAGTTTTTTTAGTTTTAATAATAGTATCAAGTTCTGCAGGTAATGTTGGTATATCACTTTTAATTACATAAACAATTCTAACTCTAACATATCTAAAATCTTTAGTCTTTATTCTAGCATCAACTCTTTGTTCTTTACTAAGAGAACCTTTATATAAATCAGGTCCTTGCTCTGGTAAAGTAACAATTGAAATAATACTTGTATCAACTCCAATTTTAATCAACTCATTTTTTACAGCATCTGCTCTTCTTTGTGCAAGAGCATCATTTCCGGACTTACCTGCATAATTCATATCAATTGGCTCAGCATCAGTAGAAGACTCAATTTGAAAATCTGTAATAATACCTTCCTTTTCTGTTATATCATTTATAGCATCCAATATAGCATCAGTAACATCTACATTTAAATTAAAGTTACCGGTAAGAAATAAATCACCATCTACTCCTAAGTCTAAAGTATCTGCGTGTACTTTACCACCAATACCAGGTGTTTTTTTGACTACTTCATATAAAGTATCAACTTGTGTCGAATCTAATGTCCAGTGATTATATTTAACAAGTTTATCCATTTCTGATTTACTTTTAGTTACTTTATGTAAAATATCACCTGGTTCAACACCAGCATTAGCTTTACCAGGAAGTAAAGTACCAGCAGCAAGTGTAGCACCTGCTATTATATTTTCTTTCCATCCTTCATTAGTTTTATCTGATGAAAAATCATTAAATGATTTTATTTTCTTCATATTAAAAATTCAATTTTATTATATATTAAAAACAAAAATACATTTGTATATATAATAAATATGGAATGGACAACTGAAAGAATAGAAGCTTGGAAAATAGACCCTAAGCAATTTGAAAGAGATTTTAAATTAGAAGTTGTTTTAAATAATGAAAAAGATTCTATTATAGATAAACCATTAGTAGATGGTCTTAGATCCAATATATTATATAACTATACAAATGAGGAAATAGCGGATATCATAAAACTTAATAAGGACCCATTGATGATAAATAATTATCAACCTATTAATTTAAGAGATTATCAAAAAGAAATGCTAGATGATATTTATAAAAATAGATTTTCTATATTGAATGTTTCTAGACAGATTGGTACTAATATTGTTGTATCTTATCATGTTTTACACTATTGCTTATGTAATTTTGATAAAACAGTTGAAATATTTTGTCTAAATAATGACACATGTGATAAATTATATGGGTCTATTTTAGATAATCTTTATAAATTACCTTATCATTTACAAGTAGGTATTGATAATTACTCATTTAAAGATAAAACTATTAAATTTTCAAATGGATCACGTATAATTATGACTAGTACATTATCATTGGGATATAATATAGATTATTTAATACTACCAGAATTCGCTTTTAATTCAAAAAGTGAAAAAATATTAATTAATGTATTACCATCATTACTTATAAATTCAAGATCAAGAATATTAATTTACTCTTGCCCACATAAAAAAGATGATTATTTTCATAAAATGTATATGGATCCTGATAATTCTTTTTATAAAAAAACATACCCATATACAATAATGAATCTTCCAAATAATGATATATTTAGAACTAACATGATTAATATGTTAGGTGAAGGTAGTTTTATCACTGAATATGAATGCTTATTTCCAGGAACTTCTGAATATAGAGATAGAAAATTAGAATTTTTTTTAAACAAAACGTAATTTGTATTATAAAATATCGTATATTTGTAATGTAATCAAAACAAAACACTATGAAAACAATATTTTTAATATTACTATTTTTAAGTCCAATCGTTTCTTTTGGACAAACAAAGGTAGTTAAAAAGGATACAACTTTATTAGTAAAAGGTAAATTACCAAATATTAAAAAAGATACAACCTCTAAAAAAATAATTAAGAAAGTTTTATCAGTTGATCAAAACGAGGAGGAACTAAGTAGTGAATATATTGAAACACCGTTTCAAGGTAAAGAAGAACCTGAAATAATAATTGAAGAAAAAAAATAAAAATACTTATTTATTTAAATTTTATTTATATCTTTGTCAAAACAAAATTAATATAAAATAATATAAAATAAATATGATTCCGTAGCTCAGCTGGATAGAGCAACTGCCTTCTAAGCAGTAGGTCACAGGTTCGAATCCTGTCGGGATCACAAAAAAGAAATCGTTCTTTGAAGTGTATGAGAGTAGTAGTGGAAAAGCTCTTCCTCTCCCAGATATTAGATGCTGGTGATGAAACTTTACACGGTGGTATCATACACTGTAGCATTAAATTTATATTAGACATCGAAATGCTTCGGTAGTAGTTATTAAGTTAACCGGTGTTTGTGGTTTCAAGCAAAGTCGCTTGTGTAATAAGAGTAAAAAAATCTCTTTCCACCTAGTATCTTTTTGTAAAATAAATTTGGTAGATTAAAAAAGTCTCCGTATATTTGTAAAACAAACAAGTTCATTGACATATAAAAAGAGCAAAGTAAGAAAGCTCGTACTGACTCTTAATTGAGAGGTACATGTATAACTAGAAGGCAGGTGAAGCTCCTGAATGCTCTTTTTTAAATATTTTCTTTTTTTGATTTATAATAATTTAAAGTTTTCAATCTTAACTTATCTTTTGTCTCCTGTGTATGTTTTTTACCTTTGAAACCATCACTACCTTCACCACCCATTGTAGAATTCGTTAGATTAAATCCCCATGATTTAACAATAGCTATCCAAAATTCTTCCATTAATATCCAATCTGATGATAAACATTCATCTAATATTATATAACTTGGCTTATATCCTCGTAATATCATAGAATTTATCCATTTTTCCTTATGTGTTCTTTTATACTTAGATTCTTTTAAATGATTATTGAATCTATTATAAACATCATTAGATTTACCAATATATCTAATATTATTAAATTCATCAACCAATGCGTATATATAAGTTATCATATCAGAATCATAATTTTTTTTATTTATAGATGATACAAAACCACCATTTGTTCCATTCATCATTCTACACATTTTTAAACAAGTTTCAGAACAACATTTTTTATTTTTCTTAGTTGTGTTAAAATAATTATCACAACTAATACATTTATTTTCAAAAGTTTTAATTCTTTTTAAACTATTTTTATCTTTTAATGATTTAGATGTTTTTATTTTATGTTCATTAGTTATTACTCTTGAATTTGAACATTTTGACGAGCAATTTTTCCTATATCTACCTTTAATGTAGTTATTTTCGGTTAATTCTAAAGTATATTCACTATTACATTTTTGACAATTTAAAATATATTTATTTAATATGTGTTTAGAAGATTTTCTATTAACATTTAGAGAACAATTTCCAACGTGCGCACCCATCTGATATGGCTTATCAAATTCAATATCCTCTTTACAATATTTACATTTTTTGATCATTACATATATATTAAAAATACACTATCCCCATTTTAAAGTTCGCTGATTTTTTAAATTCAAAATTATTAAATCATTAAAATTTTAAACTTATATAAAATATTTACTAAAATATTAGTATAATTAAAAAATAGTACGTATATTTGTTAAAGTAAATCAAAATGGTACACTGGTACGCTCTGACCCTATGGGTTAACGACGGTAAGCGGCAGTCTCAGTTTATTCGCGGTACTGAGAGAGAGATGGGAAACCACACTGCGTCCGCTTTTTAAGGACTTGTATCTCCTCGCACTCATAATGCGTAGAAAGGGTAATTGGTCACATGTGGGTTCGAGTCCCTCCTGGTCCACGTTTTGTTTGGTTGATAAAAAAGGAGGTTAGAAATTCGTTTCTGCCTCTTTTTTATTTTAAACAAAATTATTTAATTATTATATAATTTAAATGAAAACAATAAAAACATTAACTCAAACATATTATAATTCAGATCATATATCTTTTATTATACCAGCATATTCCAAATTATTAAATGTATTATTAGATAATGGTATGTTTATAATAATATATGAATATGATAATACTATTGAATCTACCAATACAAAAAATATTAATTTTAGGATTTTAACAGATGTTAATTTTACATTTAATGAGTATGGATATGAATATTATAAAACTATAATTGATGAAGATCCACCAATATTAAGTAATTATTCAAATGGAAGTCAAATAAATTTAACAATTATACCTAGTAATAAAAAATATTTTCATATATTTGTACAGGAAATTAAACCACTAGATGAATTAAGAGATTTTAAATTAGAAAAATTACTAGAATGAGATTATTATTTTTATTTATTTTATTATCATTAAATTTATACTCACAGATGGAAATTGTGATGAATCCAAAAATAGATTCACTTATAAAATTAAGATGCAATAAAACCAAGAATGAATATTTAATGATACCTGGGTGGAGGGTTCAATTAGGTTATACACAAGATAAAATGATGTTAGTTGAAAATAGAGAACAATTTATAAAAGATTATCCAGAAATAGCAACATATTTATATTTTGATGCACCTAATTGGATATTAAGAGTTGGTGATTTTTCAGATAGAAATGATGCTGAAAAATTAATAAAAGAAATTAGAATTCATTACCCTAATTTGGTTTTGATTAGAGAAAAAGTATTTAGAGATAAAGAAGATGAGCACATACGGGAAGAGGGCACTGAATAAATGGGACTATCAATACAGTGAAGAGAATATTAAAAGATATAACTCCACACCAGCCGAATTTCAATTAGAAATTCTTAAAAATTGGTATCCAGTTGGTATGGTATGTATTAAATATAATAGATTTTTTAGAAAGTATGGTGAGACTTTCTACGAAATAGTTGGATATGATACAATAGGTGTTGGAACAATTCATCAATTAAAACTTAAAAAGGAAATACGTTTAGGTACTAATGATAAAGTTTATTATGAAAATATAACAACACATCCAATTCAATTTAAACCAACTGATGAATGGATTAAACAATTTAACAGAGATAAGAAATTAAATGATCTATTAGGATAAAATTATGGATGGTAGAATAAGAGAAAATATAAAAATAGGATCTAACGTACTTATTGTACTAAAGAAAGATCAGAAGAATGGTGCACTTACAGAGGGTGTAGTAAAAGATCTTCTAACTAAAGTACCAAAGCATCACAGAGGAATTAAAGTTCGTTTAGAAGATGGACAAATAGGTAGAGTTCAAAAAATAATTAATTAAAAATAAAATATGAAAAATTTAGATTTAACAAACTTAGAAAACTCGGATATTAAATATAAAATATCTAAATTTCCCGATGGTCAACAAGCAATTACTATTGATTTAGAGAATACTGCATTTGAGACTGGTGAACAAGTAGTAACTATTAAAAGTAGATTAAATTCCTTCTTGGATTTAGAGCTAATTATTTGTGCAAATCAGGCTTTAATCGAACTTGGCACTAAACATCATTCACTTAAATTAAAGGAGATTGCTTTATATATACCTTGGTTACTTGGGTCGCGTTCTGATAGAAAGTTTTTACCAGGTCAATCAAATTATCTTAAAACTGTTATATGTCCTATTATTAACTCACAAAATTTTAGTAGAGTTACTGTACTTGATCCACACTCTGATGTATCGGAAGCTTGTCTTAATAATTTTACAAAAATAAGTAATGTTAAATTTGTAAAAGATGTTATAAATACATTAGATTCTAAAATCACATTAATATCACCGGACGCAGGTGCACTTAAAAAGATTTATGATGTTTCAAAAGCAATTGAATGTAATGATATTATAGTTGCCAACAAGTTAAGAGATATGGCTAGTGGTAAAATCATTCGTACAGAAGTACCTGGTATTGATAATGAGATATCATTTACAGGTGAAACAAAAAGTAAAACTTTTGTTATTTGTGATGACATATGTGATGGGGGGAGGACGTTTATAGAGATTGCAAAAGCAATTAGAGATATCAGAGTAAAAGAGATTTTTAATGATAAAATTTATTTAGTTGTAACACATGGTATTTTTTCAGCTGGATTTGATGAATTAAGTAAATGGTTTGATGGTATTTACACAACAAATTCAGTAAAAGATATTGATAATGAATTAATTACACAAATAAATATTTTTTAATTAGAAAAATATTTTTTTAATTGGAAAAATATTTGTATCTTTGTCAAAATTATTAATTTAAAATAAAAAATATGTTTAAACCAAATCCACTATTTTTATCTGACGGATATAAAATCGGTCACGGAAGAATGTTAGAACCAGGAACAGATTACCTTTATGGTACTTGGATCCCTAGATCCACAAAACATGCACCAAAAGGAATTAAGAAAATCCTTTCTATTGGACATCAATTAACTTGGATGTTCTTACACGATGTTTATAAAGAACATTTCTTTGAACAACCAGTAGATGTTGCAATTGAATTTGGTCAAGATATGGCAAACTATTTAGGTTTACCATTTGATCCACAACAATTTGTTGATCTGCACAACTTAGGTTATTTACCCATCAAGGCAAAAGCACTACCGGAGGGTATTGAAACAAACCCAAATGTTCCTCATCAAACATTTATTAATACTGTAAAAGGATTTGCATGGTTAACTCTTTATTTAGAAACACCAGTTTCTTCATTAAATTGGAAAACACCAACATCTGCAACAATTGCATTAAAGTATAGAAGAACTGTTACGGAATGGGTAATGAAAACTGACCCTTCTAACGCATTCTTAATTCCTTACTTATGTCACGATTTCGCTGCTCGTGGATTAGATCCACATAGTATGTTATCAAGTGGTTTGGGACATGCTGCATCTTTCATAGGATCTGATACTTTATTAGTCATTCCTGGTGCTCGTTACTATTATGGTGTTCCAAAAAATGAAGTTTGCATTGCATCCGTAAATGCATCAGAACATTCTGTTTCAACAACAAAAATATTTACGGTTGGTGAAAAACAAATGTTGATTGATTGGATGAATGAATTCAAAACTGGAATCCTTTCAGTAGTAATGGATACATTTGACATTACAAAAGTTGCTAAACCAGGTGAAGGTGGTTATTGTTTTGATTTGAAAGATCAAATTATGTCTCGTGATGGTAAATTAGTGATCCGTCCTGATTCTGGTGACCCAGTTGAGATCATCTGTGGACATGGAAGAACTGAATTAAATGATCAAGAGAAAAAAGCATTCTACCCAGAGTTCTACACAAAAGGATTAATTGAATGTTTATGGGATATCTTCGGTGGAACAATTAACGAACAAGGGTATAAAGTATTAGATCCACATATTGGTGCAATCTACGGAGACTCTATTACTACTGATCGTCAAGTAGAAATCTACCAAAGATTAGCAGAAAAAGGATTTGCATCAACTAACATCGTATTGGGAGTGGGTAGCTATACTTACCAATTTACTACGCGAGATACTTTTGGTTTCGCAGCAAAAGGTGCTTGGTTCGAAAACAATGGCATTGGTTACAACATCTTTAAAGATCCAATCTCTGATGATGGTACTAAAAAATCATTGAAAGGAAAAATTGCAGTTCACGAAATAGATGGTGAATATGTAGTTCAAACTGAATGTAGTGAGGAAGAAGAAAATGGAGGATTGTTACAAGTTATTTACGAAGATGGTAAGTTCTACAATCAAACCACTTTATCTGAGATCAGAAGTAAAATTGACAAACTAGTTGAAGTACCAGAATTAGTTTAACAAAAAAATCCCACTTAATGTGGGATTTTTCAATTAAAAAGTTTGTAATTAAAAATAATTTATTATATTTGTAAATAATATAAATCTAAAAATAAAAAAGATGGATAATTTTAAAACACAAGGAGAAGAAGTAACCCAAGGAGATGAAGTTAAAGCACCTATAATTGGTGAGTTCAAAACTAAAAAGAAATTTTTAAATTTTATATCAGCTGCTTCTATTAAAGGTCAGAAAGTAAGATTTAATTCCGAAACTGCATTTATTAAAGGTTCTTTTTTATCTGGTATGTTAGATAAGGCAACTTTTAAAATGACAATTTGTGATGAAGGAAGTATTAATTTTGAGGAAGTTGAAGGAACATCATTATCAGATAAAGATATGATCAAAAGATTAATAGCTGATATTGAAGAAGCCGAGGTTATTGGATATGCTCAGAAATTTGTTCTTAAAGGATTAGAATTTAGAGATGAGGAAAATAACCTTTGTTATTTAGAGGTAGAACATCAGAAACCAATTGATAAATTAAGATCAATCTTTGATGAAGAAAATACCAAAAAAGAGGAAATTAAGAAATTATCTTCAAAAGGTTTATCTGTTTTAGATTCCTTATTTACAGATGATAATGATTATGATGAAGTTGAAGATAATGAAGAGATTGTTGATGAAAATGTAGTTGAAGTTGAAAATGATGATACAACAGAAACAAAATCAGAATCAGTATCTTACTTAGAGGAATCATTCAAGAAAATGAATGAAAATAAAGTAAATGAGTTAAAGGAACGCATTAACGAAGCAAATGTGGAAATTAAAAAATCCGAATTTGAAATGAAAAGTGCTGAGAATAAAATTAAGAAACTCCAAGAAAATTTGAATGTTTTGGAAACTCGTTTAGACAATATGGGATTAACTGAACCAGCAAATGGATATGTCTTCTTTGTATCTGAAGAGAAAAAACATGAAACTGGATTAGATGAATCTACTAAACATATTGCAGACAAAATTGCAGACATTATGAAATTGAAAAAAGATGTTCTTTTTGATATGCTTACCGAAGGTTATCATCTAATCAAATTAGCTAAAAAGAATACTGATTATTCATTGGATATCAATTCAGTATCATTAGAAGGCAAAACCAAAGAAGAGACAGATGAATTGATTAATCAAGCACTTGAATTAAATAGAATGTACTCCTCATTGACTAATATTGATAGAAATGGAAAATTCACACAAACAGATGATGGTGTTGAATACCGAGGTGAGTTAAACTGGCATCAATTAGTTTCTAAATTAATTAAAAATGGTTTTGAACAAGATCATGAATTTGATAAAATATCAGGATCTAATTCTTATATCAATACAACTGAACAATACGTTGAGAAATCAGAAGATGATACTGATGAAATAACAAATGATATTATTGAAAATGATACTGAAGATTTGGTTGAAGTTGATGATAATTATCATACACAAGAGTTAATGACTTTTGATAAACCAACAGATGTAATCATTTGGAGTGCACCCGATGAGGCAAACCAATCAGTAGATATTAATATCACTGATGATTATGCTGATTTAGAAGTTAGAGTTGATGGAAAAGAAATGGATGAAAGTATAGAAACTGTTGGATTTGTATCAATTTCAACTTATAAAGAATATGAGAAATTTATTAATAAGTATGGAACAGAACAACTTGGTGGAACTACAGCATTATTATTACCTAACTTTAAAGGTGAAATTAGAATTGGTGTTCAACTAGATAAAGGTGGTTATGCTAAAGATTTTGATCCAAATGATGATCTTTACTATACACAAGGTGGTGGTCAACCATTCATTGATTTACCAGTAGACACTGAGATAATTAATATTGATGAAGATCACGATCTAAGTAAGTTAAAAAGTTTTGTCAGAGATCAAAAACTAACTGATTTAGGAATTAACTAAAATATTAAAAAGTCCTAGAAATAGGACTTTTTAATATATACTATTATGATAGATTGGAACAAGTATAACCCAGGTCAAAAAATAGAACTAAAAATAGTTGAAAATGAAAAAACATATATCATTAAAACTATTTTAGATGAATATGAATGGGCACCAAATAGAACACCTCTTCTAGCAATTATAACTGTTTTAGAAACATCAAAAGATGGTAAATGGAATCTAGGTGATAAAATAAAACTACCTATTATAACAGATGATAATTTAGAACATCAAATATTAGTATGTAATACAGCATTAGATAATTCTTGGAGAGAAATTGCTAGAAAGGCACTAATCTCATTAAACTAATTAAATTAAATTAATACAAATAACAAAAACAAATAACAATGGAAAAAACAATGGAAAAATGGATGGAATTCCAAAAAGAAACAATGTCTAATTTTTTTGAATTAGCAACAAAGAACACACCTGATACATTCAAAAATGCTTTTAACCCATTTGAAGTATTTAATCAGTTCAAACCTTTGGAGAATGCTAAAAATAGTAAAAAGATTAATGAAAATAATCTTAAATATCATAAAGCATTCATTGCATATCACCAAGCATTAAGTGATATGATGGAAGCTATTAATGATAATACATTATTAATGTCAAGTGATAAATAACAAAAAGCCTCAATTATGAGGCTTTTTTAATCATATATTTTTATGGAAATAGCAATTATATTTTTATCAATTACATTATTACTAACTATTATTTTTATTGGAGTTCTTTTTAACAAATATTCAGATATAAATAAAAAATTAAATGATACAATAAATAGTAGTAATAAAGAAAAAGAAAAACTAAATAAATTAGTTGAGTTAGAACCAGGTGATAATGCTATTATACCCAATTATCAGTTAGAAAAAACAAATAGTGATAATACAAAAGTTAGCTTTGAAGTGACTTATGAAGTTGAAGTTTTAGAAGTCACAAAAGATAAAGTAAAAGTATCAGCTAAAAACTTCACATCAGTTGATAAGATTGGAAGAGATCCAAAAAACCACCAAGGAATTGTAAATCTTCTACAAGATAAATGGGTAGATAAAAAAGATATTGAATTAGTCATGGATACTCAAAAAAGACGAAATATCAAATTAAACGAATTGGGAATATGAAAATAGTTAGCAGAGAAGAAGCATCAAAAGTATGCGAAGAATGGAAAGAAATGCTTAAAACAGAGAGGCATCATAATCACAAGATTGTTGATGTTAATGGTGTTTTAAGATGGAAAGAAAATGAAGATGTCAGAGTTTTGTTTGGTTCTAATGCACCTATTTCTCTAAACTCTTTATGGGATTTATTCTATGCAATGGGCTTAGATAAAAACTCAGAATTCATAAGAGATTTTTATAGAAATATGGGTTACTCATTAGGTGGTTTCTGGGAAATATTTTACTGGGAAGTTAATAATGAAATAGCTAATGAATATAATCCTATGTTAGAATATAGAGAAAAACGTATAAATGAAATTTTAAAATGAAATATTTAATAATTATTTCAATATTAGTAAGTTGCAATAGCAAACCACGTAATATTAAAGAAAAATATTGTATAGTATCTAATATACAAAAAATGCAAAAATCATCACTTGATATAAGTGATAAATATATTATTGTGACAAATTGTGGGAAAATTACAACATTTAATAAATACAAAAAAGGAGATAAAATAAAAATTAATATTTATGAATAGATTTTACAGATCAAAGGAAAACTCATATGTAGGTGGTGTATGTGGTGGATTAGGTGAATATACTAATATAGACCCTATACTATGGAGATTATTATTTATATTCATTCCATCAGGATTGTATATCTATTTAATAATGTGGGCATTTACAAAATCAAAATAAAAAAGCCTCTCAAATTGAGAGGCTTTTTTTATCCACCATAAACATCGATTACAATGTCATTTTTAATTCTGAAGTTCAAACGATCCCCCTTAACATCCATTGTTAACATATATGATACACCATTTTCTTCAACTATTCTAGTTGTAAAACCACCATCAATTGCATATTGTCTAGCTTCTTTATAAGTTTTACCAACATATTCACTTGGTGTGATTAATCCGAAATTTCTTAAAGGCTTTTTCTCTTCCATATTTTTATTTTATTTTATAATTATATTACTATTTAGCAAATAGTTTTTAATATATATAATATGAGTGGAAAAGTAAGTGCAAGATTAAATACAAATGGACTATTATTCTATATAGATGGTGCTAATAGTAATTCATATACTGGAACTAATTTAGTAGATATAGCAGGTTCAAGAATAGGAACTTTCAGTAGTAGTATATCACTTGATAATTCAGTATATGTAAATATACCATTCAATGGAACTGATAATTTTATCACATATACATTATATGATAATAACATAATATCCAATTTAACAATTGATTGCTGGGTAAATACAACAAGTACTGGAACAGCATCACAAATATTCCCTATAATATTTTGGAATAGTTATGATACTAATAACTTATCTACTAATTTCACTCTAAGTTGGGAAAATAATAGCTTTGGGTTTTACTACAATGATTCTAATACAACATATAGAGTTTTATCAACATCAGCATCAATTATAGGATCTTGGGTTAATCCTTCTGTTACATATGACGGAACAAATGCAACATTTTATTTAAATGGTACATTATTAAGCACATCAACAGCAAGTATATCAAGTGATCCAACTACTGATTATTATTTCCAAGGAAATATTTCAAATGTAAAAGTTTATAATAGAACACTATCATCTGATGAAATATTACAAAATTATAATTTTAATAACCATAGATTCAATTAAATTTATTATATTTATAAAACTATTAAATATTTAATTAGTATAATTATCAAAAACATTTTTTAATGATTAATACAAAAACAAGAACTAAAGAAGATATTGATGACACATCTATATTAATTAGTGATATAGAAGTGGCTAAAAAACTTATAAATATCTATCAAAGTTCACAAGATAGAAAACTTGAATTTAATTTGAGTTTTGAATATGTTAAAAAACTATTGGAATATAAAACTTGTTATTACACAAATGTACCATTTACAGAAGATGGTCCATATGCTAGAAGTTTTGATAGAGTTGAATCGGATAAGGGATATATTGAAGGAAACGTAGTTGCCTGCACTGTTGACATAAATGGAAAGAAAGCCAACTTAACATATGAAGAGATTTCTTGTCTTGATAAAAAATTAAATAAACGAAGAGAAAAAAATAAACCAAATAAAAAGATACTAGTATTAGGTTCGGGTAGATCTGGTAAAGATACATTAGCAGAAATATTAAAAAAAGAATTTGGAACTACATATATAGCCTCTTCAGAAGCAGCTAATAATATATTTATTTTTGATAAATTAAAAAGTAAATATGGTTATAAAACAAAAAAAGAGTGCTTTAAAGATAGATTTAATCATCGTGATGAATGGTATAACTTAATTTGTGATTATAACATAGACGATAAAGCAAGACTTGCAAAAGATATCATCAAAAAAGCTGATTGTTATGTTGGTATGAGAGATTATGATGAGTTCTTAGCTTCAAAATATTTATTTGATATTATAATCTGGGTAGATGCTAGTGATAGATTACCATCAGAAGTTGGTACATTTAATATACCGAAAAATGAAGCTGATTTTATAATTGAGAATAACACAACATTAGAAGATTTTGAAAAAAAGGTTATTAATATTGGTAAACTATTAAAAAAATGACAAAAACACAAGTAGATAACATTATTCACTTCTCTTTTCATTTTCATCAAAGTATGGGTTGTAAAATAAAAGAGTTTTCTCCTGGTTATATAGAAGAAAAGTTTAAATATTATTTTGGTATTAAACCAAGAAAAATTACCGATTCTGAAATAAAAATTCTTGATTATTATAAAGAATTCACTGAATGGAAAAGATCATGGAGAACTGAATATACCGATCATCTTTTTTTTATTTTTAAAATAAACACAAAAGGATTAACTATTAGATACGAAAAAGTAGAAAATTCTTGGAAACCATCAGAACTAGTTTCTTTATTTGAAGAATGTATTGGTGATCCAAATATGATTACTGATTGGCCATATAATGGTTTACATCAATTAGTTAAAAACAAAGTTGATGAATGGTTATCAAATGATGTAATTGCTAATGATTATAGAATTTTAATGAGAGATGTAAAAATTGATAATATTCTATCATAAAATTTGGTAGAATGGAAAATAGTCCGTATATTTGTACTCACATAACGGTTGGGATGGGAAACGATTTAGATACAAATTTCAACCATTTTAATAAAAAATAAAATAAATTTGCATTATATAAAAACTTTTTTGTATATTTGCACTATAAAATTAATAAAAAACAAAAAGAGAGAATAAAACTTTAATATATAGAAATAATGAGAACAAATAATAAACATAAACATTTTAGTAAATCGAGTAAATGGTTTAGCAATAAATCAGAACTTGGTACTGGAAAAGTATTGTATATTAGTTAACACTCATATAGAAGAAATTTTTAGAAACCCAAGTTCAATTTGAACTTGGGTTTTTTGCGTTTATAAAAATAATGACTTCGTATCCGTAATTGGTTCCGGTCCTGACTCTTAATCAGGTAGTAATGTGGGTTCGAATCCCACCGGGGTCACAAAAATAAAAGCGAGTGAGGCTGAGGTAGCCGGAGGGATTCCAAACCCCTCGTCGAGTGGGTTCGACTCCTACCATTCGCGCAAAATATGACACCGTATCCGTAACTGGTTCCGGTCCTGACTTTTAATCAGGTTTATGTGGGTTCGAATCCCACCGGTGTCACAAATAAATGGTGTATGAAGGGTAAATGGTAGACCCGTCACTCTGTGAAAGTGAAGATAGCCGGATCGTTACCGGTCGTACACCCAATTGTGGTCTAAGCTAATCTGGTGAAAGCGATTCCCTGAAAAGGAATAGAGCTCGGATCGTAACCGAGAGATCACACAAAAAATAATAGGGAAGTGTATTGTTTTAATATATAAAAATAAAAACAATATGAGGTCGATTATAAATAAAAAATGGATAAATGAAGAGGATGAAATTTTAATAGAAAATTATTCTAAGATAGGACCAAGTGAATGTTCTAAATTATTAAAAAGAACAGTTAGAGCATGTCAAATTAGAGCTAAAAAATTAAAATTAAAATATTCAATAATCAAAGATTATTATGAAAAAGAAAATTTGTTAAATATTATTAATAAATCTTTCTCTATAAGAGAATGTTTAATTAGTATGAATTTATCAGTTAGACCCGGTAATTATAAAACTATTAAAAAATATATAAATTTATATGGGTTAAATACTGATCATTTTTATAGTGATAATAAAGGTGGGTTAAATAAATACACAAATTCGATAAAATATGATATTAATGACATTCTAATAGAAAATTCTAATTACTCAACAAGTCATTTAAAGAAAAGATTATATGACGAAGGATACAAAGATAGATATTGTGAGATATGTGGACAAGATGAGGAATGGAAAGGAAAAAAAATGTCTCTTATTTTGGACCATATTAATGGTATAAATAATGATAATAGATTAGAAAATTTGAGAATAGTTTGTCCCAATTGTAATGCAACATTAGAAACACATTGTAGGGGAAATAAAAGAACAAACACTAAAGAAATAAACAAATGTAAATGTGGTAAGGAAATAAATAAAAGTTCTAAAAAATGCTTAGAATGTTCCAGTTTATCTCAAAGAAAAGTTGAAAGACCTAGTTTAGAAACCTTATTAAAAGAAATAGAAGAATTAGGATATAAAGGAACAGGTCAAAAATATGGTGTAAGTGATAACGCTATTAGAAAATGGTTAAAATAAACGCAGGGAGTAGCTCAGTTGGTAGAGCACGTAACATACTTGTCTATAACTTTACCTCGAAAGAGTGTTGATTAGAGAAGTTACTTCGATATTTTAAATCCGTGGTCGTAGGTTCGAATCCTACCTCCCTGCCAAAAACAAATTAATTTAATATATAATAAAAAATAATAAATTAATATGCCAGAAAGAAGTGATAAATATACTGATTTGATACCACACCACAGAAGAAAGACTAAATTGGTTGAAGAAAAAGTTGAGAAAGAAAAAGAAAAAGAAAAAAATACTAAAAAAAATTAGTAAAATATACAACAAAGGATTACTTTTGTAATATATAATAAACAAAGAAATAAATTATGAAAACAATTATCAACATATTCGTAAACGAAACACTACAAAGTAGTGTATCAAGTTCATCAAGTCGCTCGTCAAGAGTGGATAGAATCCGATTGTGTTTATAATTGTCGATATAAAAGATATTATGTAAACCCTCGGATTTAATCTGAGGGTTTTTTTGTGTTATATAGTTCCATAGTTTAACTGAACAAAACACTCGGCCACGGACCGAGAGATGTGAGGGTTTGAATCCCTCTGGAACTACAAAATGGAGGGAATCTGGCTGGATGAAGAGCCACTCTTGAAAAGTGGTAAGACGTGTAATGGGTCTTGTGGGTTCGAGTCCCACTTCCTCCTCAAATATATGGAAGTGTACTCAAATGGTAAAGAGGGCAGTTTGCTAAACTGTTAGGTCTGAAATATGATACATGGGTTCGAACCCCATCACTTCCGCTACGGAAAGTAAACTGATTAGGTGATCAGCCACGCCTGGAAAGCGTTGGGTACGTTTATTCGTATGTGAATCGTGTTCACTGTTTTCCGCTTAAAAAAAAAATTAAAAAATTTTACAAAAAAAAGCAAAAGGGAGAAAACTTTTTTAATATATATAACTATAATAATAACAAAAACATTTGGTAGATTAAAAAATTCTACTTATATTTGTAAAAAAAAAATTAAAAACATATAAAAATTAAATAAAAATGAGAACAATTATCAACATAGAAGCAATAGGTTATGCATATGAGGCGGGGAGCTTTGTAAGTGGACTGATTTTGTCTGTTGAGTAATTGAAAATTACAAAATATGATAAGCCCAGTCTAAATTAGACTGGGTTTTTTCGTTTATGGGTCGATGGTGAAGATGGCTATCATAGTAGATTTGCACTCTACTGTCCCGAGTTCGAGTCTCGGTCGATCCACAAAAATACACTGGAAGGTGGCAGAGTGGTTAAATGCGGCGGTCTGTAAAACCGTTCCCTAACGGGTACGGGGGTTCAAATCCCTCCCTTCCAACAACCAGGTTCTGGTAGCTTAAGCGTAGGTTAACAGAATCAAATATGCTCCGTTCGACTAGCGGTTTAGGTCACCACCCCTTCAAGGTGGAGCCCACAGAGGGCCACGGGTTCGAATCCCGTACGGATCACAAATTGGTAAGTAGCTTAGACGGTAGAAGCACGAATCTTATACATTCGAGATAGTGGGTTCGATACCCACCTTACCAACAGAAAATGCGAGATTAGCTCAGTTGATTAGAGCGTTAGCCTTCCAAGCTAAGGGTCGTGGGTTTGAGTCCCACATCTCGCTCAAAAAGACTTTAAGTTTCAAAGTACACGAAACAAAGAAGGTTAGTCTTCCTTCAATTTGGGGCTATGGTGACAACTGGCTAACACACCGCACTTGCAATGCGGAGATGGGGTATCGTACACCCCTAGCTCCACTAGTAAAATTAAAAAAAATAAAAAGCAATATGAAAACAAGTAAAGAAGTATTAACAGGAAGTTTTGAATCATCAAAAGACAAATTGAGAAAAGATGTAAATGATTACGTATTCAAATTCATAATGAATATGATAAAACGAAAATTAAAAACTAAAGTATAAATTTACTAATTGGGGAATTAGCTCATTTGGCTAGAGCGTTTGCATGGCATGCAAGAGGTGACCGGTTCGATCCCGGTATTCTCCACTAAAAATAAAACATAATATGAATATAAGTAATGAGTATCAGTCATACTGTCAAGAAAAGGGAATTAACTTTAAAATAGATGGTAATATAAAATCATATGATGAGACAACACTTTTTTGTCCAGCTGGGATGCAACAATTCAAATCTTTTTTCAAGGATGAGAATCATAAGGGAACTATATCAAATATCCAATCTTGTTTAAGATTGAATGATATAGATGAAATTGGTGATGGTACACATTTACTTTATTTTAACATGATTGGTTTCTTTTCATTTAGGAATTGGTCAGTTCCCACTACAATTGATTATTGGATGGAATTTTTAAATAGAATTGGAATAGATCTAGATTATGTAACAATTCATCCTGATAAACCAGAATGGTCTCAATTTTATGAGAAATATGGTGTGGAAGTTAGACTAGATGAGGAATGTATTTGGAGTGATGGTGAGATTGGTGGATACTGTACTGAGTTTTATAAAAATGATATAGAGATAGGTAATATAGTGAATCCATTAGGAACTTGTATTGATGTTGGATTTGGTTTAGAAAGAATTGAAATGGTATTAAACAATGTTCCTAAATCTAAAGAAGATACATTAAAGGAAACTGTTTTTAAAATGATTGAGAGTGGTTTTGAACCGGGTAATAATAAACAAGGATATATCTTGAAAAAATTACTTAGATTGTGTCATAAAAATAATGTTGTCATAGAACATAAATTTTATGAAGACGAAGTAATTAGACAAGAAAAAATACTAACTAAGTGGAATAGATTAAAAGACAAACATCAAGATAAACCAAAAGAATGGTGGTGGGATACACATGGCATTGATTTAGATTTATTATAAACTTTTCATCCTTTTTATAATATAAATAAAATGAATGAAAATAATATAAACGTATTAAGTCTTTTTGATGGAATGAGTTGTGGTCAAATTGCCCTAAACAAATTAGGTATAAAATATGATAAATATTTTGCATCTGAAATTGACAAAGATGCAATAAAAGTAACTTTAAATAATTACCCAAATACTATTCAAATAGGAAGTGTTTTAGATGTTAAGGGATCAAATTTACCCAAAATAGATTTATTATTTGGTGGATCTCCTTGTCAATCATTTTCAAGAGCTGGTAATGGTACTGGGTTTGATGGTAGTAGTAAATTATTCTGGGAATATGTTAGAATATTAGAAGAGGTTAAACCTACTTATTTTTTATTAGAAAACGTAATAATGAAAAAGGAATGGGAGGATGTAATCACAGAAGCACTGGGTGTTGACCCAATTGAAATATCAAGTGCTAAATTTGTACCACAAGCAAGACGTAGATTATATTGGACTAATATACCTAATGTAACACAACCAGAACAATCAGAATATAATGTTTTAGATTATATAGAAGGTGATGGTTTCCCAAGTAGTTGTGGTGTTGATAGAGTTTTTAAACGTAAACAACTTTTCAATACATTAACTGCTACATATTTTAAAGGAATACGTGGTAGTAGTAGACCAGCAGTAAGCACCAAAGAAGGATTTTTAGATGATGATAGAACAGCTCATAGAATGCTCACACCAAATGAATGTGAAAGATTACAAACAGTCCCATTGAACTACACTGATTGTGTATCAAAAACACAAAGATATAAAATGCTTGGTAATGGTTGGACCGTTGATGTCATAGCACACATTTTTTCAAGTTTAAAATTATAATATATACAATAAATAAATAATTTATATGAAATCAAGAAGAAAAGCAATAGATTGTAAATTGATCAGGGAAAGTAATGACCACCCTGGATATTTCAAATATAAAGTAACTATCCAAGAAGTAGATGGAACTATACATGATGTACCTGCTTATGGAAAAGATATGGAAGATGCATTAGAAAGATTAGTTTGGTCAGAAAGAGTTGAAAAGGTAACATCTAAAAAAGCAACAACTCCAATTTTAATAGCTGCTTGGCTAACCACTATTATTGTACCAGCAATTATAGCTGCTATAACAGATCATCCAATTTGGGTTTTTTATGGAATTATATTTTCAATTATATTAGCCGTTGCAACTGTACAAATTGATAAATATTTCAATAAAGCATAAAAAAAACCTCTTGTTATGAGGTTTTTTCTTTTTAATATATTATATTTGTTAAAAATTAATTTATATGGTAAGTATATTTCTATTGCTTCTGATCATATCGCCTTTAATACTTATGATCATAGCAGAATACAAAGACAGAATTTCTTCTATAAAAACAGAAGAAGAAAATAAGAAAAAGGAAAACAATAAAACTTATGAAAGTAAGTATGAATCTTATAAATCATACAATTATACCGAAGAAGATAATCAAAGAAAACTTGAAAAGATATTAAATCTTGTTATAAAAGATTTTAATAATAGTCCTTACAATGATAAATATATTTGTAAGACCATTGGTAATAATATATATTTCCATTACACATTTAATAATGGTTATGTATTAATTATACGTGATGAATATCTGTTCTTATCAAATTCATATGGTGAAAGATTAAATTCATTTACCCTAGATACCCTACAACTTATTCAGATTTATAAACTAATAACTAAAATTTTAGATAATTCGGTAAATAGAGATCAAAGAACATATTCTCAAAGTAACTATGATAAATATAGTAGAGAATATAGAGCTGAAACCGAACCAAAAGTAGAATCAAGTGGTAATACAAAATTGGATAAAATATTAGAAAAAATAAAACTTAGAGAAGAACAATTAAGTAAAATGAGAAGTAACGATCCAGAAAGATCAGCACTTCAAAATGAATTAAATACATATAAGAACATTGCTAATAAAATGAAATCTAAATTTTAATATTATGAAAATTAAAGTAATTCCAATTTTTATACTTAATCTAATTAAGGTAAATCCTATCAAATTAATTGCACTAGTAGTTGCTATTATTACATTTCCATTTTTAAATTCTATACCAGATAAAATAAAGGAAACACCTATTGTCAAAGAGATTAAATTAGATGGTAAATATATTTACATATTCAGAGAAAGAATTGATGGTGAAATTAAATATGAAACAGAAACATTCAATAAAAAACAGAAATTGAAAAATGATGTTTACTTAATTGAGAAAGAATACAACGATATTAATATCTTCATTTGGATTTTATTCATAGTTGCTATTGCTTTTCCAATAATTGGAGCTTTAATAGATGATGACCAAGTCAATTGGGATTTTAATGATATAACAGAAAGAACAATAGCATATTTTATAACTTGTGAAGAAGAAGATGGTATTTACTACTATTCATATGGTGATATATTAATAAGAAAATCAGAAAGTGTGGTAGAAGTATATAGAAACATCGCACACACACTTAAAGTTTATAATTTTACACAACTTAGAAGTTATCCTGTTTGGCACTCAAAACAGAAAAAAAGAAATAGTAAATTAGATCAACTAGGAATAGAATAAAATGAATACATATATACTTTTCTTTAATGAAGAAACACAAAAATTTGAATATAGATTGGCACTAACACTAGAAGAAGGTTTAAACTTTTTTAATAATGGTGATAAAAAAATTGCATTAGATTATTTTGGTGATGTTAAAGTATCAACTACATTTTTGTGCTATGATCATAGTCTAGGTAGTCTTATTAGTGATGATAGAAAACCTATTCTTTTTGAGACAATGATATTCGGTGGTAAATACAATGAGTGGTGTGAAAGATATCATACTTATGATGAAGCAATGGAAGGACATAAAAGACTATGTGAAATGGTAGATTACATTTCAATAAATAGAAATAAAAAAATAGATGAATTATTAAAATGAAATTATTAATAATATTTTTATCTTTATCTTTTTTCTCATTATCACAATGGGAAAGAAAAACATTTAGACCTTATTATAACGATTTTAATGAACTAATTGGTATAAAAATAGGTGAACCATCAAGTGAAACCATATGGAGCATTAGGGACGTTCTATTACAAGGAGAGCAACCTAATATATTAGATAAAAGATCACAGGATAGTATGCAAGGTATTGGTACAATTATAAGTCCAGTTTTAGATAATCACTTATTTAATTATTCAGCAGCAAATAAAGTTTGTCCGGATGGTTGGAGATTACCTAGAATAGGTGAGTGGGACACTCTTATGAATATTCTAAATTACAAACAATTAATTTATATGTTTCCAAATTCAAATGGATTTATAGGATATTCTCATAAATTAATAGATTCAACTATAATCAAGAAAACTCAAATTTTAAAAGGTGGATTTTGGTGGAGCTCTTCAGTTATAAATAATAAACTTGTTGGTATAGAAGTTGATGAATATTATATATGGAGAATTGGATATTTACTAGAAGGTGATTATGCATCTGTTAGATGTGTAAAAAAAGAAGAGGAATAATAAACATTCCTCTTCTTTAATTTTTATTTTAAATGCCAACCATATATGTTAACACCTCTACTAGATTCACCCCATTCCTTTAATTGAGCTGGTTCGTGTTTTTTAGCTAGATCAAAATAAAGTTTACCTATTTCATAAGCATCTTCTTTATTTAATTTTTCGTGATGTGCTAACCATGCATAACCACTAACAAATCCGTGAACAGCACCCATACCCAATACATATTCAATAACATCTTTTCTGTTATATTCACCAGCCCACTTGAATATCATCATTTTACCATTATTATCTTCTAATTTAGCACCATATTGAATTAGAAGTTTAATTGTATCAAAATATGAATGACCAATATTATCTTTATCAACATAAGATCCTTTACAAGCTCTTCTAATACCAACTGAATTATCAAAGTTTGGATCTACACCTGAGTCTAAACAAAATCTAACTGCTTCTACATCATAACAAATATTATTATAAACCTCTGGTGTTATATCAGAACCTCTTTTAACTAATAATTTTATCATTTCTATTGATTTAGCACTATTTATAATTTGATCTTTTTTACCTTCTCTTAAATTAGGAGAACCACCAAGATTTAATATCAATGTTGCTTTTTCAACATCATCTTCTTTAACCGCATGTAATAACACTATACATTTATCTCTATTGATATCAGCTCCTTGAACAGTCACCAATTCTTTAATTTTTTCTATTGATAAATCTGGTTTTACAATCTCCATATTGGCTGCTCTTTGTATCTTTTTCTTCTCAAATTCTTCACCAGTCAATGGTCTCATTATACTAAATAATGCACCATACTTTTTAATCTCTTCATCTGTTGCACCAAGTTCTTTAGCTCTTTTAGTAGCATCTTCAGTTAGATCATATTCTTTCTCCCATTTTTTTAATATTTCAATAGGATTAACAGGTCTATCTATCTTATCGTGTGCTGCTCTAACATATCCATTACCACGATCTTCAGGTTCAATTGTAACACCAATAGTCCATAATTGTTCAGATGGCATTAAATTAAAATTATAAATATAATATTGTTTATTTTCTTCTACGAATTCATATCTATTATTTTGATTTACATATTGATTCCAATAATTCAAAGAATCTTTTATACAATGTGATGTATGTGCATTAAGTATTTTATTAGCTCCGAATGATTTAACCTCAATAATGAATATACCTTTATCTAAAAACATTTGAGTTGCACCTGCATTACCAAATTGTATATTACACTCATTAAATAAAGCATAAAAACTTTCAAATTGTGAATTTCCCAATCCTTTTAAATAACCTTTTGCATTTTCAATTAAATCTCTAATATTTTTATATCTAGAAATAGGTGATTGGAAAACTTGTTGACCAAATGTTGGTGATCCTTGTCTTCTATCTTCTAACATTTGACCCCAAAAACCTTTATAATTTTTATCTGCTTTATCTAATTCTTCTTTATCAGTTAACATTTTACCAGAAGAATCTTTAAATAACATATCAAAACCAATAGCAACTTCTAAGAATTGATCTTTAATAATTTGAGGTGATGTTTTTAAATCTCTTTTTAAATGAGATGGTAAATCTGCTTCGTATTTTTTATAAATTCTTTGATTTGGTATTTTTGCCAATGCATCATCCAATAACTCAGCATTGTTTTTTATTCTTATGTTTATATAATTTAAATCAAATGGTCTTTCAACTAGTTTACCATTTTCATTTATTTCTAATTTATTAAGCATATCTTTATTTTCAAGAAGCCTAGTATATAAACCTTTCAAATCATCAATAGATAAGTTTTCATAGTAGTAAAAATATACAAAATTATATAACCAAGCTATATTATCTCTATCTAATTGATAAACTTTTTCTACACCATCAGATGCTTTTACATCTACACTTAATTCTCTAATTTCCTTAAACGTAGGTGTATTAATAAGCTCTCTTAATTTATCATCACTTACTTTAATAGATCTCATTTCATCCGTAAGCAATTTCTTTTTTTCAGCATCTATATTTATAAAATCAGAAGGAGTTAATGATCTTTTATGACCCTCTTCCATCTCATATTTTATTTCTTTTGCATCATTATCACCTAATAGATTTACTAAACCTATTTTATTTACCGCACTATTAAGAACAAAATTATCCTTAATAAATTTTTTAGATTTTTCTAAATTCTCATTTACTAAAGATAAACCTATAAACTGATTATATTTTTTTAATTTCATATACTATATATATTTTTTTCAAACTCTAATTAAATCCATATACGACATAGATTCTTTAATAGATGATACTTTTCTCCATTCAAAATAAACATCTTTATCACTCTGTCTCTCTATATACCCATCTGGATTATATTGATCATCAGTTAATACTACTAAAAACTCATAACCTATATTAAATGATTTTATACCTGGATAATCATCACTATTATCATTTTCAATTCTATTATAGAAAATAAATTGCCCAATTGATATATCCACACCAATTTCTTCTTTCATTCCTCTAATAACAACTTCTTTAGGATCCTCACCAGCTTTAAATTTTTCAGCAGCTGAATATGGCATGTGATCTCTTTTTCTAACTCTACCATCTTTAAATACTTGTTTAGCCTCAAAAAGTCTATACCATTGATTTCCATTCTTATAAATTATTCTAGCTCCTACAAATTGAACCTTACGAACTAATTCACCATTTTCTTCAACTAAAATAGTCTCACCATCACTAATTTCATTATATAAATGGTTCAATGTTTTATATGAACCTGTTCCATATTTATCAATTGGAATATCATATTTTTTTAGTAATTCCATAAAATCTAAATAATCTTTATTTGGATTATTACTAGCTATAAACTTTTCATATAATTTAATATGTTTCATATGTCTATATATTAAATTAAAATCTTTTATTTCATAATTTATTAAATTTATTTGTTTTTATATATTTTTTTATTATATTTGTAAAACAAACTAAAACTAAACACTATGAAAACTTTAACATTAATATTACTATCAACTATTTTATTTAGCTGTAGTAGATACACATTATTAACAGGTGATTATTATAATGTGATAAATAGAGATCAAAATTCTAGCAAATTAAAAGCTAAGTTTGAAAAGTCAGTTCATTTAGAATTGGTAATACCAGATACAATAGTATCAACTGTTAATACTAAATCTACTTGTCAGATAAATTATATAAATAGACCTGTAGAACCTATACCAAGTGGTGCTTTTGTGAAAATAAAAGAATGCACTGATAATACTTTTATTGTTGAATTTATTGATTATAAAGTATCAATACCAATGGTACTTAGTAAAGATGGTGATTTTATAATTGATTGTGATAAAAATGGTATAATAGATGGATCTAGATATAAAGTACAAGATAATAATCCTATACTATTATTTAAAATGAAAAAGAAAAAATCAACACAAGTAATAAGTTTGAAAAAATAAATTTTACTTTATGAGTAAGAAAAAAAAGAAAATAATAAAAGAATTAAAACGTCATATAAAAAGAAATAAAGATTTCTGTGAACACAACAATTGTGAACCAACCGAATACATTAATGGTGTAAATGATTTAGCAAAAATCATGATTAAATTTATAAAAAATATATGACGAGAAAAGGGAAAGTAAAAAATAGTTTTGAGCCAAATACAATGCTTCTAACTAAAATGGGATGGAAAAGTAATGAATATAATTTTTCAAAATATGGCTCAGATGTAAAATTTTACATTAAAATGGGTGATTATGATTACACTTTTTCACATAATAATGATGTTTGGTCTATATTTCAAGTAAATAATAATAAGAAAAAATTAATAAAAATTATAGATACAAATATTGATTTAATGAAAACACTAATTGATATAGAAGCATATTCTTTAGATTATAAAAGAGATATAAGAATAAATAAATTATTAAGATAATGGGTGCTGACATACATTTTTTTCTAGAAAAGTTCTCTGATGAACCTATTAAAAACGGACCAATAGATATTTCAGAAATAAGAGATAATAAAATTTCATCTATATTAGATAAACAAGAATTAGAACATAGGTGGATTACTGCTGATGAATGGGAAATTAATGAAGATGGTGATTGGGAAATCAATGATTATTTTTACGATGGTCGTAGATCCTATCATCTTTTTGGTGTATTAGCAGGTGTTAGAACTTGGGACTATTCAGATACTATATGTGAACCTAGAGGCATCCCACAAGATGCAAGTAGTGCATATAAATATATGTGTGAACTATTTAAGGGTGATTCACACTCACATTCATATTTCACACTTGAAGAGTTATTAGAAGTAGATTGGAAAAGTAAATCTTTAAAATGGTTTGAGAAAGAAACTATTAAAAAAATGAAAAGTATTGATCCAGATCCCAAAAAAGTCCGAGCGGTTTTTTTCTTTGATAGTTAGCTATTTTAAATTATAATCACTATATTTGTAAAACAATTAAATATTTAAGACATGAAAAATTCAGAAATTATCCATCAAATAGTAATTGATAAGATATATAAAAATAATATTCAATTTAAAATTGAATTAGATAAAGTATTTGATAAAAAATTAGTTTCTGGATTACTAATTGATATGCTATACAGAAATGAAATATATGAATTGGATAAGGAGGAGGTACAAGAAATATTTATTGAATATGAATTAGACAATTCAGATATTGAATGGACGGAAGCTAGATTATATTTTTTAGAAGAATTTGATAAAATTTGCACTGAAAATGTAAATAAAGCTATGTTAATTAGGGATATATTAATTATCTTATATAATGCAACTAATAATGAAGATGATAATATAGATCCATCACAAGAAGAATATGTATCTACATCTATCAAAAAAATATTAGTAAACAAAACACAAGAAGAAATAAATTTTATAAAAGATTCTTTTATTGAAAAAGAATTGTATGAATATATTAAATACTTAAACTAAAAAAATGGAAAAACACGTTTTATCAAAATCAAGCTTTATCAAAGGTATGCAATGTGAAAAAGCACTATACCTATCTAAATATCATAAAGATCTAAAAGATTATTTAAGTTCTCAACAAGAAGCTATCTTTTCACAGGGTACTAAAGTAGGTGAATTGGCACGAGGTATATATCCAGGTGGTATAGATTGTAGTGAAAATTCATTTGACTACCAAAAAGCAGTATTAAAAACACAAGAAGAAATTAATAATGGAGCTACAATTTTATATGAAGCTGCTTTCCAATTCAATGGTGTTCTTGCTTTATTAGATATCTTGGTTAAAGATAATGATGGGTGGAAAGGAATTGAGGTTAAAAGTTCCACATCATTAAGTTCTACATATAAATTAGATGCTACTATTCAATATTATGTAATATCTAATTCAGGTATTGATTTACAAGATATATCAATTGCATATATTAATAATCAATACATTAAATATGGTGATATTGATGTTAATCAATTATTTACAATTACATCTGTCCTAGATGATGTATTGGATAGACTGCCAAGTATTCCTGATGAAGTAGAACGTCTTAAGAATGTTTTACTAAAAAAAGAAACACCAAATATACAACCAGGTGTACATTGTACTAATCCATATGATTGTGATTTTTCCAATCATTGTTGGAAGAAAAACCATAATCCCATTTTTGAAATATCTAGATTAACAACTGTTAAGAAATTTGAACTATATAATAAAGGAATTACTAGTTTTGATGATATACCAAATACTTATCCATTGAATGAAAAACAATGGGAACAAGTAAATGCTGATATCAATAATACAACAATAATTGATAAACCTAAAATAAAATCATTTGTTAACAAATTAGAATACCCTTTATATTTTTTAGATTTTGAAACATTTGCAACAGCAATTCCGATTCTAGATAATAGTAAACCTTATCAACAATTAGTTTTTCAATATTCATTACACATCCAAAATGAAGATAATACACTTTTACATAAAGAGTTTTTAGCTGACACAAATGGGACTGATCCAAGAAGAAAGTTTACTGAACAAATGATAGAAGATTGTGGTACAACGGGTTCTATTCTTGTGTATAATATTAGTTTTGAACGTAGTAAAATACAAGACTTAATGAGACTATTCCCTGAATATACGAATGAGCTTACTGATATTATTGATCGTATGATAGATTTAATGGTACCATTTCAACAAAAATCATATTATACACCAAGTATGAGAGGATCTTATTCTATCAAAAAAGTATTACCAGCTCTTGTACCATCTTTATCTTATAAAGATTTAGAAATCCAAGAGGGTGGTTCAGCTAGTAATATTTTTGCTAGTATGTTCATTGGTGATTTTGATGGTGATGTAGAAAAAACAAGAAAAGACCTTTTGGAATATTGTAAATTAGACACATTTGCTATGGTTGAAATATTAGAGGTTTTAAAAAATGTATAAATTATGAAAAATATAATATTAATAATATCTTCACCGTTATTTTATATATTTAACTTAGTGAAAATAAATCCTGCAAAAACTATAATTATTACACTTGGGTGTATATTCTTTAGTTTTGCAGGAACTCTTAAAAGAGTAAATAATGAAAGAACCATTATAAAAGAGGAAAAAGTAAATGGTAAATGGGTTTACTTTTATGAAAATTCAGATGGTGATCTAAAAATATTCACCAATTACGAAAAACTAAAACTTGAAGGTAAAGATAAAAACTTGTATAGATGGTCAGAGTACCACGGTGGTAATGTATTTTTACACCTTGGTTGGATTGTTTGTGCAATTATAGTATTTGGTATGTTAACTAGTTACGATGGTAAATGGGACTTTGATGATGTGTTTGAAATAACAGCACTAAATTTTATTAGATGTGAAATAGAAGATGGGCTATATGTTTACACAATATTTGATAGACTTTTAGTAAAATCATCTTATCAAAAAAATGATTTTGATTTAGGAAGTATTAAGGATATTTTAATTTTACCTAAGTATAAAACTAGAAGTAAAAGAAGATCTGAAAAACTTGATGAACTTGGAATAGAATGATTGTAGGTGATATAGTATTATTTAGAGAAGATCACTATCTTAAAGAGTTTTTTACTGGAAATTGTGAGATAATTGAAATTAAATCTTTTATGAATACAACTAGATATACCATAAGTACAACTTATCTTATCAATGGGAAACCTAATATTACAATAGTAACAGAAAGTGATATAAAGTCAGTTAGTGAAATAAGAAATGATAAACTAAAAGAATTAGGATTATGAGATCATTAGTTGATAATTTAAAATAATAATTATGTATTGTATCTGTTGTAAAAAAAATAATGTTATACCATTGGATATAACAAGCAAATGGGTGGTTGATAAACCAATTGAAGAGGATTTGCTTTGGAAGAATGAAATAGATGAACATTCAAAAGAAATACGATACAAGACCATTCAGAATGAAATGATAGATAATGGAATTATTAGTATTATAGATGCTGGGTATGGTAGTAATCACGATGGTGATAGAATTATTTTAGCAATCTGTGATAATTGTATAAAAGAGAATTTAGAAGATGGTACTTTACTATTTTTTGGGAATTACATGAGTGAAATAGGAGCGGTTGATGAGTATATAAGTAAATCTAAAAAGATTTATAAAAGAAGAAAGAGGTTGGATGATTTAATTGATTAATATGTATTTATTCGGATCACATTTAATAAAAAAACACTTTAATGATTTTAGAGTACCCAATGATATTGATTGGGTAACTAATGACATTTCAGAACTTAAAAAATCTACAAAGGATGAGGAATATTATTTTATTCCCTTTTCACCTAATAGAGAAATGACAGTAGATGAAATGTATACAGTTAAAGTATCACATGCTATCTATGATATACATTGGAGAAAAACTATGAGCGATATTCGCTTTTTACAAATAAAAGGATGTAAAGTTATTCCAGATTTTTTAAATCAATTAAGAGAATATTGGGTTGGTGTTCATGGTGAACAAAAAAGAACTGACTTTGAAGTTCTACTAGGTGATTTTTTTGAAGATAGAGTTAAGAGGAAAATTAATCACGATGATCTACATAAAATGATTAATCCAAATCCAACTTACTTTAAAATGATTGATGGTGGCGTAACACCAAACCCTGAAAAGTTTGCACTTCTTACACAAGATGAGAAAAAAGAACTTATGTTTGAAGAAGCTTTTGTTATTTCTATTGAACGGTTTTTAAACCAACCAGATAAAATTGCATATAATAAAGCACAACAAAACTTAGTAACAAGATTGCACCCAGTTTGGCTAGCAGACTTTGTTATAGAAAACTGGAGTAAATGGTATTGGACACCATCAATCTCAAAGTTTTATAAAGAATATGTTAAAATTAAAAATAAATAAATATGAAATATACAAGAACTAACATTATTAAAGAAGTAAATAATGATAATAAAAATTATTTTTATGAAATTAATAATAAATTACATGAAGATGATACACAAAAAGAGGTTGAACTAGCATATCATGCGTGCTATGGTGATGGTAATGAATATATAATTTGTTTAAATTTTAAACTATTGAATTTATATGTTCAATTAAGAGGAACTTATTCATCTTGGGATGAACCATATTGGGAATCTGTTTCTTTTGCAAAACCATATGAATTTGTTGAAACTCGTTTTAATGATGTATCAATTGCTGATATAAGAGATAGTAAAATTGACGAAGTTTTAGGAAAAGGTGGAGAAGAATAATAGTTTATTATATTGCTATATTTGCTATTCTACAAATGTGGATGAAGAATATGTATGTGATAATTGTGAAGAACATTATTGCAATGATTGCTCTTGCACATTTAACATACACACTCAATGCGATTCAAACCTTTGCTATCAATGTTCTGACCAATACAGAAGAAAATCTTTAACAAGAGAAACAATTAGAGAAAATAAAATTAATTTAATATTTGAAAAATGTACACAATAATAATACCTGCAATTATATTCATTTCTGTAATAATTCTATATGTAATTAATATAAATAAAAAATCTATTATTAAAAATAATAAAGAAAATATAGATGATACAATCTATATAACTGAAAAAAATTACAATGGGTTTGATATAGTCAATAAATTTGATGCAGAGGAACACATATCAGATGCAATAAATACTATTTTCACTGATATTAAAAACTCACAAGATGAATGGACTATAGATGTAAATTATGATGAAATTACTATCAAAAAAAGGAAACTATCAGAAAATTATGTAATTGGTAAAATAAATATTAAAATAATTTATGTTGAAACTAATTTCTTTTCAATAAAATCAATTGAATTATCAACAAATATCAAAAGTTATAGATTGAAAAAATTAAAAAAGGAACACTATGAATTGATATACAATATTTATAAAAGAAATATAGAAATGAAAAACCAAGCAAATAAAGATCTAGCTGATAAATCTCTAGAAGAGATATATAATTTAATAGGAAAAGATACATTAAGAGATATAAAAATAGATAATATATTAAATGATGAAGATTAAATTAAACCATATCTACTAGATAGTGCTGAATAAAGTCTTGACACTTCACTTGATGATAATCCTCTATTATATAAACTATAATTATATATAGTACCATTAAAATAATAATCATCACTAATAGCACCTTTACCAATACTAGAATTAGATAAACCACTAGCCATTGTAATAGATAAAGCATAAGGTGTTGCCAATACCGATTGACCATTTAAATAAAACATAACATTAGTACCATCATAAGTTACTGTTACCATAGATGTTTTATTTTGTATACTTGGAAATGAATCTGAAAAAATATTATAATCACTTACACCATCATATGTTTGGAAATATAGAAATGTATAATCAGATTTTAATAAAAATCTATTTCTAGATGCATACCCATTTATTGCATTCACAATACCTAAATAATTTGATACACCAGCTTGTGAAATACCAGTTGGATTAATCCATGCATTTATAGTAAATGATGTAGTAACTGCTGATGGTGTAGTTAATACATAAGATCCAGTAGCTCCAGTAAATAACATACCCTTATTAACAAATGAAACTGATGAACTCATAGTAGCAACTGTTTGAGTTCTACTTATATCACTAAATGTTATACCAGTACCCGGATATGATAATGTACTACTACCATCAAGATATAATATAAGACCAGTTGTTGGTATTTTTGGATTAATATTTATACTCATAATGTATATATTAATTATTATTATCACCTTTATTTTAAAAAATAAAAACTTTTCAACAATTTTATAATATTAATATTAATTTCACAAAAAATAAAAATATATATGAGCATTAATAAAAATAAAGTAATATGTATAAAACCTAGATCACATTCAGAATATGATCTTTATTTAATTTCTGTAAAGTATGAATTAGCTTATGAAATTCTTTTAGATTTTAAAAAAGACAAAAGTATTTATAAATTTTGGGTGGATATGGATTTAGGAATAATTATAGCAACTGAAACTAGATCAGGAAAAGATAAAACAATTTATGTTAGTGAAAACTTAAATTCAGAAGATAGAATTAATCTTATAGATATAAAACCTATAAAAACTCCAAAGGAGAAAGAGGATTCAAAAGAAAACTATGATAAGGTAAAGGAAATTTACGAGAAATTAGCTAAAGAGAAAGAAGAGCATAGGATGAAAATGCTTAATCGTAAATATAATCCTAACAATATAGTGTGTGTAAATTTAAAAATAAGCAATGAAGATATTTTTGCAATATCTCAATATTATAAATTAGATTTTTATACAATTATGAGTTATAAAGTTGAGGATGATATTACAAAAGCATGGTTTGAAAAAGAAACTGGTGAATGCTTTGCATTTGAATATTTTGATAATAAATTAAATTTTAGTATAAATGAAAGATGTTTAATACCAAGAAATATAATTGATGAAATTAGTAAAACACCTGTTAGCACACCTAAAATAAAAAAGACACGTGATAATATTGATGCATATATAGAGTATACTAACATAGGCTATAAAATCCAAATACCATCATTTGATAATATAATAAAAAGTGGTTATACCAAAGAAACATTATCGGAAGAAGCAGGTATTGAAAACTTTTCTATTCAAGATTTAGAATACTTATTAAATAAAGCAGTTGAAGAAGAGGACTACGAATCAGCAGCAGAATTAAGGGACGTTATAAATGATCTGAAAAAATAAAGCCACTTTAAGTGGCTTTATTTTTATAAATATTTTTGCATTATTTCATTTGCTTCTTTAGAAAATTCATCCCTATCAACAGTACCATAATCTGAATATCTAACATTTAAATTATTATATCTACCCTGAGTATCCCAAAACCATTCACTCATAATACCATCTAATGTTTCATTTTTAAAGTAATCAGAACCTTGTTTACTTAAATCATCAATCCATTCACTATCAAATTTTATAGTATAAACACCATTTTCTTTTGTATTTTTAAAATGTTTATCAACAATATCTTCAAATGCACCATCCAAATCTTTTTGACAAGCTTCTTCATGTGCACAATAACTTAAATGACCGTATAAACTAATCAATTCACTACAAACTTCTGTATCCTCTGCAATATCACATAAAGTTATATAATTTCTTTCAGAAACTAAAAAATCAACAGCCTCATCTTCTGTCATACCTTCTAAATTTTCATTATCTATATTATCAACACCTCCCAATTCTCTAATAACACACCTAGCAAAAGTTTTCTCATCTTCCTTTTTTAAATTATATCTTATAAGAGTTTCAGTATCACACTCATATTCATCATCTGATGAACTCATATCAATCCCATTTAATAGTTGCTCTTCTAATTCACTATTATTTATCATCATATCAACCATATCAGTATAATCAACATTAAAATAAATATCACCATTATCATCACTTTTATCAAAAGACCAATCATAATATTTAGCAACATCAACCATTTTCATATCTATAGGTTTTACAGGTATTAAAATCAATTCAAGAGTATCAAATTCATTTTCAGCTTGTCCATCTTTTGTAATAAATTTACCACCTTTTACAACAACATTATCCACATCAACTCTTACATCATCCACCATTATTTCAGTATACATATCATAATCATTTTTAACAATTTTTTTAAAAAACCTCAAAACGTGTGTTAAATCTTCATCACTTACATTTCTTAAATTACTTTCCACAATAGTAATCTTTACAGATGGAAATAAAGTACCTATATTTATCACATAATAATCATCTTCCAATTCAAAAGAATATGGATCACCTAATACTTCACCCTCAACATCATCATTAAATAATTTTAATTGGTTAGGATCACCCTCTTCCTTTTTATCCAAATCAACATCTTTTTTAGCATCAACAAATCCATTTTCAATAAAAATATGATAACCATTATCAATCAACTCTTGTAGATATTCATTTAAATCATCTGTATCAACATCCTCCCAGAAATCAATACTTTCTTTAATCATTTTCATAAAATCATTAAACCCTTTAACTCTTTTATTTAATCTTTTCAAATATTTCATAAACTATATATAAAATTTTTTAATATATATTAAATGATTTTGATAAATAATGATGAAAAAAATAAAATAATTCAATTCATAAAAGAAAATGATTTGGATTATACATATATTGAGAATATTGTAAATAAACCTCATTTAGTTTCATATGATGGTTATAAACTATTTTTATATACTTATGAAAATAAATATGTAATAGTAAAATATGATAATGATAAAGATAAACCAGGTAAACAAGCTTATGAATACTTTTATTTTGATACTATGAATAAAATGCTAGAACAACTTAAATATTACGATGAATCAATTCAGAAACTATGGTGGTATATAACAACAAATTCAGTAGAGTATCCATTTGACAAAGCAAATTATAAAGAAGATTGGGTTGAGGAATTTACAAAAGATAATTTTTATTCAGTTGATGAAAATTTACATTGTAAGTATATAACCTACACAAATACAAATTACAAACCTATTTTAAAATCACCATATGATACATTATCAGAGGATGCTTATGCTAGTATAATACACAAATCAGAACCTAAAAATATAGATAAATTATATTTTGAAATACATCCAGTATCAACACTTGAAGGTGCTGAAAAATATGATTTTAAACTTTTAATGAATAATGATGATATATTCAAAGAATATATAAATTATAGAGTCATTGGTAAAAAAGGATTAAGACTTCTTCTAGAAAATATATTTAAAGAACTAGAAATATTTAAAATTAAATAATTTTAAATTTTTTTATTAATTATTAAATTTAATTATTATATTTGCATTGTGAGTAAGTGGGGTTGGCTTTCGCCAAGGACTTTATAAATACTAACATAATGTGGTTGTCCAAACCCGTTAGGGCGTAAGCTTAAACCCCCATCACATTTTACTAAATTATATAAAAATGAAAAAGAATTTCTCATTAGATGTTGATCAAGTAAACATATCACCAGGTACATATAAACATGTAACCGTGGAATTTGAATGTGAAGACTTCGATATACTTCAAGATTTCAAAATTGAAGATATTTTAAATATTAAAAATCCTGATATATATGATATATTAGATCATTATACCATGGAAAAAGTTTTAAGTCAATATGATATTGATGACATAATACAATATTGTAGAAACCAAAGATTAGGAGATTTATTAAATTAAAATAAAAATAATACCATTTATTAAATATTTTTATTATATTTGTTTTATAAAAATAAAATCATGGACAAAATTCTTTATAAACCAAAATGTCAATGTCTTTATGAAATTGAAAATGGGATGCCTAGGACTAAATTATGTCAATCTCCTTGTATTGAACAAAAAGAAGCTCTAAAAGAGAAAGGTCAACCAATAGATCAAATAATAGAAAACCTAGAAAGATCTATTATAGATTTAAGATATAATAAAGATGCTGTCTTAGTATTATCAGGTACACTATCAACTGCAATTAATTTAAAAAATAAAATATGAATATTAATGAACAAGTAGTAGTTAAAGATATTTTTGGTTATCTATTTTCAAATAAAAAGGGTATTATAACTGAAATAGGAACAAATGATGATAGAGCCTATTATAGGGTTTTATTGGATCTTGGAGTTGAATTATATTTTGATGAAGATGAAATTGAACCTTTATCTGACATTAGAAATAGAAAAATTAGTAATTTAATATAAACAATATGAAAGAGAAAGATTTATTTATTAAAGCCATTGGAACACTTTTCTTTTCTTGGGTTATTAACAGATAACTTAAAAAATGATCAAACTTATACATTTGTATAAAAAGTTTAATTATTTTAAAAATATTTAAACTTTTATAGTTTTTAAATATATAATAAGTATGTTAAAGGGGATTAAAGTAAATTTAGACTTAAATAATAACCAGAGAACCAAACTAGCAAAACATGCTGGGACGGCTAGACATGCTTATAATAAAGGTCTTGAGTATTGTAACGACCTTTTTAAACAAAACATTAAAACACCATCCGCAATTGATTTACATAAATGGTTGGTTGCTAATATCAAAAAAGAATTTCCTTGGTACTATGATGTATCTAAATGTCCACCACAACAAGCTTTAAGAAATTTAAAAGTAGCATTTGAAAATTTCCATAGAATACAGTCTAAAAGTGGTTATAGTCTTTACTACTATAAAATGATTGATGGTGTTAAAAAACCAGTTGGTTTAAAGGGTTTACCCAATTTTAAGAAAAAAGGTGATAAAGATAAATTTTACCTTGAAGGTAAAATCTTCATTAAAGACAATAAAATTAAATTACCTGTTATTGGTTATATCAAATTATCAGAGGATTTAAAAAATAAATTTGATGATGTAATCATCAAAAATTGTGTTATTTCTAGAAAAGCAGATAGATGGTTTGTATCTTTTAAATATGAGGTTAAACCAGTATTCACTGAAAAGAAATTTAACGTAGTTGGTGTGGATTTAGGAATTAGTAAACTAGCTACATTAAGTGATGGTGTAATTTACAAGAACTTAAGACCATACCTAAATGCAAAAAACGAATTAAGAAAATTACAAAAAGAATTAAGTAGGAGATATAAGAAAACAGCCGATAACCAAAGCTCTAATTATAAGAAAACCAAACTTAAGATATCTAAACTATACGTTAGAATAACGTATGTAAGACTAGATTGTTTACATAAATTAACAACATATCTTGCTAAAAACTATGAAACCGTGGTCATAGAAGATTTAAAAGTATCTGAAATGACCAAAAATAGTTTATTGGCTTCTGCTATTCTGGATGGTGGT
>Ga0214170_1000055_pt1 | contig 52797 bp, 59 predicted proteins | sample TroBogEpilimnion_2_FD_153008 | JGI IMG/M metagenome (GOLD analysis project Ga0214170, IMG submission 153008) | Freshwater microbial communities from Trout Bog Lake, WI - 27JUN2007 epilimnion | ecosystem: Environmental > Aquatic > Freshwater > Lake > Epilimnion/Euphotic zone | place: Trout Bog... | reverse complement strand
ATGCTATCCTCCTTTCTTACTTTATGTATGTACTGCAGATGTCTCACGACATGTAGCCACCACCGAGTTACCCCGGTGATGCCAGCCTGTCTAGAGGCTCAGTTACAACCACCACACTCACAACCGCAGTCAGAACAGCAGTGTGTGCGACGTGGTTCCTCAGGTTCAATTACTTCAACCATTGGAAGAGCAAGCTCACCAGACTCAAACTCATCTAGGAACTTACTCCAGTCATTAATTGTGTACGAGCTAATGCTCATGGTTATCACTTACTTTCTTGTTTTATGTATAACTTACTTCATGAATAGTTTAATGTCGTGTTCAGGACATATCCTGAGGGAATGCTTACTTTCCCCTTCGTTTCTGCAACATTGGTTGTACTCGCACTGGTTTAGAACCAATACGCCTTGATTGTCTAGATGGTTGAGGAATGCCTCTGAAACCACCGTAACGCATGGGCTTTGCCATGTTCACCCTCCTTTCTTTTATGTATACACAAAAACAATCATGGGATGGTAGCTGACTTGCTTAGTTAAGCTTGCCAGCCAGCTAGATCTTCATAATCTTTCTAGCTTTCTGTGTTATTTTTCTTACCTAGGCTTATAATAGGATGGCAAATTTTTGCATTTCCAGAACTAAAGGGTTTTCAATAGGGGACCCTAATCCTAGGGAAAAGAGTGCTTTTAAAAAATAGCGGGGGACCCCTTGGCCCATTTCCAGAAACACTGTAAAAAACGATGTTAGTCGCCATAGGATGTATGAACTGGAACAATAGATATAGTAAAGAAGCTAGCGTAGCTGATTTTATTAATCGACAACGCACTAAGGGCGTATCTAAAGAGTTCCAGTCATTGGCGGATCTAGATACTAGAAATACTCTCTCCCATGCTATTGGTCATCATTTAAAGCAATGTGAACACCACGAAGAGCTTGGTGAATTTTATACTAATGCTGGTGAACATGACATTGCTGCTGCTCACACATTTGCATATGGCCTGCACGCTCGTGCTTCAGACGCTAATAGACTAGCACTAATGCTACACGCTCCTGGTGCTCCAGTAGAAGCAAAACTCGATGCTGTTGATAACGCTAAGAATTTAACAATATTAGCTGATCATTATAGCGGAGGAGTTTCTCATGATACATGGAACAATGATGAGGAATAGTAGAATAAGCTAAAGACCTTATATAATAAGGGAAGTAACGAAAACATAAGGAAATCGATTTGCGGGCGGTCCTTTTTTGTTCTACGCGCGTCGGCCCCTCAAAATAATGTAAAATGATTGACAATCTAAATGAGATAGTAGTACTTACCCAAAATGAAAGGCCTTACTAATGGCTACAGCAAAACCTAAAACAACTAAGATAGAAGCACCTATAGAGGAAGCTCTACAAGGCCTTAGTGATGTTCTACAAGAAGAAATTTTGGTAGAAGAGCCAGTGGTTGTAGAAGAGCCTGTAGAGGTCCCTGTAGCCCCTGTAGAGGCTCCTGTTGAGGAACCTATAGTGACTGCTCCTGTAGTAGAAGCCCCCGAAAAAATTCCATTCATTGGCGACCAACGTACTTGGCACGGCGCTCAAACTAGCCAGAGATACAACGCAAGAATTCAATAATGTTTAATTCTAAGCATGCTATGAACAGGCACGAGTTTAATAGTGCTATGGGTTATGAAAATGATATGGTCCCATGTCCTTGTCACAACAATAACCCTGATTGTCCTTACTGCTATGGAACAGGTATTTTCCAAATGCAACCCATTGAGGAAGAAAATGATGCTGCCAACAAAATGGTGCAACATTTTAACAATATGTGGGAAAAACACCCTGTTGCCAAAGAGAGCGATCTACCTGCTCACTACAAAGGTTCTAAGTATGCTACAAGCGATGAAATCGCAAAGCAACACCACGAATTAGCATCTAACCTAATTGATACAAGAATCATTCCAACTCTACATGGAGTTGCCACTGCCGGTACAATTCAAGAAGTTATGAATCTAATTGCCGCTGACCACGAAAAGCAATTTCCTGATTGCCAACATTGTAACAAGCTAAGAGAAGTAGCTTTTGAACCTGCAGAAACTTCTGATATCATAGAAGATATACGCAAAGTATTCAATGAAGAACACAGTACACCCGTACAACCAAAGGATATGAGTAAGCGTCCAAAAAATGAACGTGGTGATTATATTCCAATGGATGAATTGCCCGAAGATGTTCGTAATGAAATCAACCAACAACAAAGGTACGATCTATAATGGGTGATCTATGGGACGCATACCGCCAATCTTTGGGTAGTGAGAAAAAACAAGATGTTCGTCGTAAGGTAGCGCCAGAAGGTCTATCACGTATCAACCAAGATACTAGGCTATTAGGTGAATGCCCAAGTTGCAAAGCTTTGAACCGAATAACTATTGACTCAACCATGACGGAACCATTTCTTCGATACTTGGAATTCAAAGATGATGACAATCAACCTATTTGTAGAGAATGTTATACAGCACTACGTGGAGTTAACCCAGAAATAAACAAAGAAATAATAACTTCAGAATTTACACCTTATGCTGGTATGCCAGGTCATACTGTTTGCCCAAGCTGTCGTCAGAATGTTCCTCTTACTAACAAATCATTTAATGGTGATAATATTTGTAGAGACTGTTTTGCAAACACTGATGGTGTGCTTCCAGAAGCTTTGTCAAAAAAAGATTTTATACAAATGAAAGCGTTGAAGTTGCTTGATAAGCTACAACGAAACAAGGAATAACATGCCATCATTTAACAGTAAAAAACAACCAGTTAGAAAATTCAATTCACAACGTCTTGCCATAAAAGTGCGTAAGGTTAAAGAGATTACACAAGTCTACCCACCGCAAGGTAGTGGACTAGAAGGTTGGTCAGAACTTTCATCGACTCCACATGGTGAACTAACAGATCGAGCTCACCAAAGAATGGTTGAACATTATCGTGAAGGATGCCAAGGTTCACCTATTGAAGGTCAAAAGAATGAAGATGGTACACAAGCTAGAAGATGTCTTAACCCTCAATGTGGTGGTAGATGGCAAGGTATAGCTGACGAACTTATTCCTCGTGAAGTTTCTGAAACAATGGGTATTACTGGTGACAAGAATGGTCACACACACTACTTGGGTGATGGTTGTGAAAAACCACATTATGGTCAAGGAACTGCTACTCACACTCCAAGTTTAGCAGATTACGGAATGTTAATGCTTCAAGTACCAGGACGCAACCAACCTATTTCATTAAATGAACTTTTAGTCAATTCTGATTCTATTCGTATTGGTACTGATGCAAATGGAGAAGCAATTTATCCTAGTCGTTACATGACTGACAGAAGAACTGGTCAACACAAACATGATTCTGTTTACTTGAGAGCTGGAGCTGCTGCTCATGGTGCTGCAACCGGAATGAGAAGACTTGTTGAAGCTGGAGAAACTGATCTTCGCAAATATTTTCAAATAGCTAAAGATGCTGCGCATGAACATTTTGGTACAAAGAGAAAAGAAATTGATCCAAAAGACTCTCATGGTGAAGAATACGTTGGTATTATGTCAGGAGCTCCTCAAGAAGATCCATTCCATGTTGTTGCAAATGGTACATTGAAGAACATTCGAGAAACTTTGGGTGATACTGCATTAATTGGTAATGATCCAATGCATGTAAGACTATGGGAAATGGCAAGAACTCCTGATTTTACTCAGACATTTAACATTCACCACGTCATAAATAACCAGTTAAACCCTATGAGTCACGTCGTTGATGCACAGAATCTATCAAAACTTGCTACTAGTAAGCATCCAGGTGTTCGTGAATCATTTTTTGCAGGCTATCCACAAGACATTCCAGATGTAGGAAACATGGCTGAGATGGGAAATGTTGCTAAAAAAGATCCTTTTTCAGCTCACTGGCGTTCCAACAGAGTACATAGTTTAGTTCACCGACTAGTTCGTGATCATTTAGAACGAAATAATCGATCTAGAGTGGATTCTGCACCAACTTGGCAAGCTGATTACAACCCACAGACTGATGAAAACTTTATGGAAATGATCCAAGGCAATCCAGAAGTGTTCAAAACCGAAAAATAATTTAAAATTTTCACCGAATAGACTTGACAGACCCCCGCGCTCTTATATATATTTAAAAAGGATAATTTATGTTAAAAAATTGCAACTGTATAGGTTGTACTACACAAGAATATTACGACAAAGTACGTACACAAATGTCCTCAGTTAAGGTAAATAAGCATTTTAGTGAAGAAATTAATACAAATAGCACGTATCAGGATGGATTTTCTGCTGTAGATAGTGAATAATTACTATGTCAGTCGAAGAACACGAGCAAAATGTTACTCATAGATATACTATTTGCTATCCTGATCATCCGGAGCGCGAAAAAGACCCTCACTACAGGGACTTCAACGCTTACAGACGCAGAACGAAAGACACTGCGCAGTGTTCTGTTGGTTTGCATCGTAATGATTTTAGTGAATGTGCTCTAGATAAACCTCTAGAGTTGCATCACAGCCATGTTGAGTTCTCTTTACAGAACGGAGTCGACCTTAAGTGGCTAGAAATAGACTACCCTGGTATCTCAGACCCAGATCATGTAGGTGCTTGGGTAGAAAGCGCAGATAATCTTGAGTGGCTTTGTGAGTTTCATCATAGAGGCCATGGTGGAATACATACTGCAGCAGCTGCTGACTACGAAGCTGAAAAATATGTAAGAGGTCTTATCAAATGACATGTAAGCTAGGGCATATTGATGCTAAAATAGGTTGTACAGACTGTATTAACCAAGCAATGAATATTATTACACCACTTCTTCAAACTGGTCATATACCACATTTTAAAATTTTTCGTTCCAAACCTTCAGAAAAAACACAAGAAGAAAATTCCAATACTCCAGTACAAGGAACAGTTGGAATGAAGTGGGCTATTAGATATTCTGCTACCAAAACACAAAATAGTTTTAATAGCAATTTAAATAACAATTTAAATAACGCTACCAAAACAGGCCCAGTTGCATCAGACTCGATTGGAAGCCATTTAACTCAAATGTATAATATTGTTTGGCCAGAAGGGCCAAAAACAATGATGAGCGATATTACAAATGCAGCTAAAATTTTGACAGATCCTAAAAAAAGACAAAATACTAAACAAATGTTAAAAACAACACCAGGTGTAGCTGGTGTTTATGTAAAAGATAAAATTAACAAAGCTAAAAATGTTATTAAAGGATTGACACCAGAAGGTCTTGATCCAGATACTGGTTTACTTCCACCTCTAAACCCTCCTTCTGACGATACAGATGGAATAACGGATGTTTATTAATGCTAAAATTTAACTCAGGATCAATATCTAGGGAAGAAGCGCTCGATAGAGTGCATATTCTTCACGATAAATTGAAATTTTACGAACGCAATCCATCATTTGACGACGGTAAACACGAAGATATACTAAATGTGTTCAATCAACTAACGCAAGACCACCAAATCACTGAAGATGAGTTGGAAGGTAGACCTGCTCCAACCACTGAACTTAAAACTTATATTGGTGAAGGACGCAAAGACCCAGTTAGCATTTACAATTCACAACCTGAAGTGTTAGAAGAGAGAGAAATCAATCAAGCTAACGGTTGGGACAGAAATCACGACATTGCTTTGCCATTCAAGATAGGTTACAACGCTAATACTGGTGATTTTGATCAAGAAAGTCTTGGAAAAATTCTTGATCAAAGAACAGCAGAATTTCCTGCACATGAACACACTGATTGGGATCCTGCTAAAATGGATGACCTACGTGAAGCGTACGCATTTGGCATTGAACCAGCAGATTACAAGAGAGCAATGAGCATTGGTGTGCCTCACGATTATTTAGTTGAGAATTTTTATCGCAGTGCTAGACCACATACCATTCAAGATCCATATGCCACTGAACTTGGTAGTGCTGCTGGGATTAATTTTGGTGAAACCCCAGCAGGTGCAGCAGCTAAGCAATTTAGAGAAGAAAATCCATTACCAGAAAGCAATGCAACAGAATTAGAATCATCTTCTGGCTTTATTCCATTGCGTTTCAGTGTAATGAAGCCAGCTCACATTGCAATGGCTTATCAACATGGAATTGATTCAAAAGAATTGCTTGAAGCATGGCATGGAAATGGTTTTCACCCATTGGCCCAGTTTGGTGAAGAGTTTACTCACCCAATTACAAAATATCTTGCTGCTCGTGGCATGGGCATTAACCATGATCAAGCAAGATCATTGCTTTCTAGTTTAAAACACATACCTTCACACACTTTTAAGAGATATATGCTTAAAGGACATAAACCAGAAGAGATTATTAGTGCATTAAATGAACATGCTGATATTTCACTCGATAATCCAGCAAAACAAGAGGCTATCAATGAGTGAAGCTTGTCCATTAGCCATTTTTGATGCATGCCCACTATGTGGCAACAATCTTGACCCAGAACATGCACATTTCAAGTGCAAATCTTGCGGATGGAGGGATTCCTGCTGTGACTAATTGGAATATTAGATATGCTAGCGATGATTACGAAGCACATAGGCAAGAATATATACATCGTTACGTCCGACCTGGCAAAAAAGATACACCAGAAGCTAAAAAATTTTATAGTGAACAAGTATTACCTAGAAAACCAAAACCCTTGCAACCAATAACTACACCTGCACCTCCACCACAGGAAGAACAGTTAAGTTTTGAAGGAATGCCATCAACTGACTTTGCTGGTATGGATCCTGAAAAGGCTATGTTGCAACCACATTATCTTGGCCCAAGTTGGACCCCATAAGGAGAAATCATGACAGATCGTATTGTTGGTAAACTAGGTAAACTAGATCCTAAACGCCCTGCTGGGCTACATATGTTGGCTTTTTATCAAAGCAACCCACTTCCAACTGCCCCAGAAAGTGTTGTTGTTCCTAGTGTAGCGGATTGGGGCATGTTAGGGAATGATAAATATGGGGATTGCACTTTTGCTGGTATTGTTCACGCCAGAATGGCTAACGCTAATGTTTTGGAAATCTCTGAACAATTCCCTAATGACACCGAAGTCGAGCAAGTTTATCTCAATTTTACTAACGGACAAGATACTGGAGCTGTCGAAGCGGACCTTCTAACATATTGGAAAAATAATGAAATTTTTGGTAAAAAACTATCAGCATTTGCTCCAACTGACCATGCTGATCAAGACGAGCTTCGCAGTGTTATTGCCAGTTATGGTTTAGTATATATTGGTGTTCAAATGCCTGGTGTTGCTCAACAACAGTTTATTAACAATCAACCATGGGCTTTGACTCATACTCCTGCTGACAATCAAATTGAAGGTGGTCACTGTGTAGTCCTCGTTGGATACGACAAAGACTACGCCCAATGTATAACATGGGGCAAAGTGCAGCAAGTATCGTGGGAATGGCTTAATTCTTATATGCAAGAATCATGGGCCTTAATTACCCCAGAAATTGTAGAAAAAGGACAATACGGAGATATGCGGTTAGCAGATCTAATGTCTGACTTGGAGAAATTATAATGACTATTCCTAAAAGATTAGAAGAATTGCTAGAAGAACAACAGATGTTGCGTACTGCCGATATTGCAGGTACTTTAAATGGTGTTGCAGGTGTTTCTGATGCTGCTGCAGCTGGTGAACTTGGTTTAGACCCAGTTGCTGACGTTGCTGCAGTTGGAACCGACGCTGCTGCAGGTGTAGCTGACGCTGTTAAATATGGACCCAAATTATTGGATGCCGTAGGAAGTGGTATATCTAAAGGATGGGGTGCTTTAAAAGGATTTTTAGGTATGCAGGGTGCTGAAAAAGTTCTTGGCGTTGGAAATGGAAATACTGCCCCATCGGTACCATCTCTTACTCCTTCAGTTGGTGCATATGGTGGAAACGATAGTTTAGGTGGACCAGTACGAGTGGGGCCAATGTTAACAGCTTCTTCTAAACAAGCTGGTTCAAATATGGAAATGGAAATTCTTGAAAAAGTCAAGGATATACCACGTCTTCTAGAAATGATTCTTGAAACAATTTGTCGTTGTGGTCAACCAACCGCTGGTAAATTTAATGGTATGCCACATTGCATCCCAGGAAGCGGTTGTGCAAACAACATTGCTCGTTCAGAAAACAATCCAGATGGTGATAATTGTGTAAGTTGTGGCAATCCTAATTGCTCAGGCTCATTTCATGGACAACCTATTTGTGCACCTGGACAAGGATGCAATGATCACTGGGATTCTGAAAATGGAACTCGTAAGTGGAATCCATTGATGGAATCTCCTGAAGAAAAAATTGCTGATCATGACAATTGGGCTGCAAAGACCAATCATGGTGACACCGAGATGCCAGAAGAGGAAAACGAACATTCTGGCACCACTTGGGAATAAGTAAAATAGATCTTAGAACGTACTAGTTAATAATGAAATACGCAGATACCAGTGCCGGAACTTATGAAAACGATGATTCTTTAGAAGCCATCGAAAATCATGAAGAAGGTTTTGGGCTTCCTGGACAGTCTGCTGTAGGACACGTTGGTTTTGTTAGAAGAGCAGACATTGGTAACCAGGACAATAATTCAACTGGTTTGACTGCACCAACAGGTCATTTTCATACAGATTTAGAAAAAGAACCAGGAATTGTATCAAATGAAGGACTGAGCAGTGTTAGCCCAGGTTCTTTATCACCACTCATTAACGGAGCACTAGGAAGTAACATGAACGCACGAATCGCATACATTATGGAAAACGGAGAACCCTTCTGCAATCACTGCGAGAAGAACTTTGTACCAAATAACCTAACTCGCATTGCATGCACAAACTGCGGATGTGGACAACCGAATGATGATCATGGCGCTTTGGACCATTTGTTTGCAGATGGAGACCTTGAGAATAGCCACGTAGCAAGTGTTGATCTTGAACACGTAGAAGGACCTACTGTTAAAGACGAAGTAGCTGGTAAAGAAATTGTTAAAGAAGAATCAAAAAGAAGTTTTGTAGAAAACACTCTTGACACTTTCCAAAAGAAATCTAATGACAGTGAACTTTACTACCGTGGATACAACGATGCACAAGCTGGTAAGCCACTTGACGAAGATCTCGCTCTTCTTTCAGATGATTACTATCACGGTTATGATCAATTTAAATTTTATAACAAAACTCCACAACAAAGCGTTGGCCAAACTTTGTACGATGTTAAGCCTAACAGTAATGCTATCCCACGTGATAACAAAATGCACCCAGAAGACTACGATCGTGGTCCACTTGAATTGACTGACGGTACTGGAACTGTTACTGCTGCTAAAATTGCTTCTATTTATCCAATTGATGTAATTGAGAAATTTTTCGAGGTATAATAATGAATAATTGCCCTATTTGCGATACAGGTCGTACAATAACAAAAGTTAGCTCAGCTGGAGATGAAACTTATTGTGTAGATTGTCGTCGCATTGTTGCTAGTGCTACATTTGGTTTTAAATTCTCTGCTAGTGATGAACCAACATCATGCACAACTTCTGATAATCAACCAGGTTACAAAGGACCAGGTAAAAAAGCTAAATGTTTCCCATATGTTGAAGGCAATAAAGATAGTGAAGCAAAAGCTAAGCAAAAAGCTAAAGATTCTATTTATGCTGCTCAACATGCTAAGGGTGCTTCAAAGATTGTCAATGCTTTAGCTTATTTCACAGGTGGACCAGCTAGTGTTACAGATGGACCAATGCAACCTGGTGGAAATCCTTCAAACCCTCTTGGATTTGGTGCTCAATCAAATCCTATGCCACTAACAAGCCACCCAGGTAAAAGTCCAATGCAAACGGGTGCTTTAAGATCTGGTGGAAGTGGAGCTAATGGTGAAGTACCAGCTGCTCCAGGTGGAATCCAACCAGGTGAACTTAATGGTGCTAATCCTGCCAATAGTGGTACAACTGCTAGCAAAATTACACCAAGACTTGCAGATTTAATTTCAAAAGAAATCTTTGGAGTAGGTCACTGCACTGCACACAATTGCCCCGAAGACGAATGTAAACTAATGCACGAGTTGCACTAGTAAACAGGAAAACAGAAAGATTCCATTATGAACTACGATGACATTGAAAGACAAGCTAAGACTGCCGCCGCAGACAATGGCTGGTTCAACGGCTCTTCAGAGAGTATCTTCGCTAGACTAGACAGACTACAAGACATCCTTGACACTACAAGGACTGCTGCTAGCAACCCTAATGCTTCTATGACAGAACTTGAGCGTTACGCAAATATTCTTACAGAACTTGGTGCAGAAAAAGAATCTCTTGAGAAAATTGCTTCTGAATATGTTGATTTTGACACTGAGGACTACCTGAATAGTCTTCCAGGTGGAACTATCGCTAAAGAATATCGTGTTAGCAGTGCAGGAACCGCTGACCTTGGTGAAGATGATGGTAGCCTTCTTTATCGTACTGCTGCTTCAATCAATCGTGAATACGAAGATGCCGACTGGATTAACTTTGTAACTGCTGGTGCTGAAGTATGGATTGAAGATCAGGGTCACCGTCTTCTTGACAGTCAACTTAACACTCGTGAAGCTGCTGTATACTATGTAGAACAAAAAACTCTTCCAATTCTTGATGTAGAAAAGCGTGCAGCTATTATTGACAACTTTGTTGATAATGTAGAAATCTGCCGTAGAGCTCGCAAAGAAGGAAGCACTTTCCGTGGCATCAAGTCAGCTAGTGCGAATAAGCTATCAGCTAAATTGGTTGAAGAAAGCCTAAACGAATCATTTGGGGATAACCTTAACTGGTTGTAACATGACTGATTCCTGGAATGGGTTTAGAGTTGTTGGTGCTGTAGAAGATGACAGTGCACCAAAGTCAAACCAGCCACCACTCGTTAAACAACTACAACAATTGCTTGCCGATGTTGCCTTGTTCTATCACACTGTACATGAATTCCATTGGAATGTTACAGGAATTGATTTTTACGAATACCACAAATTATTTGATGAAATAGTAAGCGACGTTTACGATAGTATTGATCCTATTGCTGAAAATATCCGTAAACTTGGTGGATATGCAAAATATAACATGAGTGATCTTGTTAAAATAGCAAACCTCAATGAAGTTGATGAACAAACCAGTGATGCTAAAGCCTTGACAAATTATTTGATTGCGCTAAACTCTGATCTCATTATTACTTTAATGAAAACATTTGACTTAGCAAACAAGTCCAACCAACAAGGCATCGCCAATTTTATAGCTGAACGCATTGATATGCATCAGAAATGGAATTGGTTCCTTAAAGCATCCGGTAAATAATATGGATGATGTTGCTGAAAATGTTGGATTAGTAGTAGCTCTACTCACAGCAATAACTAGTGAACAAGAAGATGTAGCTTATGAAATGGTATTAGAAAGCGACCCTCTGGCGCTATTCAGCTGTTTAACGGGTGTAGTATTGAGTTTATTGAATCTTCTTTCACAAGTTACTAATATTACTCCTGAAGAGTATCTAAAAGATCTTGGAATTTTGGCCTTTAAAACGCATGAGTGAAATTGAAGGTTTGCCAGAAGGCATTACTATAAACAAAGGTAATGTTGATTTTTCATATGAAGTAGAATATGAAATAATTAAGACTATTAAATGCGATAAATGCGATATATCATATGATGCATTCCTTTTAACCAATGGCAATCGTCATGAAGGTAAAATTGTTATTAATCCATCAAATTCAACAATTTGGAAAAATACTCTATCCAAAGATAAAAATAAAGCAATAAAAAATATTTTAGAAACTTTGCAATTAAGGTTTGACAGACACAAAGAAAGGTGCAATAATGATTAGGTATAGTACACAACCCAGTAAAGGTTCCAACGCTTTGACTGATAGCCCAACTTCACCAATTGTAACAACAAAAGATACACGTAATTTGTTGGACATTAAAGATGGTGAAAAAACTCAGGATGTTTTGGACCTTGACGCGAATGATGTTAACGAATAGTTAAGGAATAATGTGACCCTTAAGAAAAAAGAATTGCAAGTAGAAACCGAACCAGTTGTACACATTGTAATTCCAGATACTCAAGCCAAGGACGGTGTTCCTACAGACCACCTGAATTGGATTGGAATGTTTATCGTTGAGGAATATCGCAACAAGAATATTAAGATTATTCACCTAGGTGACCATGCAGATATGCCAGCTCTTTCATTGTATGATAAAGGAAAGAAGAGCATGGAAGGTCGCAGAGTAGTTCAAGACATTGAATCTGCTAACGAAGCATGGCGTATTCTTAATCAACCTATTTACGATTACAATGATCAACAACGTAAGACTAAGCACGCAAAATGGAATCCAGAGCGTCATATTCTTTTAGGTAATCACGAAGACCGTATTAACCGTGCAACTGAAAATGATGCTCAAATTGATGGATTGTTTAGCACAGACGACCTTGATTACGCTCGTACTGGATGGCAAGTAAAGCCATTCAAAGAAATTCTATGGCTTGATGGCGTAGCTTACAGTCACTTCTTTTATAACCCAATGACGGGTAATCCTTATGGTGGAACAATCGATGGTCGTCTTAAGAGCATTGGTCATTCTTTTACTATGGGGCACCAGCAGACTCTTCTCTATGGTCTGAGATATGTAAATGGTGATGGTAGAGATGGTGGAGCACGATCCCAACATGGCCTCGTAGCAGGTGCTTGTTATCTGCATGATGAAAACTACAAAGGACCTCAGGGTAATGCTCACTGGCGTGGTATTGTCGTTAAACATCAAGTTAATGGCGGAAGCTATGACCCAATGTTTGTTTCCCTTGATTACTTATGTCGTAGATATGAAGGCACTAGCCTAGAACGGTTTAAAAAGCTCAAGTATCCGCGTATGTAGTATATGAGCAATTCTCTTGGACTACAGAGGAAGAATTTTCGCTGTGTTTTTAATCCTTATGTGACTAAAGACAACCGTGAAGGCATCATTCGTTCTATAATGTCACAATTTGAGGGTTACGAAGCAGATCCAGAAGTAACTGTTCATGATGAAGGTTTTATACTTACCCTATCACTTGGCTCAGAGCTAACATCAACACTTGCTAGAGATAAAATTCTTTGGAATCAATTTGTTGAAAGCGTTACTGCTCAGGATGCTATTCGCAAAATCCAAATCCTACGACTGCCACAAGCAGGAATCATGGATTTCGGTGAACGTTCTACGGGTGCAGGAAGTGTAGGAGCTTTTGCCCCCAATGTTGACCCTAATACCGGTAATACTGGCGTAGATGAAAAATTAAACACTCCTCTTAACCGTGTTCCTAAGTATCAAATCGATGCAGATCCAGATGACACTCTTGGACACCACGCTAGCGTTAAATACGCAGACCCCACCGACCTTATTTCGGAAGACCAATCTTTTGTACATGGTTTAACACCTGCTGATCTTACTAGTGATGCCAATAGAGTAGAAACTGGTCCACAAGATCAATTAGAAACTGGTGCAAAGCAACATCGTCCACTTCCCGCCGTTCTTGGTGGTTTTAAACGTATTGCTATTGATACCGATGCAGGTAGTGCTTTTACTCTTAACAAACCAAATGGCTTTCAAAGCGTCGGAGACCCACCTAGAGACGGTGGATTGCATGAGAAGGCTAACCCAGGTACCGGAATTGGCGGAGGAGCCCCTATAAGCGGTGCTAGCTGGTTTGTAACTCAACCTGGTAATGAACAAGGTACACAACTAGGTGTAGAACGCAACAAAGATTATGATTTGTCATCTTCATCAGCACCACTTGCTGGTATTACAGCATCTGTGATAGATAATAAAGAAGAAGAAGATGAACAAGGTATTAAAAGAGAATATGGATCAACATTAGATATGTTGGGTGTCGGTGAGCATCCGCTAGGTGGTGCAGCTTACGGATCCTTCTTTGGAATTAATGAAACATACGATTATGAAGGCGATATAAATGACTTCGACATATAAGATATATGCCGCAGGTGAAGATCCAAAACAATATGTCCCAGGAGACTTTATTTTGGTATCAACTACAGGTGTCCTAGCCAAGTTAATTCGATTTGGTCAATTTATTAGATATCATGGTAAAATGAAGCCATTTTCTCGATGGAATCATGCTGCAATGATTGTTGGCGAAGATGGAACCATTGTTGAGGCAGTAGGACGTGGAGTAATAACTAGCAATATTAGTGAGTATGCTGATGTAGAGTATTACTACGTCACAACAAAGCTTAACAAACAAAGCCGTGATCAAACGGTGTCTGCTTGCAAAAGCTTTATTAAGGATAAGTATGGTTTCTTTACCATAGTCAGTATTACCCTGGATTTAATCACAGGTATTAAGTTGCAATTTACAAATAACAACACAATGATTTGCAGTGCAGTAGTAGCTCAATCATTGTGGGCCGGTGGTGTCATATTTGATAGAAACCCATATCAAATGATGCCAGCTGATTTAGCTGCTTCTTTCAATATTATTGCATAATAATAATTTTTTGTAAAAAGCTTGACTTTTACAAAAATATGCATTATATTCATTCTTATGAAAAAAGCTGTTATATCCATAAGTTATGATGCCCGTAATACCCAAAGCGACGAGCTCGCAAGCCAAGAGATCAGCGAAACTATCGCTGGACTTCTCAACAGCCTACGTACTCAAGTTAATGGTGTTCAGGTATCCGTCAAATTCACCAATAATAAGGAGAAAGAATAATGTCAAGTCCACTTAATACAACTACAACAAGAGCAACAGGTCGTGCATTTGTTGCAGCCATTGTTGGTGCTCTTATTGCTTGGGGTACATCCAAGTGGGGTAAGTTGAACACCGGTACATTCGCTGTGTTGACACCTGTTGTTTCTGGTCTGTATTACACAGCAATTAGTACACTAGAAAAGAAATACCCTAAGTTTGGTTGGCTTCTTGGAACACTACCACAACCTGCAGCACCAAAGGTTTTGCCTTCATCGGAGCCAAAAGTAGTACCTACTCCAGTTAAGGCTGCTGCCAAGAAAGTACAAGCTGCCAAGAAAGCTACACCCAAGAAGAAGTAATTCTTCTGGTCTCGTAGCTCAGTTTGGTTAGAGCACTTCCCTGTCACGGAAGGGGTCGTGGGTTCAAGTCCCATCGAGATCGCCACTTTATTAGAAAGAATAATAATGTTGCTCAAATCACCACAATCATCTCTGGTCTGCGATAAAGTTATATAAATGCCAAATCTAGATCTTTTTTTGACCAACGATTTGTATTTCCATTGTGATAAAGGCTACGGTGATTGTATTGTAGCATTACACGTAGTAAATAAACTATGCGAAAAGAATCCACAGATTAATGCTAAAGTTTTCATTCCTGTTAATTACCGAGAACAGCTAGCAGAACTAATACTTGATAAAAATATTAAATTTGTTGATATGCCACACCCACGTTACTCTATTGACTTATGGTGTCATGCCATACTTGGTGACAGTCTTTATGAATCACACCACGTATCAAAGCAAGATAGCACATTGAGCAGTTATTTTATGTGGTCATACGAAATTGGTAATTACCTAGCTAAACAACTGCCACATCTGCAACAACCATTTGATTCTATTGAAGAAACTATTCTAAATGAACCATGTTTTGCAAAAGATGTATTGGATGAAGACTTTGACTACTTGATTATTAATGGTTACCCTGTTAGCCCTATCCTTCGGATGTCTAGAGAAGAGCAAGACAAGAGTTTTGCTGCATTGTTAAAGAAACTGAACAATGAAGGTCATAACGTCATCACAACCGTCAAAGTTGATGGATATCGTAGCACGCAAGATTACAATCTAAACTTAATTGACATTGGTAAACTTGCTAAGCGTTGCAAAAACATTATCGGTGTACCAAATGCACCATTTATCGCTTCTGTGAATGATGAAAGCATGAAAACAGTTGAGAGTTTTATATCTTTGCTTGATCGTGTTAATACCAATGTTCCTTACCGTGATATGGCAAGAACATTTGACCTTAACGACAAATTCCGTACTATCAAGTCACTTTACGAGTTGATCTAATGAAAGCTGCTATTCTAAGAGAGTTAAACGCTCCACTATCAGTAGAAGACATAGAACTTACATCATTGAAAGTTGGCCAAGTGCTTGTAAAGGTACTTGTTAGCGGTATCTGTGGTTCTCAGTTACATGAGATTAATGGCAATAAAGGTAATGGTAAATTTTTACCTCACCTTATGGGTCACGAAGGCTGTGGCATTGTACAAGAAATTGGTGATGGTGTTACCACTGTTAAACCTGGTGACAAAGTAGTCATGCATTGGCGTGTAGGAAATGGAATTGAAGCTCCGTTCCCAGAATATGTACTTAATGGCAAGACTATCAGTAGTGGTAAGGTTACCACACTAAGTGAATACTCTATAGTTTCAGAAAATAGACTTACTGCAGTTCCTATTGATACTCCCAATCATTTTGCTGCCCTTCTTGGATGTAGTTTAACTACTGCACTTGGCATTATTGACAATGAGTGTGATTTTAAGATTGGTGAAAGCGTTGCTATCATAGGTACTGGTGGAGTTGGTCTAAACCTAATCCAAGGTGCAGTTTTACGTGGTGTGAATCCAATTGTTGCTATTGATAATAAAGAAGATAAAGCATGGTTATCGTTTGATGCTGGTGCTGACAAGTTCTTTAGTAACAAATATGAATTTGATGGAAAAGTAGACGTAGTAATTGATACTACGGGCAACATTGATGCAATCAAAAAGAGTTTTGGTTATCTATCTAACAATGGTAGAATGATCCTAGTGGGTCAACCTAAACCAGGTGAATCTTTGGAGATCGCTAACGCTCTTTCTTTCTTTAATGGCAACGGACTCAGCATCAAAGCTACACAAGGTGGCAAGACAGATCCCTCGAAAGATATTCCCCGATATGTCAGCCTCAACAAAGATGGTAAACTTAATATTGATAAAATTGTAACTCATCAATATAAATTGTATGATGTTAACAAAGCATTTGATACACTTAAGAACGGTAGTGCCGGTAGAATCATGATTGAAATGGAAGATAAATAAAATGGATAAGCGTAATTGGACACCTGAAGAGCTAATTGCTTTTGAGAATAGAATTGGTGATCTTTACTTAGATAATAAATTGCCATTCTTGTTTCACCTATCAGGTGGCAATGAAGAACAGCTAATTGATATCTTTAAGGATATCAAGGAAGGTGATTACGTTATTAGTAACCACCGTAGCCACTATCACGCTCTCCTACACGGTATCCCTGAGGATGTATTGGAAGATCGCATCCTTAATGGACGAAGTATGTTTGTTTATGACAGAGAACGTAATTTCTTTTGCTCTGCAATCATTGGTGGTACACCTGCTATCGCAGCTGGTATTGCTCTTGCTCTAAAGAAAAAGGGATCTGACCAAAAGGTCTGGTGTTTTGTTGGAGATGGTACAGAAGACAATGGTCACTTGTTCGAAGCTGCTCGTTATGTAGAAGGCATGGATCTACCATGTACCTTTGTGATTGAAGCTAACAACCGTTCAGTAGAAGCAACCAATGAAGAGCGTTGGGGTAGCACTGCTCATTTTGAATGGCCTTTTAAGTGTGTAAAGAAATATCAATATGACATTACTTACCCACATGCACGTAAACCCGGTATGATTGACTTGTCGCAAGCTGTAAAAAAGACTGACGATGAGTACTTTCCACCTCTTGAACCATATGAATATTTGAATCCTCCTGTAGATACTGAAGGTGCTTCGTATAAGGATACTATGGAACAAGTTATGACAAAATTAGGTAGTGAAGGCGCTGTCTTTATTGGTTATAACGTAGCAAGAGGTGATGCTATGGGTACATTGAAAGGTGTACCAGCAGAACAAAAAATTGAAACACCTGTTGCTGAAAACTTGATGATGGGTCTAGCTATTGGTATGTCATTTGAAGGTTTTAAGCCAGTTGTTTACTTCGAACGTCATGATTTTATGATGGTTGCTATGGATGCTATTGTAAACCACTTAGACAAGATTGAAAGAATCTCGCACGGTGAATTCAAAGTGCCTGTTATTGTGCGTGCAGTGTCTGCTGATTCTGGTCCGTTCTATTCTGGTATTACACACTCACAAGACTTTACTGATGTTCTCAAAACTGCAGTAACTATTCCAGTAATTGAACCTACCGATGCTAGAGAAGTAGTTCTTGCGTTTATGAATGCTGCTATGAGTAATCGTCCAGCTATCATTATTGAAAAGAAGTCTAGATACTAAAATGAAACGTATCCTAGTGATAGGTGAAAGTTGTAAAGACGTATTTGTCTATTGTGACGCAGTGCGCCTTGCTCCTGACGTGCCAGTACCAGTATTGAATGTTCTACATCAAGAAGAGAACGAAGGTATGGCAATGAACGTACTGCGAAATATAACAATTGTTGAAGATTGCAGTATTATTACCAATGACAATTGGGAATCTATTACTAAGACAAGATATGTGCATGAAGCTACTAACCATACGTTCTTTAGAGTAGATACAGAACCTAACTACGGTATATTTGATACACCAATTGATTATAAACAATATGAAGTCATTGTTATTTCTGATTACAATAAAGGATTCTTGACAGAAGATGACATTGAAACAATTTGTAAATCACATCCACGTGTATTCCTTGATACAAAGAAAAAACTAGGAAAATGGGCAAAGAAAGCTTTCATAATCAAAATCAATGATTACGAATACAATAATTCTGATCCTGATATAACAAATGCTTATAAAGATAAGATTATTCACACAATGGGTGGTCATGGATGTGAATACAATGGCAAACGGTATTCTGTTAAAAGAATGGAAGTCAAAGATTCTTCAGGTGCTGGCGATGCTTTTATGGCAGCTTTGGTTGTTAAATACGTCAATAGTCAAGATCTTGAACAAAGTATTGTGTATGCCAATGAGTGTGCATCAGAAGTTGTAAAACATCGAGGAGTGACCACTATATGACAATTCTAAGATACGATCAGGTTCCAGCAATAAGCAAAGGGTTTTCTCAAAAAGGTCAAGACTCATTTATTGAATATACATTTGACAAGATAGGTACCACTAATAAGTATTATGTTGAGTTTGGTGCCACTGATTGGCCAGAACTGTCTAATACAGCATACTTGCACATGAATGGTTGGAATGGCCTTCTTATGGAAGGTGATGAACAATACAGTAGACATGTAAATAACACCACAATTAATTATCACATGGAATGGATTTCCAAAGATAACATTTGTGATCTATTTGATAAGCACAATGTTCCAAAGTCGCCAGATTTTGTATCAATTGATCTTGATGGTATGGATTACTGGATTACTGATGCAATGCTTAATAAGTATTCTCCTAGAGTGGTGATGGTTGAAAACAATGTTCGTTTTGAACCTTATGAAAGCCAAACACGCAAATATGATATTAATTGGTTATGGTCAAACAACGGATGGTACGGTGCTTCTCCGTATGCATTTAAAAAAATGTTCAACTCACACGGATATACCCCTGTTTGGATTCATTCTGACGATATGATTGCTATCAGAAATGATGTATTGGTTGATAATGGTTACGAATTCACAGATTGGGATATTGTTTACCCTGCTTCACGATCTGAACTATATTGGGACCATAATGGTGAATACAATCACGAAGAATGGGAATCGGTTTGATTATACTTACTGGATCCGAAGGGTTCATTGGCAAGAACTTCTTAAAAGCTCTTGATGGACAACGTATATTGATAGTCAATCAACAAGACTGTCATTATTTCCTTTCCAATTTTAATGCATGGGATCAAGTTAAACTTATTCTTCACCAGGGTGCTATATCAAGCACCACAGAAAAAAATATTAGACTATTGTATAATTACAACATAGAGTTCACTCTGGCATTGTTGGAAAAAGCTAGAGATCACGGTATTCCAATAAAGTATGCATCATCAGCTTCAGTTTATGGCAATTTGGATGGTATACCTAACCCTATTAATCATTATGCTATGTCTAAATTGCAGATTGATTACTGGGTACAAGACAATATCGATGATTTTAAGTTTATACAAGGATTTCGTTATTTCAACGTCTATGGTGACGGAGAAGAACATAAAGGTGACCAGGCAAGCCCAGTTAGCAAATTTACGTGGCAAATTAAAGAGTCTGGTAAACTTAATCTATTTGAAGGATCAGAAAATTTTAAAAGAGACTTTATTTGTGTAGATGATGTTGTAGATATAGTATTAAACAACGACAAACGATCTGGTATCTACGATCTTGGTACAAGTAATCCAAGAAGTTTTGAAGAAGTTGCAAATGCCGTTGCAAAGCAGTATAATGGTGAAGTAAATATCATTCCATTTCCCGAACACTTGGTTGGTAAATATCAGTCCTACACATGTGCTAAGAAGGAGTGGGGTGACCACAAATTTAAAACGATAGAAGAATATTTAAATGGAAAATAAACAACTATTCCTGACTGGTACATTTGATGTTATCCATAAAGGACATATTGCATTATTAGAACACGCTAAAAGCTATGGTGGAACCCTCACAGTTGCCATTGATACTGATAGACGCGTATCAGAGAAAAAAGGTCCTGATCGTCCTTTTCATAATGAAAATGATAGAAAATATGTTATTAGTTCCATAAAACATGTTGACAATGTTGTACTTTTTAATTCAGATGAACAACTTATCAATATTGTAAAAAACCTTAACCCAGATATTTGGTTTGCTGGTAGTGATTGGTGGGGCAAAGAATTTCCTGGTAAAGAATATGCCAAGACTGTAAAATATTTTGAAAGAATAGAACCATACTCAACAACAAGGATTCTAGAAAGATGAAGTTTGTAGTTGACATTGATGGCACCATATGCAATACTATCGATGGTGATTACGCAAAAGCAGAACCATATCACGATGCTATAATTCAAGTAAACAGTTTATATGACCAAGGTCATAAGGTTGTTTACTTTACAGCTAGAGGTATGGATAGAACTGATAATGACCCAGTAAAAGCTAGCGAGCTTTTCCGAGAATTAACAGAACAACAATTGCAAGATTGGGGTTGTCAATACCACCAATTAATTATGGGGAAACCGTCTGGTGACTTCTATGTTGATGATAAAGGAATAAATAGTGAACACTTCTTCAGCTAGAGAATGCGTAGTAAAAGGTTGGGGTTACGAGGAGATCGTTTGCAATACAGAAAAGTATTGTTCAAAAATTCTTCATTTCAACAAAGGTAAAAGACTTTCTTGGCACTACCACAATATCAAAGATGAAACATTCTACGTAGAGAATGGTTCCGTTGTTCTTGTATACGGTGAAACTGACGATATTAATCAGGCAGAGCAAATTGTTCTACAACCTGGTGATTCTTTTCACATACGCACGGGTCTACGTCACCAATTGATAGGATTAGAAAATGCTCGTGTATTTGAATTTTCTACACAACATTTTGATGATGATAGCATCAGAGTAATAAAGGGCGATTAGCCAAACATTCCCTGGTAGCTCAACGGCAGAGCAAGCGACTGTTAATCGCTAGGTTATAGGTTCGAATCCTATCTGGGGAGCCAATGAGGGATGGTGTAATGGCAACACAGGGGCCTTTGAAGCCCTTATTCTAGGTTCGAGTCCTAGTCCCTCAGCCAAGGGAATGTAGCTCAGTGGTAAGAGCAGAGGACTCATAATCCTTCGGTCGTGGGTTCAATTCCTACCATTCCTACCATTTAAAAGTATACGGAATCTGTCGTAGGTAGTAAGCGAATAACGCTTATTGTCCAGCGTTCCTACGGGAACAATATAAGGAGTAACACGATGACCTCGATGTTCGATTACGATGACACAGTAAATCTTGCTTTTGACGCAAAGATTGCCGGTAAGAAACTAGTAACTGCTAAGCATGAATTGCTTACAAAAACTGGTGATTTTCTATTCCTCGCTCACAGCGACAAAGAATTAGCTCAACGCATGCAAATGGTTGAAGAAGACATCGAGAAGGTAGCTTATCGCAAGCTTGCTAATGTCAGTGACTCTAAAGCTAAGCTTGTACGAGCAGTATACGAAGAATGGTCAATTCGCCACGCTAACTGTGATTTTTGCAAAGAAAGTAGTACAAAAACTGCATGGGGATGGAATCCTATTTCTGACCTAGGTCAAGCTATTTCTGATGTAGGATCAGGTGCAGGCAAGGCTACAAAAGCAGTAGGAAACGCCGCTAAAGATGTTGCACACGCTGTAGGAACTGGCGTAGGAGATGCTGTTTCTGGTGTAGGATCTGCTGCAAAGGCAGTAGGAAACGAAGTAACAAAACTTCCAGGCCAAGCAACTGACGTTGCTAAGGGTGTTGCAAATGCAGTAGGAACTGGCGCTAAAGATGTTGCTCACGCCGTAGGAACTGGTGTAGGAGATGCTACAAGAGCAGTAGGCACAGGAGTATCAGCAGTAGGAAACGAAGTACAAAAACTTCCAAGTCAAGTTTCTGACGTTGCTAAGGGTGTTGCTCACGCTGTAGGAACTGGCGTAGGAGATGCTGCTTCTGGTGTAGGATCTGCTGCACAATCTGCTGGAAACGCAGTAGGAACTGCTGCAACTGACGTTGCTCACTCTACTGCTAATCAATTTGACAGAGCTCGTCATGATGTTGCAGGTGCTGCTGATGCAGTAGGAACTGCTGCAACTGACGTTGCTAAGGGTGTTGCTGCACCATTTGCCGGTGCCGCCGCAGCCGCAGGATCTCTTATTAGTCAATTTACTAAAGGTGTTCAAGGGGACAAGCCATCCGGTGCTTCTACTCCACCAGCACCATCAGCACCATCATCATTTAGAACTCCAATGCCTAGTGCAAATGCTGCTGAAGGTAACATGCAGTTTCAAAAAGCACCATCAGCAACTGATCCAGATAATGATAATGACCCTAATGATCCAAACGAAAGTAATCCAAATGCTAAAGAGGGTGCTGCTCGTAAGATTGCTAGACTATCATACTTTCTTAAGGAATCAAAAGATACAAATTTTACCGTATAGCATTACTAGCACCAGCTAATCCTGGTGGAAGTGTTGCTAAAACACCAGCTGCACCACCTACAGTAACTCTACCTACTGCTGCTCAAACAGCTGCTCACCAACAAGCTTCTGGTGTAACTCCAGCAAGTTCAAAACCAGTTTCTACACCTACTGGTGGCGCTAACGGTGGTATTGGTGTAATTGCACCTGGCAAACCATTAACAAATACTGCTACCCCAGCGCAATCAACTGCTTTTCAAAAAGCAACAACACCTGCACCTGCAACTCCTGTTAAAACAACACCTGCAACTCCTGTTAATACGCACCCTGGATTAACTGGTGATCCTACTATTGATGAAAACAATCTTCCAAAAGCTCCACAACAAGGTGTTGATACATCTATTGATTCTACAAAACCTGTAGCTCCAACAACTCCTGCACCAACAACATTTGTACCTACTTCTGCTCCTGCTGCTCCTGTTTCTAGTGATGTTGTTCAACAACCACCTGTACAAGCTACACCACCACAAGGAATTGATGAACAGCAAATGCAAAATGCTTCTTCTAAGATTAGTGCAAGAATTGCTAAGTTATCTGAGAGATTGAAGAGATCAAACGATACAAATTTTATTAAAGATGGCATGATTGCTATGATGCCAGGTACCGGTGGTAGTGCTACACCTGCTCCTGTAGCAGCAGTTCCTAAAGCTACTCCTATAGCAGCAACCCCTGCACCTGCTCCTGTAGTAGCACCAACAGTACCAACTGCTGCACCTGCTCCCACTATAAGTTCTCCAATTCCTGCTGTAAGCACACCTGCACCTGCAATAAGTACTAATCCTAACATTGCACAAAATCAAATAAGCACACCTACTCCTGCAGCACCAGCTCCTGTACCTACTTCATCTACTGCAACTTCGACACCGGCACCTGCAACCACCACTACTTCAACACCAACAACAACTCCTCTTACATCACAAGCAACCCCAGTTCCATCTACTCCTGCACCAACACCTGCTGCTCCTGCTCCTGCAACACAAGCACCTACTCCAACTCCAACTCCTACTCCAGTATCAACCCCAGCACCTGCAATGACACCTGTTGCACCAGCCACTCCTGCTGCTCCAACACCTACTCCAGTATCAACTCCGGCACCTCAAAGTATTGGTGGACAAGCAATGGGAAATGCTGGATCAAGAGTTAGTTCAAGAATTGCACAATTGCAAAATATCTTGAACAAGTGATAAGCTAAGAATTGATTATGTACAATTCAAAATATAAAGTAAAGTACAACTCTAAAGTTGCAGAAGTACGAAACATAGACCCAGCTGTTAATACTGACTATCAAAAAATGGTAGGAGAATCAGCATTTGGAGAACCCGCCGAACAACGAATGGGTAATGTTCACATTGATGACGCCAAAAACATGTGGGATAGCAACAAAGAACACTGGTACAACGGTAACTATCCAAGCATCGATCATGTTCCTGAAGGAATGGCAAGCACCCCACATAAAGGTTTTGCAGATAGATTAGCTCAACTTCCAGCTGTAATATCTAGAGCTGATGTTGGAGATACACCTCCAGAACGACAAATATTCAGTGGAATAAAACATCACGATAGTGGTCGTCATTTTGATATTCACTTGTTCTATGAACCAGATGGACCTGATTCGTTTCGATTAAAAGCATCTACTCACATTCCTGGTAATTTCAGAACTAATGAAAATGGTGAAGTAGATCATAATAGCACCAATCTACATGGTCAACATGTATTTGATGTGGCTTCCGGTGCTTGGCATCCAAAGGGTGAAACTCACGAAAGCCCTAACGCTACAGCTTCGTATAATCCTATTGAAGTGTTGCAAAGTGCACCTGAAGACTTTGCTGATACAACAGGTAGTTGGACTTTGCCAACTCACTCAGAAGGTTTTTGTACAACTTGTCACCGATTCCCTAAACTAATGAGCAAGATGTTGGACTTGATGCGTCCACAAAAATGCACAGTATGTGGTGAAAAAGGACGTTATCCAAAGTATGACTGGGAACCTGGTATGTTCCCATATGGTCGTGAGACTAGTGCAATGCGACAACCAGTCAGTGCAATCTGTGGTAATACTAAGTGTGTTAACCACGGTAATTCTATTGCTGCTACCGAAGCATTTGTAGACAACGATTATAATGTTCTCTACCCTGGTCAAGAAGGATCTGGAGAGAGAAGAGTCTACCGTTTTAGTCCAGAACTACATGAAGCTACAACAAAAGATTTGGAACAACTTCAAAAAGGAAGACCAGATCTTGTAAAAACTCGTGAAACAGCTCGTCAACTTGGTGACCTTAGTGAAAATGAAGATTACAAAGCATCTGATAGAGCATTAAAAGCTTTGGACGAAAAAATTCATTTGCGTAAAGTTCAACTCAATCCAGCGCACCACACCATAGATGGATTACCTGAAGGAAGACAAAATTCAGAATTTATGGATGAAGAAGGTAATGTAACAGCCGTACCTTTTGACACTGTATTTGATAATCCAATGATTAAAGAAACATATGCTAATGGCAACCAACGAGGTATTAAGCGAATTAAGTTGCCAATTCTTTCATTGTCTTGTGACAATAAAGATTGTATAGATTATGGCGAACCAATTGCAACTCATGTTGATGTAGAACCCAATAAGACTTTACCATGTTCTCACTGTGGTAGAAGCGAAAAAGACGGTGTGAGTATTGCTAGAACAGACGGATATAACCGTTGCAACCCACTTGTATATGGTGCCAATAACTGCGCACCAGTTCCTGAAGGTGTTGACCCAGAAGCATACCTTGGCTTCTTTAAACCAGATCCTCAATTTAAATTCCCTACAGTAAAACCAGACGCTGAAACTGGAGCAGGTATTGTTTTCCAGAGAGATGCTGGTGAACAAGATAGGAATAGTCCAGAAGGTCTATACCCTGGAACACAAACCGTTCTTATGCGTAACCCATTGGCTCCTAGCAATACAGTTGGTCACGGTGTTGAAAGTGTAAAGAATTTCTTCTTATACGGTAAGAATCGTCCTTGGGCATTTCTTGGCATGAATGGTCGTAAGGTAGCAAACAAAGCACTACCTTCAGAACAAGAAAATGTTGCCACTCTTGGTGATGAAGCTATTACACCAAATTCATATGATGAGATTGTAAGACCACGTATATTGGGTGATGCAGAAGATATTGATGCCAATGACTTTTTGCCAGGTTCTGACTTAGAAATTAGTACTAAGTATCCTGTTAGACCACGCAACAAACAAGTTGCTACTAATAGCGAAGGTGAAGTATTACACCCAGATCTAACGCAAGAAGAATACAACGAATATCTTGGATATAATCCAAAAAGTGTTCTTGGTGCCAAAGATTTTATCAACCATTTCCTTAGTAGGTTCTCAGATCCTTCATATGCTAAAAAATATCCATTGCGTTTGAAAAGACGTGGAGAAGGTATTACAAAAAAATCTGCTATCAACGATGATTATGATGTAGATTCTTCATATGACCCCAATGACCTTGAACTAAGACAATCAATATCAATGCCAGCAATCCCTAGAACAAGAGACGTTGTTTTAGAAGGTGAAGGTATGGAAGCACCAGAAAAAGAACTATGCCCAACTTGTAATGGTAATTCTGTTTGGAATAAACTTAACTTATTTAGATACTGGGATACTCATTGCCGTAATTGCAAAGATGACACATGCGGTACTGTAATGAATGACCAACAAGATCACTGCAATAAGTGTAAGCAAAAGAAAAAAGGTTGCAAAGGCAGAAGAAAATCTCAAATTGTCTTTAAAGATAAAGATCACATATGCCCTACATGCAAAAACACTGGCGAAATGACAGTAAATAGAAAACATTGTTCAGATTGTGAAAATCCAAAATGCTCAGGTGTATCATCCGCTGATACTATCCACTGTGATGGATGTCCAGAACATGATCTAGAAGTAAATGGTTATCCACATGATGATACCCCAGGCCAACATGCTCGCAATTCAACAAATTCAACTGAAGAATCATTATCTCCTGAAACCGTATCATTACTTAAAGAACGTGTTAAAAATAGTTTAATTCCTAACCCAGAAGCTGAAGGTATTGATCCTAAAGACACAGCTGCTCTAGACTATGCAAGATCAATTGCTGCAGAAGATAGAGAAGAGAGCCTTGCAAATTATGCTCCGCCAACACCTAATGAAAAAGCAATATCTGATATTGAAAATGTTGGTCCTGTAATTTTTCTAAGGGATCGTGGACAAAATATCGATCAACCTACTAGGTCATCTTTAGAACAAGATTTGCAATCACAGAGACAAGAAAAACCTAGTTTTATGGGTCAAAATGCAATGTTTGATGACCCTCAAGCTATAGCTAAACAAGAAGCCATGATGGAACAAGATGGTTTGCCAGACATTGCTGAACCTAAAGAACTACCAGAAGATGCTCCAAAAATCATTAACAATGTACCTATACCACGTATAGAACATGATATGGGTTGTCCAAAATGTAACCGTGGAATTATTCGACCAGAAGTGGTTGGTCCAGAAGAAATGACACGACTCAATGGCATTATCAATGAAGGTACGGCTATTATTAAAAGAACTGTCAAAGATCCATTACAGCAACGACAACAAATTTCTCAACTCCTAGCAGATACGTATAAGTGTGAAGGATAATTGTGGCTAAAAAGATAAGAAAAATTTTTGCTGACATACCGCTTGCAGGCATACCTTGCTACGTAGCTAGGGATCGTGTAAGGCTTCCTGACGATGCATTTCTACGTCGATACGGACAAACAAAATCAGAATATCCTCATTGCGATATTGTTGATCACTACGATCCAGATTTTCATCCAGAAATTGAAGATGGAAATTATACGCCTACTTTTGATGCTTCTCAGAATAAACCAAAAGCTGAAGGTTATGTAACTAATGGTCGTACAGTTTTGACAACTTGTGTAGCTCACAATAATTCTGCTAATGATGAAATGATGAAACTACACATTATGCTACACGGTTTACGTAAAACTTTGCTACCAGGAGAATCTCCAAGTATGCAACGTTTATTTAATGGATGGGTTCGAGATCGTAAAGACAGAGTTACCAAGAGACGTGGTAAAGAACAAGCAGCTGCAAGACAAACTGATTATGTTCAGAACATGGCTGATGATCAGAAAAAACAAAATGCTTATACACAATATGATGGTGCTGAACCTTATGAAAGTGAAATGGCTGCTACAGAAAGACCATTTGATGTATCAGATTTAGTGGCTCAACACGGTGGAATTTTTAATGCAACCGCCACAGAAGCAGACGAACCAGATATATCTACCACTGAATACGATCTTAATGGACCAGAATGGTAAACATTATGCGTAAGTTTAAATTTCTTAAAACAGCAGAAGAATCAGATCGTAGACTTCCAAACCTTCTTCCACACGAAGAAGCACCAGCGTATATTGATGAATCCCAATTAGAAGCTAATGAATCGTATGCATCAGAAGCTGCTGATATTGCAGCAAGAAGAAAAAAGTATGTAGAACGACAAACTGAACTTAGAAAACCATATGGAGTATTCCATGGTGATGCACAAGCACTTTTGTCAGGAAACCCTGCTGCACGTTCTGAAATTGCACTGTACCACGATTCTCTTCCACAGTGGAAAGATAACAGAGACGCCCGTGGTGTTCTAAAAGTTCACCAAATGAAAGAATGGTTGAGTAGTCCAGAGTCTGGCTATGAAGCAGTGCCATTGCCATCTGGAAGTTATGATTTCCCAGAATTTGAAGGTTTGGGTAAAGATGGGCTTACTGTATTTGTTCCAAAGGGTAGTCCCGGTGTTACTAGAGGTCCTAAACCACCAACTGACGCCGTTATGCAAGCTCGTCGCACTGTAAACCAAGAATCAGCAACATCAATGCTACGTTCTCAAAGTGGTTTGCCATTTGTAGACGAACTTGATCCAACTCATCCATTAAACGTATTCGAAGAACATGGTCCAGAAGAAGTATTATCCAACATATTCACCAGGAATAGAAGAACTCCAAAAGTAAAATCTATTAGCGATGAAGTTAAAGCAAATACTTGCATTTGTGGCAGAAGTCAAGAAGACCATGCTGATAGAAAACATGAGTTTACACCTAAATATATTGTTGATGAATCTGGCAATATATCTCTTGGTAAAGACTTTCGTTCTAGTCAATCTTTACTACGTCAATCAATGTTGCCAGAAAATTTAAGTGATGACCCTACTTCTTCAGAAACTAGATATGTTAGAACACTAGCTGATAGAGGGTCTTCTATTGCAAGAATCCCAATGGTAACACTTGGGCTTGCTGGAACAAGAATTAAAAAATATTTTAGAAGACCAACTGGTAAAGACCAATTTGGTGATGAAATGACAACTTATGTAGCACCCAATAGATACGAATCTAGAAATGTAACTAGTCGTGAAAAATGTCCAGGAATGAGAAAAGGACAACCTTGTTTTAATGGTTCCCTAGATCCATATCGTTCTATTAATTCAACATTTTGTGGAGATTGCATACCAGGTGCACCAATTTACTCTGAAGATGGTAGTAGGCAAATTGGTGAAGGTCTTGGTAATGGTCGTACACGTATTCTTAATCAAGAAGATTGTCCAAATTGTCCTGATTGTAATGGCGAAGGTTTTAGATGGCAAAATAATAAATCTGAAGAGTTAGCAATACCATGTCGTACATGTAAGCAAACTGGTAAAGACCTTTCTGCAATGAATCCTAAGTTTGGTGTAGAATGTGGGAATTGCCATTCAAATAACGCAACAATCAAATTAACTGATGGTCATGTTTGTGCTAAATGTAATGGAGCAGGTACAATTCCTAAAACTGTTACTAAAGATCCAGAAGAATTTCCTGTAGAACAACGTGAATTAGAAGTAACACATGTTGATGGTAATCCGATAATTTTGGAAAGTTTTGATTATGCTCCTATTGATAACGTTGATGGTTGGAAAGCACATGGTGATCCTTCATGCCCTGATTGTCATGGTGATGATGAATTCCAAGAGACTGATACAGAAGGATGGACTACTCCTTGCAAAAATTGCAGAATCGGTTCCTACAGTGAAAAAGCATTAATTCTTCCAGCAGGTCATCACCAATTGGTAACACCAACTGGTATAAAAATACCAAACATGCTTTTTCAATATGCAATGGGTAAAGCTTATCCTGGTGGAGCAGCAACAAACCCTCATGAGCTAATGACAGATTTTTCTACAGTGGATCCTGTAACTCAGTTACCAAATACTGAAACAGATGCCGAAGGAAGAAGAGTTGTACAATACGGTTTAAATGAATCTAGCCCAAATTTAACTACTTCTGATCTTGTTGGTGTTTATACTTCTGGAGTCAACATAACACCCGACATTCTTGAAGAATTAAACAAAAGAAGTCAAAAACACCGTGCAAGCAAAAATGCTAAATTTTGTGCCGCCAGTGCAGAGCTTGAAGATATTAATGAATTGATTGGTAAACGTTTTGCATCTTTGCCAATGAATATTCCTGGATTAACGGTTGATACTCCAACTATTAAAACACAACCAGATGGTACAATGAATGCAAAATCATTGCACCCTAGAATTCAAGAAGCAATTCCTAAGATTCAATCTGCCATTGAAAGTACCGGCGTATCACCAGATAGCTTACGTGAATCATTAAAACCAATGTTTGAAAATGCTTCACGACTAGAACACGCTTATGATGCTGGTGAATCAAATGATGAAGCTATGAGTGCGTATGAGAATTCTTTGCGCAATGTAATCATGAAATCATTTGATCAACAAGGTGCTGAAGGTAGTGCAAAAATGCGTGACACATTGCGTAAATCTATACAAGATAATGGACTTGTAATGGCTGAACCATTGATGAAAGAATCGGAAAATGCCGAAAAATAAATTTAACTCTAAATACGCAGGTTTTGATGACATCTATAATGATGCTGACGTTGAAGGTCTTTATGGTGGTGGAGAAGGTGGATTTAACATCTTTGAAAACCCAGAAGCACAAAAATTAACTAAAAGCATTGAATCAGAAACTCATGAAGAATCAAACAAAGCAATCCAACAACAAGTATCTCAAGAACATGAACGTGATGCATTTAGCCCAATTGAAACGTTGGCATTGCAAACACCCAACAGAAGATCTGAGTTAGCTACAGAAGTTTTAAGACCCGATGAAGAAGGTAATTTAGTAAAAACTTGGGTTCCAGAAAACGTTACAGTTAGTCCTAGTCAATGGTTAAAACACGTTAAAGAACGGATAGGCGAAAAGAGAAGAGCTCGCATAGAAGACCCCGTTAGAGCAGAAGCTCGTCAACAAAAAACTAACCATTTCCAACAAAATAGACAAAATCGTGAACTTGTAAAAGCTGTATATGCTTTAATTCCTGAATCGCTTAGACAATCAGAAGCATATCAATGTCGTGGTTGCAATGGTCAAGGATGTTTAAAATGCAACGGTCTTGGTTATAACACAGATGCTGCACGTAGTTTAACAGATATTAAGGCATCAGCAGCAGTTGAAAATCATAGTATTTCTTTCCACAATAAATTTTGTAGTGGCGAAGCATGCCACCCACAATGTGCATTGCAACCTTGGGTTGATCAATTTATCCGTATACCTCACAGAGAAACTAGCAATGTTCCTCTTAGATCAGCAGATGTAAAAGCTAAACCTAATGGTACTGAATTCAAAGACGAAAAACTTAGGTATGTTGCAGTGGATGATCAGTTTGAACCTATTGCACCTGCACTAACTTTGATGGGTACTAAAAAACTTGATGAACCATTAAAAGTTGGAACGGTTTGCCATTTTCTTAACTGGGACCTTGAAAACCCTGATTCCAATATAGGGAAAAGATTAAACCCAGAAGATTATAATGATAATGAACACGTTTACAATGCTGGTGGCGGTGGTAGAGACAAACAAATGTTTGCTGTAGTTACCAACGTACAAGATAATGGAAAATACGATATTGTTTATAGTTATCGACCTATTGGTAAAATGCGTACTTTCCGAAGAGATTTGTTAAAAGGACGCAAGGGAAAACGAGAAGTAAAATATAATAACCCAATAGAAGCTATGAACGTTTCTCGTGAGATGGATTCAAGGTTTTCCGGTGCTCGCAAACATGTTGCTAATTTATTTCACAATCTAACACCGTTCTTTGGAGAACGCTCAACATTGCAAGGTCAAAGAGCATACGATTCTTTGGAAAGTGTGGATGGAAACTTTTTAGCACCAGTAACTGATCCAACTGCTGAGCTTATTTGTCATTCAGGAACACAAGCTCAAACAATGTTAAGAAATGAAGTTGCCAATGCCGATAAATTATATACTAAACCAAAACCATCAAAAAAGAACCCTCTCGGTGGTTGGGCACCTGGATCAAAAACAACAGTTAACAAAAAGACCAAAGTTGGTACTGGATTTGGTCTAAACGAACTTAGAGAAGCATTGCCAACAATTAATAGCGATAAAACAGCAGCTGTATTTAGACGTTTAATTAATGAAAGTCGTAGAACTTTAGGTATTGATAGAAACAACTTTGATAGTGATGAAGCATTCGATTCTTTTGCTAAAAAATACGATATAGGTTATGGCTGGGAAGACCGACCTGGTTATGCTATAGAACCACGATCAAATTACACTGGTCCAAACTGGTCAGCATTTAGTGGTCAGTTATCAACAGAACAACCTAGACCAATGGAATCTCCGAACAAAGCATTCAATAGTAGTGGTACACCAGCAGCAGTAGAAGTAACACCGGCTAGAAAACGAAGAAGTATTCAAGTACCGTTAGATCCACCAACAGTGGAAGATGTTATTAGCACTCCAGAAGGTAGAAAAGGCTTTCTTGACGTTGTTAGATCAACTGCTGGTCAAGATGCCATAAAAACACCACAAGATGAACGTAAAGTTATTGAAGGAATTAAACAAGATGGTGGATTACGTGGTGCTTTTGAAGCACTCGGTTTTTCACATGAAGAAGAGGAAGAATAATGCCAATATTTAAAATATCATCAGATTTAGGCGATAAATCTGCTATCTGTGTTGATTGCGAATATGGAGCTAATCCAGGAAACCCAGTTGTAAGTCTTGGACGTTCTAAAGATGGAAAACGTGAACTATTTGGTCATGTCAATTGTGCATCTGCTAGAGATCGTAAAACAGAAGCAGAAGAATTAGCATCCAGAGGAAATAACGAAAAATCTGAAGAAGAAGGCATTTTTGCTTTTGCTAGCAAATTTCGCTATATTGCAACAAACTCTATGACTCACTTACCAGAAAATAGTACTGTTGAATCAACATTTCCAGTTCTAAAAGGTAACGGGGGATTAGATGATATGACTACCAAGCAGGTAGATGCCAACTATGTAGATGGCGCCCCCGTACCACCTAAGAATTAATAATGTAATTAACTAGGGTATTTACTATAGTGTATGTATCCAATACAGGAGAAATCATGGAACCACGTTTAAATATTAAGGTTGCCGATCTTTTTGACAAGACAGCCGCACCACAACAAGCCGATCCAAACTTTATCCCACAAGGCGCTCAATGGAATGGCGACTACATGGATGAGAGCAGCAATCACTTTCAACAGAACTACCAGGCTTATGACGAACAACGTCAGGGACTAGGTGCTCAAATTCAAAAGTATGTTGATGAATCACACATGCACGCTACTGATGAAAACCCAGCCCAGGACCCAGTACCAATGGTTGCCAATCCATCTTTGACAGGTTCACCTGACCTTTCTAACGTTCCTGCTCCAGCTGCTAAGAAGGCTGCAAGCAAACTTGCTGCTCATTCATTTGGATTCAACAATGCACAAGCTAACCCTGACTGCACACTAGGCGTTGTTGCCAGTGCTGCTGCTGAGTCTCTTGTAAGCGCACGTGTTGTTGCTGAAACACCTAGCACAAAGATTGCTGGTACTGTTATTGCCGTAGGTGACCGTGAATTCGCTGTTGTCTGGGATGACAAGACTGCTTCTGTTGAGCGCAAGGCTGACTACGAGTTGGTAGTTACCCAATAATTCATGTTCAGATCTATAAAAACTAAGATCGTCTCTACTCCGGTAGAGGAGGTCCTTGAGGTTATTGAAGTAGAACCTGTTGTTGAAGAACCAAAATTTCAACAGGTTGCAAATATAGAGTTTATAACAGTTAATTATACTGAAGGTGAAATCCAATGGGGAACCTTGACCGACTATGACGGTAAAGCGTACCAATACCAATGGGACACCAAAGCCAAGCGTATTATGCGTTTAGCTGGAGATGAAATTAATAAACTAACTTGGGATTTATGTAATGATGTACTTCACAAATATTACATTAGACCAGAACCAGTTAAGGCTGAAGAGCCAATTGGTCCAAAGATCGAACAAGCAGTAAACAAAGCGCTTTCACCAGTAGCTAACGCTTTCAAGAATCTTGAAGGCAAAGTTGATAAGGCTCTGACCACAAGACCGGCACCTGCTCCTGTACAGGTTGCTCCGGCTCCTAGGCCACAAGCAGTACAATCAACTCCTAGTGATGCGCCAGCAATAAATGTTGCGGATAACGACATTAGCATTAACGCAATGAGATACCTACAAGAATCAAATGTACCGGATCTCGGCATAGATTACATGAGCCTCTAGGAGATATTATGCAGGCAGCAGAAGGCAAAGGACCCAAGCAGATTAAGAAGCCATATGTGCTTGGTCAATTTACTACCATTTATGGTAATGACGGTACCCCAGGTACAGTTAACCCGCCAAATCCGCCATATAGCCCTGTTGTAGGGACAAATAGCACCATCAGTGGTGGATCTAGATGGAACGGTGGAATGGTTGGATCAAACGTTCCAGGACTTAATCTTAATGTCAATGGTAACGGAGCAACCGATGTTGGATTCGTATGTGCACCAGACCCTGCAATTACTCCAACTGACCTTGAAACAATTTTTGTTGACTGTTGGCTAGAAGCCGGATTTAGCGGAACTTGCTACATTCAATTGCAAGGTAGTAACAATAGATCTTATGGAAATACTGACTACAACTCACCAGCATGGGTTACTATTCTATCTGGCACCGTGACTTCTACAAGTGGTAATCAGACATTTACTATGAATAATACAGCTGCTACAGTAGAAACTCCAAAAGTAGCTTATCGTGTTACAGCAAGTGGTGGTAAGGGAATTATTGACTGGGCTATTCCAGGTCTATTTACTGATCTTAGCGCCATGGGAATTGGTAGCAACGCATCAGATGCTAATGGAAACATTGGTCAAATGAGTATTCAAGATCCTGTTAGTTATACTATCTCTGGTGGACAAATTACTTCAACTGTTAATGGAACACCGCCATACGCAGCAACTAGCAACAACGCAGACTTTATCGGTTAAGGAGTTGACATGGAACGTGAACAGAATATAAGATTGGCTCGTACAAGACACGTAGGGGCAAACTTCGATTTCAACGGCAATCCAATCATGCAAAATGCATCTGGTGGGATTGTAAGAATCAGTGGTGATGTCAGAATGTATCCTTGCGGTCACCAATCAATTCCAGGAATAGACGCCTGTAGTTGCGCAACATACTAGGAAACCAATTTAATGTCAAGAGAAGACTGGAGTGCCTCTGCTGAGCTTAATCGCTTAAAAAGTGCAGGCATCACAGGCCCAAAGAACCCAGTAACACGTCGTCTTGCTAATAAAGACTTGCTTAACATGGCACGTACTCCAGGCGCTATGGGTGCTATGGGCAACAGTCCACTTCTAGGTCCTACAGAAGGACGAGAAAGATTAAATAATCTTAAACAAGGTTTTAATCTTGAAGGAATAGCAAATACTGCTAATCGCAGAACTGCTGCTGCAACAGGTTCAGATGCTCAATGGGCATGGCCTAAGTTGCACGATCCATTTGAATACTGGCGTGAACGTACCTGGTGGTTCAACATGGAAGACCCAGATGAGCAGACACGTAAGATCCGTGACTGGGCTCGTTTACTCTACACAACTCACTATCTAGTTCCTTCTCTTATTGATATCTATACTCGCTACCCATTGTTGGATGTTGAGCTTATTCATCCAGACAAACGTATTAGCGATTTCTATAATGACCTTTTCTTTGATGGTCTAAACTACAATGAGTTCCTCTTTGACCTTGGTCGTGAACACTGGACCGTTGGAGAATGTTTTGCTATGGGTTCATGGCACGATGGTATTGGTGCATGGGAAGAAGATGAAATCATCAACCCTAATGACGTTATTGTTGCAAAGAATCGTGCTCTAAGAACTTATCAATATCACATTAAGGTACCTGAAGAAATCAAGCGCCTTATTGAACGTCGTGACCCTCCTCAAGAGTATGCAATGCTTATGCAACTCTATCCAGACGTTGTAGCATGGGCACGCCAAGATAAAGAAATTCCTGTTTCAGATGTAATCATGAAGCAAATCAAGTTTAAGACAAACCCATGGAGCGAACACGGTACTCCTATTCTTCTGCGTGCTTTCCGTATGCTTATGTTGGAAGAAAGTCTCAACGCCGCTCAGGATGCTATTGCTGACCGACTTTATTCTCCTCTTATTCTTGCTACCCTGGGTCTTCCAGACGTAGACCAAGATGGTCCATGGATTCCAGATGCACAAGAACTCCAATCATTGCGAGATGACTTGGCTATGGCAATCAACTCTGACTTCCGTTTGATGACTTATCACCATGGTCTTACAATTCAAAATGCATTCGGTCGTGAATCAATGCCACGTCTTGACCAAGACTTCATGCGTGTTGAGTCAAAGGTTATGCAAGTATTCGGTATCGGTGCTGACCTTCTACAAGGTGGTAACGGTGGTACTTATGCTGCTGGTGCACTTAACCGTGAACTTATTACTCAGATGCTTAGCACATATCAGCACAAGATTGAACAATTTATTCGTAGCCGTATGGAACCAGTGGCAGAAAGACAGGGTCACTATGAAATGCGCAACGTCGGTGGTCAAATGGTTCCTATTATGGAAACTGTTCTCATGGTTGATGAGGAAACAGGTGCTGAATACGTTGAAGAACGTCCAAAGCTAGCTATCCCTGAAGTACGTTTCCGTTCAATGAACTTGAGAGACGAAACAATTGAACGTGGATTCTTGCAGCAACTTATGGCTGCCGGTTTTCCAATTTCACTCAGCACACTTGCTGTTAATATCCCGATTGACTTTGATGATGAAATCGATGCTCGTAAGGATGAAAAGATTAAGACTGTTGTTGCTGAGCAACAGTACAAGAAGGAATTGTTTAACCGTCTTATGGTTCTACAACTTCCTATTCCACCAGAATATGTACAGGAATACCAGGCCTACCTCGCCATGTTGGAAAACCCAGCACTCGGAGCACAACTTGCCCCAGGTGCTATGCAAAGCTTGATCGTACCACCTGCAGCTCCTAACTTAACAGGAGAAGCCATTGGCAACAGTGATGCTGCTGCTGGTGCGCAGATATACCCAAGTGTTAACCAAATGGCAGAACAAATGCAACAGACGCAACGTGGTGGTGAAAGACAGCGTCCTGCAGAATCATATGAACAACGTAAGAATGCTCCTAAGCCTTCAAAGAAGGGTCCTAAGAATGGACCTAAAAAGAAGACTGCTAGCGTAGCTGGTTGGGATGATGACGAATTTGATGAACCATTTGAAACAATTACATATGGTGATCGTATGAAGTTTGCTGTACCGTTTGAATCTAAGAAACGTAAACGTATGAAACTTGCTCGTGGTATGAAAATTGTTGCAGATGATAGTTATGAAAAATTCAATGAAGATGAATTTAAAAAACATCTAGCTTCTATCATCGATGAACCAATGATTCAAGAACCTACAAACCTTGATGAACACAGTAGTGGTGAAGGCGGAATGGATCAACCTGCAAGAAAACAAGTAGATCCTACTAAAGAAGAAGATTTATAAATAGCTTAATAATGCACTATTAATTAGAACGTGCATTTTTTATACAAGGACACCCCAATGAGCACACTGTTTAACGATCAAGCTCCGAGAATTCTTCCAAAGACAGCTTACAATAAGGTTAGTTTCCTTAGTGTTGTAAGTCCTTTAATTAAGTTAGAAATCATCAAAGAAGGAGAAGGGCGGATCTGCCGCAATGCTCACAAGTTGAACCTTGCAAACAGTATCTATGAAAAAATTGAGGACTAATCATGTTAGCATCCTCATTGTTTAATTCTTCCAATGTATGGTTTGGCTACATTGCTAATGCTTTCTTTACCGTAGGTGCTCTTGCAGCACTAGCTAAAGTTGTTCAAAAATATTTTACTCGTCACAGTTCTAAAGAGCTTACTCGAATTGAAGAAGAACTTGCTGCTACTAAAGCAGATATGGATGACAAACTAGAACAGTTGCTTTCTCAACACCGTAATAATGGTGGATCTAGTTCTAAAGATCAATGGGACCGTGTAGAGAAAAAAGTCGATGGTATTGGCCGTGACTTGAACCGTCATCTAGGTTATCACGAAGGTTTGCTAGATGCGGACAATTAAAAAGGTAAGTCATTGGGATTTCCACCCAGAGGTAAGATCTGGTAATGACAGAACTTTAGGTGAAAAAGCTGCCGATGTTATGCGCCACGGAATGGGATCATGGCCTTTTGTTTTTTCATTCGTAGTTATTATGGCAGCATGGATGATCTATAACGGTATGTCTAAACATCCTTTTGATGTTTATCCGTTTATTCTTCTTAATCTTATGCTTTCAACATTGGCAGGATTGCAAGGAGCCATCCTTTTAATTGCTGCTAAAAGAGCAGATCGTATTGCTGCAGAATTGGCTGCGTACCACTTAAAAGTAAGTGAAGACCACCAAGTTATGCTCCAAGAATTAACAGAATTACTAAAACAAAAAAATTAACACAACCTTAAACATTACGACGATGTAACGAACGTGTTAATACAGACAAGAATGCGAACATGATTAAATTTGGTGCACCCACAATTAGTCTCATGGGCAGAAGTATGGCCTCTGACAAAGATCAAGCTATCGACCTTCACCCTGTCACGTTCGAAGACTTTAAGCCATTTACTCCTGAAAAGGGTTTCCTTTACACAGCTTCAAGAGCTATTTCTTCAAGAGTAAATGCAAATTACGATGGATGGCCTGTAGACCAGATTAAGAAAAGTTACAAGACTTTTATTGGTCGTCCAATTTACGTTGAGCACAACAACTCAGATCCAGACCGTGCTCGCGGAGTTATTCTTGATGCTATTTATCGTGAGACTAAGCTAGCATCTGGTATTATCGATGCTAGTGTTTACTGCCTCATGGAAGTAGACGCCAACACATTCCCTAAGCTTGCTTCAGCTATCGAAAATGGTCAGCTAAATGCAGTAAGCATGGGAGCTGATGTCGATGGTACACAATGCTCAGCATGCGGTAAATATGCTAGCAAGCCATCAGAATTTTGTACTCACATTCCTCGCCTCAAGGGTAGGAACGTGACGGTTTACAAGGCCGGTAAGCGTGTTGAAAGTCTTGTATATGAAAGCTGCATTAACCCAAATTTCTTTGAACTGAGCTTTGTATTTGAGCCAGCAGATGAGTCAGCTTGGTTGCTGCAGAAAAAGCGTTACTAATGCCAGTTCTTAAAGTATCTGACAGCGTTATGAAATACGCTATGGAAGCTATAAGAATTCCTATTTCCATTCTTGGTGATTGTCCAATGTGCCAAAGCAATGGTTTTAGAGATGGTATTTGCCCGGATTGTAATTTCATTCACCCGAATGTACAGGCTGCAATCCAGGAATGGCAGAATGCCATGGGTATTCAACAGGTTTATCAGCAACAGCAGCAAAGTTTAACTGAGCAGAACCCAAATGCCAAGGCTGCTTTTCGTAGTTTGTCTTTTGTAGATGTTCTATCGAACAACTTCGGAGGATTTGACTTAAGTGGCCCTTCCAGTGGCAAGGTAAAATGTCCGCAATGTGGTGATTTGTCATTTAACAATGATTCTCTTAAAAAGGGAGAATTATCGGGTTCTTGTGAAAATCCCAAATGTGGTCACGAAATTGCTGGAGCTTTAGGATTTAAAAGACCTAAGTTTCTGGGTATAGATCCTGAGATGTTAAAAAATGTTCAAAGGAATTTCTTAAGTCCTGCGAGCGTAAAGATCGAAAAAAATAAAAAGAAATTGAAGAAGCACAAGAAGTCTGCAGCTGAACAACAGCCAATGGATCTTGGAGCTCTTCAAGATGATTCAATGAATGCCCATAACGATGCAACTACTCGTATGAAGAATATGTTGCAACAAGGTGCAGGAATTGAATCTCAAGAGAATTACCAAAACAGTTTAAACAACGCTAACAACAGCGAGGAGCAACAATGAGCCGTTTCGATAACGAACTGGTCAAGACAGCCGACAATGCATACCAAATGCACGGACTCTCTGGCCAATCAACAACCCCCCGTCAGCAGCCTTACGATCAACAGAATACTGTTGGTACTGACCAAGCTCCTGGTGTAACAGTTGCACCTAAGCCTGTTCAAGAAATGCGTAACACTGTAGCCGATCAACCAGTTGGTATGATGATTCAAACAACTGACCTTGAAGCAGCTGACCCATCAAATGGTAAGCCAGGAGAAATCATGGGTGGACCTAACACTGGGCTTGGAAGCGCTGTATACGCTGAAGGTCGACCAATGCAGGCAAGCGTTAATCCAATTGACGAAAGCCTTTACAATGTCTACAAGGCTTCACGTGAGATCCGTGATGCTATTGAGAATCAAATTGATTTTGATTTTTCAAATCTACTAACTGCTTCTAACGAAGCAAGCACTGTACTCCGTTTTGCTTCAACTGATGATGAAGTACAACAAGTAATCGGTACTGTAGCTTCAATCGTACTTGACATTGAGAACGACCTTGCTACTACTTCTAACTACCACCAAGCTGCTGTTGACCTTGAATCTCTTGAAGGACTTCTTAAAGACATTAACAAGGTTGCTTCAAAGGTTTGCACTGGTGAAGGATGCGACAATCCTGCTACAGAAGGTTCAAAAACTTGTGGTCCTAATGGATGCAAGAATGCCAATAAGAAGAGTGACGACGAGATGGGAAATAAAAAAGCTACTAACGGCAACCAAGAGACTAACGTTGTTGTAGACGTTCGTGACCTTGATGACCAAGCTGGTGTTTGGGACCGTGAACGTGTAATGTCACCTAGCTTCACAACAAATGTTCTTGAGCCTGAGGAAGTTAACGGCGAAGATGCTGGTTACGTACCATTCTACAACGATGGTGCTGAAACTGGAATCGTTCCTGGTGATGAGCCTCACAAGCAAGAAGTATGGCCTTACGATGGCACTAACCCTGCACTCGTTCCTTACCAGCAGGGCATCGTCGCTGCTGTACAAGAGAGCCGTGAAAGAATTTATGACAGTCTAATTGTTGTAGACCGTCTAGAAAAGATGGGCATGGTAAATCCTGACGACCGTGCAAAGCATCTTGCAAAGTTTGAGCAAATGGATAGTGCTAAGCTAGCTGGTTTTGTAGCTTCACTAGACATGCTCGAAGAATCTGGGGCACGTCAACCCCGGAGCCAAAAGGTGGCAAGCGGAAGTAATCGTTTGCCCGAAATGGGTCGGTTGACAACGGCCTCAACAGTTAAGCGTCAGGACATTTCGTCTGACGACTGGCTGATGACACTATAAGAATCCCTAACTAAGGAGAAAGAAAAATGCTGCAACTAAATAGCATAGCTAACGTTGGGGTACACCGTACGTGCACTCCATTGTACGAGAAGTACGAGGCTACGCCATACAACACATTCCTAGATCCATCTGACACAACAAACATCTACTCAGGTATGGTTATGTACCGTACCGGAGCTGACACTGTTGCTAATGCTGGAACTGCTGTGGCTGTATCTGGTGCTAAGCCATTCGGCTTGTCTGCGCTTGACCGTAACCCAAACATTGATGATGTAACACAAGTTGGAATTAACGCATGGGCTGTATGGCTCGGTGGTTCTAACGCGTTCTTCACCATCACTGCTCCGGCTTTCGACACAACCCAAGCTTACAACGTACTAACCACTGGTGCCCGTACACTACTGTACACCAACGCTAATGGTCAGATTACTTCAGCTGCAGGTTCCGCTGGAACCCTCGGAGCTGTTGCTGTAGCTGAGTTGATTGATGTAATCAGCCCAACGCAGATCACTATCCGCCTGACACCGTTCGCTACGAACTAGTCCTGAAAGGAAATACAATAATGAGTTCAATTACTCCTAATGGTGCGATTGCCGATCACTTGGCTCCTCGTACTGCAAAGAAGTCTGACGATTACGTCGCTGGCATTGTAGAAGCTCAAGAGCGTCTCGCTGCTGCAACTGGTCGTAAGACTGCTACTCGTGATGAGAAGCAACGTCGTCTTGCAGGAATCCTTGCAGACAAGGACAACTACATGGTTCGTCTTGGTCAGGGTATGATTGGTCCTATCCAGCTTAAGCTTCGTTACCAAGGTATGACCCGTAACGTTCTTCTGGAAGATCCACTAACACCTGGTGTACCAGTTATGTACGACGTACTTGACGAATATGGACAGGCTTACATCCTTTCAGGTAACGAAGGTGAAGTTCGCGTTACACCATTCGAAGGTAAGAAAGTACCAGTTCGTTTGTTCCGTATCGCAACCTTCCCTCAAATTAAGAAGGAAGACCTATGGTACTTGCGTGTTAACATCGTTGAATACGCACAGGACATGTCTAAGCAAGCAATCATGATGCAGGAAGACGCACGTCTTATCACTGTACTTGAAGCTGCTATCAATAACTACGCAGTTGACCCTAACCACGTAGTTTCACCTAACCACGTTGTTAACGAGCTTTCAGGATACATTACTCCTGACTCACTCTACGACCTCGTAGCTCTAATTGAAGTTCACCAGTTGGAGGCCTCACGTCTATTGTTCAACCCAATCGACTACCGTGACCTCTACAAGTGGGACATCAACCAGACAGGTTGGGCATTCAAGGACCGCGTTGTTGCCGGTGAGCGTATTGTTCAGTTCGGTGGCTTCCAGGTTCAGCGTTCAATCGAAGTACCACAGGGTACAGTTTACATGACACCATCACCAGAGTTCCTCGGTGTATTCCCAGTTATGTACTCACTCGATGTAGAAGAAAACCACACCCCTGAGAAGTTCCACAAGGGATGGGTCATGGACGAGCTCGTTTCAGAGATTGTTCTTAACCCACGTGGTCTTGGAAAGATCGTTAAGGCTTAGTCTTAACACATCTAGGTGGGGTCTGGTACTTAAACGTATCAGGCTCCACCAGGATGTAAAACTCGCATTAAAGAAATACCCTCGACGTAACAACTAGGTATGAAAATTTCGTATCTATTAGGGACACAAGTCCCCTTGAAATAGGAGAATTAAAATGGCAAAGACAGTATCTCGTAGTGGTGATAATGGGGAATCAACTCCAGTCCCAGTGATTGACCTTGGTGGTCACATTGAGGACCACAAGGCTGATCCAGCAGATCTTAGTGCAGCAAGAGTCGCAACAGTGACTCCGACTTCATTTAAGGGTATGAAGGATATCAAGACCGGTGATTGGATTGAAAACCTTATGGACAGCAGTACGGTATTCTCAAGCCCCAAGGGCAGCTTTAAACTAGCTGCTGCTGGAATCCATGGCAGTATTCAACCAATTCAGGAAGAAATCCGCCAGGATGCATTTGTACTAAGAGCTGTACAACGTGGTCGAATCAAGTTCCTTACGGAAGACGAAGCCATGGACAAGATCGCTGATCTTAGGGACGAAAGCGACACGAGTGAAAGTCACATTGACAGACTTCGTGAGAGCCTCGGTGCAGGAGCCAGTGAAAACAATGGTATGTACAAGATTCCATTGCCAGATGAAGCAGAGCCAAAGGGTAAGGCCCAAAGCTTTGAAGAAATCTGGGCATCTAGCACTAGTACCCCTAAGTCAAAAAACGTATAAACCAGGTGGATCTGAGAAGTTCCACCGATAAAAAGGAGCTTAAATGAGCGACGATTTCAAGACTACAGCTGAACCTGTTGGCATTATTCTGCCAAGCGGTACAGCAATTAGTGGAACAACTTGGTCTAACCAGGCATGGTTTAATGTATGGGCACCCCAGACGTTTGCCGGAACTGTTGTTAGTGGATCTGCACAACCTACCCTTAGTGGTAACGGATGGCAGGGACAAAACAATGTTGGTTATGTTTTCCAAACTGATCAATACAATTCTATGAGAGAAGGAAGTGGACGATAATGGCTATTACTCCAAACACAGCAACAGAGTCTGCAAATAAATCAGCACTCCGTGGTGTAACTCGTGGTGGTTCAACACCTACCACTGTAAACCCTCCAGTTGATGTTGCCATTATGGTCAACTCAGCTGTTACCACTAGTGGTATTCTTGAGCTTGCAGTTGGTACAGGAACTACAACATTTACTATCAGTGGTGCTAACGGTGTTACAACTACTTTGACCGGTACTGCTACTGGTTCTAAGGTAAGTGACCTTGTTGCTGCTCTACAAGCATCAGCACTTAGTGGTTACACATTCTATGTAAACGCTGGACCTGCTAACTACCTATACAACACTACAACAAGCATTATTGTTCCTAGTGGTGTAGGACTTACAGTTGTCAGTGGTACTGGTGCTGTTCCAACAATCACTGCATTTGCTTTCAGTGGTACTGAAGGAACTACATACCCTAACTACGTAGGTACTCCTTACGCTACTCCAAACTGGGTAGATGACTCTACTGTTCACGCTTACCAAGTTGGATTCAACGGTGCGCTTGTAGTTAACAACAATGGTACCCTTTCAGGTGCAAACGTTGTACAACAACAAGTACGTCAAATCCAAACACAGGTTAGTGAAACACAGCAGTACAATGGTTACTTTGCTACTTACAGCGGTAACCTGTACCAAACTCAGCAAAAGAAGACCTACCGTCAGCAGAGCTAATGGAACACTTACCTTTTAGAATAAAGGTAGATGCGGTTATTACAAGAGCGAATGGTGTCCAGGAAAATCTGGGCACCATTAGTTCTAATATGACAGAAAACGAAGATGATCACTCTACTAACCAGCAAGACCAGAAGTAGTTTAGTTAATACCATAACCGGTTCTGGATACACTTTAAACCAGCCACAATACATTGCTTGGGGTACAGGTTCAGGAACCGTTCAGGCGACCGATATAGGCCTTTTTAACCCCGTTCAGGTGCCTGTTAGTGGTACGGTATCCACAATTACTACATCGACTTCTGGAGACACTTATCTTTGCAGTGCAGTAATGACTGCCAGTGGACAATATTCAATCACAAATGTGGGATTGTTTGATACTGGAGTAACTCCAGCAGTAGGCACTTTAACTAGACAAATTAATCCGAATGATACAACTATTCAAGTTAGTGGATACAACTTATTCCCTAACACATTTCCTTTCAACGTTCAGATAACTTCTGAAGTTATGACAGTAATTTCTGGAAATGGCACCAATATCTACAATGTAATTAGGGGTGCGAATGGCTCTAGTATAGTGACAACAATAATTCCTTCTCTTACTCCGGTGGTAGGACAAGCTGGGTATATGTTCTTAAAGAGCAGCTTCCCAGGAATTGGCTTGCAATATGGAGATAGCATTCAATTCAATATTAGCGTTCAATTTATTTAGGAGCATACATGGCTAGTTTTAACTCTACTTTCTACTTCCCACAGGAAGGTCTTAACTACCTAATCAACATCGTCCCACGTGGAACTCAAGCAGCACCATCTACTCTTTATTTAGGTCTTACTGCTACTACATGGTCAACAATTAGTGGTTATGCTGTTGCCGGTGATGAGCCTATCACCCTTAATGCTGGTACATACCCAATTCTTGAAGCAAGTGGTCTTAGTGGTTATTCACGTTTAACACTTTCTGGAGCTGGTTGGCAAGCACCTCAGTTTAATACAATCACTATTGGTACAAGTACACAAGTACCTGTACAATACACAACTTACAGTGGTTCATCACCTCTTACATTTACCAATACTGGTGCAACATACACTACTATTAACGGTATTTTTGTAACTGTTACAGGTACTGTTGGATCTACAAGTGCTGGTGGAAGTACTGTTCTATGGTACGCACCATTCTCTGACCTATCAACTGTAACCTTGGCATCTGGTGACACACTTACTGTCACTCCTACTTGGCAATCAGCTTCCTACCCCTACTAATATTTAATATAACTAGGGGCTTTAGCTTAAATGGCTTATCCTAATTACACTACAATTAGATCAATAGCGGGGGCTGCTGAACCAACGTATCTAGAAGACGTTCTTGTTAGCGTTTATGTTAATGGTCAAACAATTTCTGTTGACAATACACTTACTTGGTATGAAGTTTCGTCTAGCGGCACCGCTACCACAAATCCACTAGGTACTAGTGGTGTATTCGTTCTTGTAGTTGATTATGGCCAAGACAACGAAGAAAAAATTCTTTGTGCTAGTGGTGCTATTACAATTGGAAATCTTGTAGATATTCCTATTTGGACTGATGGCGTTCGTAATGGTCGTGGTTATGACGGCACTTCTATATCTGCCCACTCAGTTGGAATTGGAACAATTCTTAATGTTTTTCCAGTAAGAACTGCTGTTGACGATCTTCAATTTAACGCTGCTGCTGCTTATGTAGCAGTATTATCTGGCAATGTTACTACAATAAGTGGCAAACAAATAACAGATGAAACAAATATTGCAACTCTTTCCGGTAATATTGTTACAACCAATAATAATCTTGCTACCTTATCAGGTCAATACAATACAACTTCTGGCCAAGTTACTACCAATATTACTAATATTGCAACAATTTCTGGTAAGCAAACAACTGATGAAAATAATATTGCTACTCTTTCTGGTCAATATGTCACTGCCAACTCTAATATTTCAACTTTATTTGGTCAAGTTTCAACAATAAGTGGTAAGCAAGTAACAGATGAAGCAAACATTGCCACACTCAGTGGTCAAATGGTTACTGCCAACTCAAATATTTCAACACTATCTGGACAATACATATCACTTAGTGGCACTGTAAATACTCAAGCTGGATCCATTGCTACAATTTCTGGAAACCAAATAACTGACGAGGCAAATATTGCTTCATTGTCAGGTAGTCTTGCAACACTATCTGGGCAATACGTAACTACAAGTGGTATTCTAACAACAGCCACTGGTAATATTGCTGCTTTGAGTGGTAGCCTTGCTACGCTCAGTGGGCAATTTGTTACCCTATCAGGGCAATACAATACAACATCAGGAATAGTAACGAACCAAGCTGGTTATATTTCTACTATTTCAGGTAAGCAAATTACCGATGAATCAAATATTGCTTCAATTAGTGGTAGCTTAGTTACAGTTTCTGGAGTAGCTTACGCTGCTCTTCCAAGAACAGGTGGTACTATTTCTGGTAACTTAACTGTTACTGGTACGCTTACTGTAAATTCTACTAACATTGCACTAGGAGCTCATACTCCTGCATCCAGCGTCAATTCTGCTGGTGTAGCTATTGGTAACTATGCTGGTCAAACTAGCAATAATAATGGTGTAGCTATAGGTGCTTATGCTGGTTCTACTCAAAACTTTAATGGTGTAGCAATTGGTTATGAAGCCGGTTACTACTACAGTGAATTTGGTGTAGCAATTGGTTATCTAGCCAATATCAATAACACTGGTAGTAATTATGCTACAGCAATTGGTTACCAAGTAAATGCAACTGCACCTGGATCTGTCGCTATCGGTACAGACCACACTGGTGCTGGTGCTACTTCTTCTACACAAGATCAAATTGTTTTAGGTACTGCCAACCACAATGTTAATGTTCCAGGTACTCTTACTGTAAGTGGAATAAATGTTCTTACTAGTATAAGTGGCGTAACAGCCGGTGGTGACCTCCAAGGTACTTACCCTAACCCAACAATCTCCACTGCACTTAGTGGAACTATTTCTACTAATACAACTAACATTGCTACACTTTCAGGTAGTTTAGTTACAACTAATTCTAATGTTGCTACTATTTCTGGAAAACAAATAACAGATGAAGCAAATATCGCTTCTCTATCAGGAAGCCTTGCAACTCTTTCAGGTCAATACGTTACAACCAGTGGTATTGTAACATCTAACACTTCTAACATTGCTTCTACTAGTGGTAGCTTAAATACAACTAACTCTAATCTTGCTACTCTTAGCGGTAGCACAGTAACTCTAGGAACAACACAAACTATTAGTGGTATTAAAACTTTTACAGGCACCACAACTTTTTCTGGACTTACTTACTACCCAACATTTCCTACAGGTACTTACGAGTTAGCTAACAAGCAATATGTAGATGCTGCAGTTGCACATCTCAACGTACACGTTTCTGCATTTGCTGGAACCACAGGCAACCTTACAGCTACATACAGTGGTGGAACAATAGACCAAGATGGTGGTTACGGCATTGGAGCTACTCTAACTTCAACCACTAATGCTGGGTTTGCAATAGATTCTATAGCAGCTAGTGGATTTGTTAGTGGTGCTCGTATTCTAGTTAAAGACCAAACTACAGGAACCCAAAATGGTGTTTATGTAGTTACAGTTACAGGTAGTTCATCAATTCCTTGGAAACTAACTCGTGCATCTGATTACAATGATTCAATTAGTGGTCAAGTAACTGCTGGTGATTTTATATTCGTACAGAGCGGTACAGTAAATGCTAATAATGGATATATTATGGCCTCTGCAGGTACTGGTCCCAATGGTGACATTGTTATTGGTACTGACACTATTCAATTTTCACAATTCTCAGGTGCTGGACAAATTAATGCTGGTGGTGGTCTTACCAAAACTGGTAATACAATTGATGTTGTCACTGCAAACTCAAGTAGAATTGTTGTTAACCCAGATAGCATTGATCTTGCAACTATAGGTACATCAGGTACTTATGGTTCAAACAATAATGTTTCAATTATTACTACAGATGGCTATGGTCGTATAAGCAACATTACAACTAGTGGTATACAAATTGCAGAAAATCAAGTTACTAATCTTTCTGGAGACTTGTTAGCACTGAGTGGTTCAATAACTACAACCAATAGCAACCTTGCAACACTCAGTGGTCAATACGCTACAACTTCTGGTATTGTAACTAATCAAACTGGTTACATTGCTACCCTATCGGGTCAAATGGTCACTGCGAATGCAAATATAGCATCTACCAGTGGATCGCTTGCCACATTATCTGGTCAATTTGTTTCGTTGAGTGGAGCATATGCTACCACCAGCGGTAATCTAAACACTACTAATACAAACGTTGCTAACCTAAGTGGTCAATATGCAACTACTTCAGGGATTGTAACAACTGCAACTGGAAACATTGCATCTCTAAGCGGATCACTCGCTACATTGAGTGGTCAATTTGTTTCACTAAGTGGTTCATACAACACCACTTCTGGAATCGTAACTACAGCAACTGGTAATATTGCTTCACTTTCAGGCAACTTATCTACACTTTCAGGTCAATACAATACAACCAGTGGAATTGTTACTACAGCTACAGGCAACATTGCAACCTTGTCTGGTCAAATGATTACTGCAAATGCCAATATTGCAAGCACCAGTGGTTCATTAGCTACTTTATCAGGACAATTTGTAACTCTGAGTGGTGCATATAATACTACAAGTGGAATTGTAACCACTGCTACAGGAAACATAGCTTCTTTATCTGGCAGTTTGAACACTGTTAGTGGAGTAGCGTATGCTGCTTTACCTATCTCTGGTGGAACTATTACGGGTAATTTAACTGTAAATGGTACAACTACAATTACCGGAAGTAATTTTAACCTTTATTCTAACATACTTAATGGAGTCTCTGCAGCATCTGGACAAGCAATTGTTTACAGTGGTGGTAAATGGGTTCCTGGTACTGTTGCCACAACTGGTGGTAACGCAGCAGTTGCTACTTCTTACTACACCAACGTAAGTGGTGCTCAAGGCCCAATCAATATTTATACTGCAACTGCTTCTGGTTTCCTGCTGTTTAACTACTATGCTAAAGTAACTACTCCAGGAACCACTAGCAAACTTGGTCCTATTACTCTTACTACAACTGATCCTGATGGTACAACTGTTGTAAATGTTGGACAAAGCACCAGTGCTAATACTTTAGTTAGTGGTATTGTTAATGGGGTTATTCCAGTTCTTGTAGCTAGTGGAAGCACAGTAAGCTATTCAATGGCTTATGCTTCTACTGGTTCTAATATGCAGTACGAGGTTTATACCAATCTTTCTTCAAGCAACCTTAATGCTAGTACAGGTGCTGTAAGCAGTTTTAATGGTAGAACTGGCGCGGTTCTTCCATCTAATGGAGACTACACAAGCATTGTAGCAACTGATACTCGTACCAACGTAAGTGGTGCTGTTGGACCAATTAGTCTTACAACGACTACAGCTTCTGGTCTTTACCAACTCAACTATTATGCAAAAGTAACTACAACGGGAACTTCTTCAAGTATTCTTGGACCTATTGTTGTCACAAGTGTTGACCCTGATGGCACAACAGTTACTACTAGTGGATTTTACACTAATAACAATACGCTTACTAATGGTGTAATTAATGGAATTATTCCACTTTATGTCGCCAGTGGAACTAGTATAACGTACTCAATAGGTTATACTGCATCACCTGCTTCAAGTATGAAATACGAATCTTACGTATTTCTTAACACTACGACTGTTGCTCCTAATATTACAGGTGTAACAAGTTTTAATGGAAGAACTGGTGCAGTTGTTCCATCAATTGGTGATTACACAAGTGTAATAGCATCTGACAATAGAACGAGCCAAAGCGGTTCATTAAACTCAATTTACATAGCAACAGCTTCAGGAACTGGATTCTTTTTCTTTGATCACTACGCAAAGATTACAACTGCGGGTGCTGCAGGAAGTATTCTTGGTCCTGTAAGTATTACCACAGTAGACCCTGATGGCTCAACAGTTACTAATTATGGTCCATTTACTAGCAACAACTCAACTACTAGTGGAATAATAAATACAAGAATTCCAGTATATGTTGCTAGTGGTACAAGTATAACTTATTCACTTGGTTATACTTCAAGTGGATCAACAATGAAGTATGAGACCTACTCAATGCTTTCATCGCAACAACTAGCACCAATTTTACCAGGAGCAACAAGTTTTAATGGTAGAACTGGAGCAATTACTCCAACTGCTGGTGATTACTCCGAAACTCAAATCAAGGGTCTTGGTGCTGGTGGAGTTGTATTCGTAAACTCTAGTGGTTACCTTACTGACACCAGCGTAGTATCTCCTGCATCATTTAACCAAGCTGGTTCATTCCTTATGTCGTATGGTAATATTGCCAACGGTGGTCCTGAATGGGTTCCTCTAGGTATTCGTGCAAAAGTACAAGCTGCTTCTGCAAGCAATGTTGCTGGTACATATGTTCCAACATATCAAAATACTGCCAGCAATCCCAATGGTTCATATGCTCCTGGATGCAACATTACAAATGATTATCCATTAAATGTTGATACATTCACTGTATCAGCTACTGGTGCTTTCGTAATTGATGGCTATACAGTTCAATTAGGTGATCGTGTTCTTTTCACTGGACAAAGTTCTAACGTTCAAAATGGTATATGGTTGTGCACAACACAAGGAACTACTGGTGTTTCTGCACAATTCTGTAGAAGCAACGATGCAGACACAGTGGCTAAGATAGTATCTACTATTGCACAAATTGTTCAAGGAACTACGTATTCCAATACATCTTGGCAAATTGGTATTAGCCCAACAGGAACTCTTGGAACAAGTCCAATTACTGTTTACCAATTATTAAATAGTAATGCTCCTACATTTACTAGTCCAACTGTAACTAGTGGTACTCTAACAAATTCACTATTAATTGGACCATATGAGTATGCTCAATTGCCTGGAACTTCTTGGAGTAATAGTTACCCCGCTGCTGTAAATTTTGCTACAGGTGGAATAACTGCTGATGTTGCAAACTTTCCATCATCTAACTTTGCAATAAATATAACTAACGCACCAACTGTTTATGGACAATCAGCAACTTGCTCAATAATTGCCCCTACTTATATGCCTTCAAGCATTACAATTAACGGTTATTCTACTTCTGCTACTGGCCTTCCAACAGAAGGATCAAATTATACTTCAGGAGGCGCAACATTTATTTGGTGGTGGGCAGGTGGAGTAATGCCAGTTGCAAAGAAAGCAGCAACTGGCCCAGATGTTTGGACATTTTTTATTATGAATGTTGGAACTAATTATTGGTATGTATTGGGAACACAGGCTGGTTTTTAATCATGTCACCTCTTATCTCTACATTTTCAGGAGATTCAGCCAGAGCAGAAGGAATGCTCACCAACACAACCACTATTGCTAATAATTATTGGTTATTTACCTCTACTGATAATTCTGGATCTTACGGTACTGGTAACAATTACATAGGTTTAGACACGTATGGAAACGTACTTCTTACTGGTAATAATAATGCCGCTTATGCATTGGTATATTCTTTAAATTCATTATCAGGAACATTAAATTACGCTAGATATTTAATAGACCCAAACTCAAGTCATCTTTGTATTTCTTATGCAGCAGCTGG
>Ga0214170_1000054_pt1 | contig 53148 bp, 67 predicted proteins | sample TroBogEpilimnion_2_FD_153008 | JGI IMG/M metagenome (GOLD analysis project Ga0214170, IMG submission 153008) | Freshwater microbial communities from Trout Bog Lake, WI - 27JUN2007 epilimnion | ecosystem: Environmental > Aquatic > Freshwater > Lake > Epilimnion/Euphotic zone | place: Trout Bog... | reverse complement strand
AAAGTTTGGAAATATAAAAATGAATATATATATTTATAAAAAATAAGAAACTATGGAAGCTTTGAATTTAGATAAGATCATTTGTATCAACTTGAAATCATTAAATAATGCACAATTATTTGCTATATGTATGGGATATAATTTGGATTTTGTTAAACAATTAGACCATAAGAAAAATGATATTATTAAAATTTGGATTATCATTGATAGTAGTGAAAGATATAGTTTAATTAGTGAGGATCAAAAAACGTTTTATGTTGAACCTAGCTTAACAATAGAACAAAGAGAAGCTATCAAGCAAATTAAACCTATTAAGACACCAAAAATCAGAAAGACACCTGAGACTTTAAGATTATATAAATTATATGTAGAGCAAGGTTATGATTTATACATCCCATCTTTAGATCAAAAATTAGGATTAGGTAAAACATATGAATTGGTTTCTAACAATAATATTAAACTAGATCAAATATCTAAATCTGAATTAGAAAATCTAATGCAAGAAGCAGTTGCGGAAGAAAATTATGAGTTAGCAGCTTCCTTACGTGATCAAATAAATTCTTATGAATAATTTAATGGTAAAATTGAAAAATAAATTAATATTTGTTTGGAAATAAGAAAATGAATATATATATTTATAAAAAATAAGAAACTATGGAAGCTTTGAATTTAGATAACGTTATTTGTGTTAACTTGAAATCGTTAAATAATGAACAACTATTTGCTATATGTGTTGAATATGGTTTAGATTTTAAATTACAAATGAATTTTAAAAAAGATAATATTTTAAAAAATTGGGTAGAATTATCTACTAAAGATAAATTTATATTGGTTAAATTAACAAGTGATACTTTATATACTGATTATAGATTAGTAGGTGAACAAAGAGAGGCTATCAAGCAAATTAAACCTATTAAGACACCAAAAATCAGAAAGACACCTGAGACTTTAAGATTATATAAATTATATGTAGAGCAAGGTTATGATTTGTATATCCCATCTTTAGATCAAAAATTAGGATTAGGTAAAACATATGAATTGGTTTCAGATGGTAAAGTAGAATTAAAACAAGTATCTAAATCTGAATTAGAAAATCTAATGCAAGAAGCAGTTGCTGAAGAAAATTATGAGTTAGCTGCTTCTTTAAGAGATCAATTAAATTCATTATAAAATGGTCCACCATCTTCTTTTATCAATTCGTATCTATTTAAAATGAAATCATTTTTAGTTTCATTTAGTTTGGTATTTCTTATGAAGTCATCTTTTAAAGAAATTTCAAATAATACTAATTTCTTATCAATTACACTACCATTTGATTTAACCTCTTTATAAAACTTAGTAAGAGAAGGTGCTGATTATATCAACATACCAAAATTCACGAATTATTCTGATTGAAATTATCAGTTCTTATTTCTCCATTATTATATATAACCATAAATGGTTTCTCAAGATTTACTAATTGGATAAATTCAACATAATTACCATGTCTGATAGCAGAAAATTCTTTCAAATATGTAGTAATATTGACATTATTTCTCAAATATCCAACAACAATTGATATTATAAGTTCTTTAATATTCATTAAAAGTCGAGAAAAGATTGATTGTGTAGGTTTAATTTATACTTACCAGATGGATTAAATAACCTCTCAATTATATCACAGGATTCCTTTTGTAATTCCACCATAAAAATTTGATTTTCAAGTATGTGTTTCCATCTTTTTTCTGGATTAGGTTCCCAGTCTTTAAGACCTTCCATTAGTTTTTCTATAAGAACAATTGAGTATGAACCAAATCCAGCACAAGGATCAAGGAATGTAGATGTTGGATCCTTGAATAATTCGGGATCAATGTTAGAAACATGTTCTTCAATAAGATAGAATTCTGTAAAAACTTCACCAAAGGTATCAGCTTGTTCTTTTCTATATTTTGTAAGTTTTGTTATTTCTTCTTTTATTTTTTCAATTCCTTTTATTTTTGGCATATCTTCTAATTATTTTTACTTATAATGTTATTGAAATCATTTTTAATTCTATTATTTTTATAAATTACCTAAGTAATTTTAATCTTTCACATCTTTCTTCAATTGTCTGAATATCTTCATCTGTTAAGTTTAGGTATTTGTAAATATTATCATCATCTATCTTTTCTAATTTAGAAAAATCAATTTGTGGAATTAGAGAGAAAGTATTTTTACTAACATGTTTTTTGTTTTTAATAAAAGAAACAGCAACTCTGAATAATTTACTATTGATGAAATTATAAAACTCATCTCTACCTTCTAAATTATCAAACGACCAACACACTAAACTTTCACTACAAATTTGATCTTTATCAGACTTTAATACTCTACCAAGAGCAAATGGATTAGCGCCATAAGCAGCGGTTGTAAAAACCTTTGGATTTAATATATCATTTGTTATTTTAGTATTAAAATCTGATTTTAAAAAATATTTAATTTTACCTTTCTGTTCTGAAACATGACATTCTATTGAGTCATCAATCTTATTATCTATCAACCGAGTATCATTGGTTTTTATCGTATAGTATCCTTGTGTTCTAAAATTTGACATATCAAATTTTTCAAATGATATTAACTTACTTAAAACTAATAACTCTTTTTTATCCAATTCATAAGGTAAAAAGTCCAAAGCAACTTTCCTATCATAACCAACTCCATTTAATTCAAATGTTTCTTTTGTATTTTGATTATCAATTACAAAATATGAAACTCCACCAGATATTAATGTTCCTTTGAACGGATTTTCTGGATAATGTATAATTTTATCAACATTATATTTGTTGATCATTTTTTCTCTGAAAGTTTTCATGGATGGTTTATTCATCCAGTTAGATTTTGTAATCATAATCACATATCTATCTGCTAACTCAAAAGCCTTATCTACAAATTCTGGATAAATATCCACAGATTGATTATTATCACCCCTTTCAGAATTATATGGAGGATTTGTAATAACTACACTAAACTTTCTTTTCAACTCATTAACTTCTTTTTTATCAACATCAAGTATGTTATAATTATATACAAAAGGTTCAATAATGTTTGATATTTTTAGTATCTTTTGAACCTTTTTTAATGTATTTTTAGCAATATCTGCCTGTGATTTTGAGATATCCACACCACATATTCTATCAAGTATATATTTATTTTTCTCTTCTATATCCGATATATCTAATGCTTCCCAAAATCTCAAATATAAACATAATAAGATAGTTCCTTTACCACAACATATATCCAAGTATGATAATACAATATCAAATTTTTGTGAAACCAATTCCTCACAAACTTCTCTTGGTGTCATGGTAAAGGAGTCAGAGGACTCTAAATTATCTATTTGTTTGAAAAGAATATCAATTTTTGATTGTTGTTCCTTTGTTATCATTTATTAAAAGTTTAAAATTTTACATATAAACAATTTATCAACATGTTTTTCTTCTTTCATTATTTTATAAACTATAATGTAATTGAATGTTGTCCATTCAAAAGGTTTCCTGGTTGTCTCTGTTGTAATTTCTTTTTGTTTAAGATTTATTGTTGCTTTTATTTGTATATTAGAAGCCTTTGAAGTTAGCAACCTCTTAATATTATGAATAAAAGATGTTATTTCTTTTTTCTTAAATAATAATTTAGTTTCATCAAATTTTTCTAATTTTGCTAAAAATTCATCAATCTCACCTTTCTTGGTTTCAACAAATTCTGCTAATTCTTTTGAAATTTGAATATTGGTTATATTATTAAGTGATGTTTTAGAACCTTCATTAATTCTGTTTTCAGATATTAATGGAAATGATTTTAATATTTTATGAAATTCAACATTATGTTTTAAAAATAAATATCTAATACCAAAATATAATGATGGTATGCCAAAAAGTCCTACAATTGTTAAAATTATTTCCATTGTTTATTTTTAGTTATATAAATATTCGTTATTAATATTGAATAAGTCAATACTATCATTAATTTTTCCTTCAAGTATAAATCCTTTATCTACAAGAATTTTAAATTTATCAACTTCAATTCCAGTCTGCGTTTTGAATTCTTCTTTATAAGAGAAAATATCATTTATGTTTGAAACTTTATCCACAACATATAAAAAGTTCTTAAATCTATTTGTAATCAATCTTGCTTTAATAACATAATCCTCAAACTTCTCTACATCACCTTTACTTCCATCACTAACCTTACTTCTTTTAGAATTCTTACCTCTGCCTTTTGAAGCCTTGTTCATAGATAAACTCTCCTCTTTTGATAAAGTCCCATTTATTCCTTCCAAAATCTGTCTAATATCATCATCCATTTTTCCTCTATCTAACATATATAAAGATCCAAAATAATCTGTTAAAATTCTGTTAAAATTCTCAATTAAATCATCTCCGTTCATTTTAATGACAGAAGCACCATCAACACTAAAAATTGGCATACAATTTAACATTTTTGTGCTAAATTCTGATGGTTCATATCCAGTATATTTAGAAACTACCGTAGAATATTCAATATAACATTTTAACATTCTATCAGAGTTAAAATCCACAATATGGACTTTATCTTTCAAAAAATCACCATCATTACTAATCCAAGGACTTCCACTTCTCATTCCTGTTTGAAACCAATTTTCAGCAGAATATCCATCATCTAACATCCAAACAGAGTTCCATTGTTTTACGGTTGATCCAGTATTCCATCTACCACACGATAGAGTTATAGTTTTGGCAATTTTATTATAAACTCTACTTTTAGTTCTATCTAAATCTTTAACACTATCACCAGAAGCATTAACAACTACATAATCTTTCCAATAAGGATGTGTAGATATTACTTTCTCAATTATATCACAATTTATAACTTGTGGTAAATACCAAAACATATGATTGGTTATCAACTTATTCATACTTGAATCCATTTTTACCCAAGTTAAGTAATCATAAACTAATTTTTCATTAGAAAATAACTTAAAGTTTGTTATTTTTTCTTCTTCAGTATAGAACTTCAAGAAACTCTTTATAAGATTGTTATTATATTTACAAAGATAAACTTCAAATTCTGGAAGCGACCTATAGATATCAGTTTCCCAACCACTTTCTTTTTCAATTCTTCTTTTTAATTGCTCTTGTAGATAAGTCCAAGTAAAAACTTCTTCTTTATCATATTTACCATCTAAAATTGCTTTGAAAGGTGTTCCAGATAAAGCAAGTTCAAAATCATAATTTAGTTTTGATAAGAAGGATTTTGATCTTTCAGTTTCATATCCATAATGTTCTTCATCTTTAATAATTAAGTCTATCTTTTGATTGAAAAGTTGTTCCCATTTATCCTTATTTTGTTTTAAGATATTACCCTCACCATCTTTAACCTCTCCAAGAGCATCTTGAAATGATGCAAAAATAACTTGCGTTTTATCACTATCATCATCAAATTTAACCTCTGATAATCCAAGTGCTTTCTTAAATGTAAAATCTTTGAATTCAATATGATCAATATCATCCTCCCAACTTTCAGCAACTCCATTTGGTTTATATGTTAGAATTAGAACTTTTTTGAAGTTCATTTTCTTAGCAATTTTATAGGAAATATGACATTTACCAGAACGCATCTTAGCATTAATTAATGCTCTTATTATCTTTCTTCTTTCTGTTCTACTTAATTGAAGTTTAAATAAATCACAAACTCCATTCACAATTATTTTCTGTTCTTCTCTTTCAGAGTATGTTTTTAACTTTTTTGTTCCATAAAGAATGTCATTTACTTCACGTATTGCTTGTTCTTGACTTTCCCACTCAAAAAACTCTCGATCTCTATCTACTCTGTATTTGATAAATCCTTTCTTTTCAAGTTCAACATGGACTTGTTTATCAGTTATTGGTGAATTTTTCCAAACTTTTAATATAATTGGCTTTTCAAAAACAAATGTTCCATCAAGAGTATTAACTCGGTCATACACATCAGTTGCTTCTCCAACTTTAATAATACATCCTCTCTTAATGTCTAATTTACCACCCTCACTTCTATGAGAAGTGAATGGATACTGTAAAGTATCTGTTGATATTAAATATAAATCTTTCATGTTTTATATCTTAAATGAATATAATATGTTTAAAATAATTATATTCGTTTTGGACTAAAAAGTTGTTTATTTTAAAATAAATAATTTATTAAATGTTTAAAATTATGAGTTAGCAGCTTCCTTACGTGATCAAATAAATTATAGAAAATCGTTATATTTTAATATCTTATCTTGATTGATATTTTCGAAATTATATGAAGTTCTTTCTAATTTATCAATCATTTTTTTATTTTTTTGTTTCATTTTATTTATATAGTCAAAAAAATTCTTTTCATAGTTGATATTATTATTTTTCAGAACATAAATACTGAATTCTTTTAATATATCTTCATGGTCTTTATCATTTTTAAGTTTTTTTAATATTTTCACAGGTTCTATTTTTGATAGAAAATTCAAATCTTTATATATTTTGGTATTTTTTATAAAAACATTTACATTTTCAACCCCTCTTGTGTGAGAGTTTTCAATTTCTCTATTTAATTGTTGTATTCTAGATCTTATTTCATGTGGAAATGATAAATATATCAGATATGATATATCTTGCCAATTTTGTGAATTTTTGTATTTTTTATCTATCCTTTTCAATTCAGAATCCATTAAAAAAGAATTAGCTATATTTCTACCATCAGATATAGTTAAATATTTTTCTATTGTATGTAATAGTTCATGTTCTATTGTTCCTGATATATTATTATCTATTAGTTTTCTAGCTGATATTTCGGATGGTGATAATTCTAATTCTAAATTTAAGACAAGATTTTTTATTATATTTTTATTTATTATTAACGAATTTAAATTTACATTACCATAAAAACGATTAGATAGTTTTATATTTATTTCATCATTTATAAAATTTATACCACAAGTTGTTGGTATTAATGACTTTAATGATATTGAACCATTCAATATCAATCTACCTATATTTTGATTTATTAAGTTGATTATTTCATCGGATATTTCTTTGGTTATTTTATTGTACCCATATCTTTCAAACAGTATAGTATCATAATTTTGTAGTAGTATCATTATTTATATATTATTTATTATATATGCCATGACGGCATTATGACCGTAAAGGGAAACCTCAGGGTTTTCTTGGTGAAAATAAACGTCAATTCACCATTCACAGCTTTATGTTGCATCCCATGACCGAATGGGCGATCTGCTACGATTATCTTATTTTACGGTCTCCTGTTGTCATGCCGTGGACAGAGCAGGAAATTTTGTAGCATCCGATGTTTCCCTATATCAAATTTTCCAAATATAGGTTTTAGTCAACTAAAACTATAGACGTTCATTTAATTCTTTATTGACTTTAAGAATAAGGGGCAACCAGTTTAAAGACCTCAATTTATAGGTATATATAAAAAGTCTTGCCTTCCCTTACTTATTTACTATAAATATTTGAAAATAACTCAAATATATCCATAGAGCCTTCTTTTTTATAGAATTCCAATAGACGTAGTGATGGTATTGTATTAGAAGTTCGCCATAAAGAAACACTTTGTTTCCCAATATTGAAATATTCTTCAACTTTTTGGTTGTATTTTTTCTGTATATAAAATTCTAAGAATAGGAAATCCATGGTAATTAATTTTGTTTATCTATATATTCTTTTATTAAGAACTCAATTAGTTTTGATTTATCTAAAAGTTTCTCATCAATGTGCTTTTCTAATTTTTCATATAGATCTGGGTCTATTGTGAAATATGCTTTAACTTTTCTATTATTTTTCATATAACTTATATATAAATATTAAATATTTGTTTATTTATTTTATGATAAAAGTGAAAAAAGTGAAAAGGGAACAAATAGATATTAATATATATAATATTAAAAAATAAAAGTAATAAGATGAATTTTAAAAATTTATATGATTCGAAAAAAAAGAAAAAAAATGGTATATTTTACACACCATTAGATATATCTGAGTTTATGTCAAAAAAATCCAAATTATTTGATAATGGTAAAGGAGTATGGTTAGATCCATGTTGTGGTTTGGGTATTTTGAGTATTACACTTGCTTCAATACAGGATGATCCAATTGATTTTATAAAAAATAGGTTGATTATTAACGATCTTGATAAGAATCAATTAGATATAGCTTTGAATAATTTTAAAGAAAAATTTGGTGTTGTTCCTAAAAGTTACAATGTAGATTTTTTAGAATATGATTTTAAATGTGATTATGTAATAATGAACCCACCTTATTTCAGATACAAGGAAAATGATATATATGCATATTTTTTGGAAAAGGTATGTAGAATATCTAAGGGATTTATAAGTATAAATCCTATATCATTTACAAATGGTTTAAAATTTAAAAATATTAGAAAATCTATGTTGGATTTTAGTTCTATAACTTTATACCACTTTGATAATATACCTGGGCATATTTTTGAAGATGCTGATGTTAGAGTTTCTATAATTATTGCACATAATGAATCCGATGATAGAAAGACTACTACTCAAATTAGATGGCAGAGTAAGGAAAGAAAAGAGATGATAATAAATTTAGATAATAATCTAGATGATGGTATATTCACAGAAGAAATTTTTTATAAAACATCACCAAATACGTCTCATTATATACATAATAATACCTTATCAAATTATATTGTTGATTGCTCTTTGTATCCAATTTATATTACTAATGCACCTAGATATTTTATAACAGCATCTTCCAAAAAATTGGATAGAGTTGGTCAAATAGAAATATTTATAAAAGATGAGAATTCATATAATAAAGCTTTGATAATCTTAAATAGTTCATATCTTTATTGGTGGTGGAGGACATCTGATAGTTCTATGTCTTTAACTAAAAAAACACTATTATCATTACCATGGGTTGATTTTGAATATGATAATAGTGTGGTTGATAAAATATTAGATAGTGAAGCTATGAATAAGGTTTATAAAAAGAATGCCGGTAAATATCAAGAAAATATAAAACATCCAAAAGATTTAATAAAAGAATTAAACTCTTTATTTGTAAATGATGATATGATCAAATTGCATGATTAAAAAAGAGTTCCAATTAAATGCCTCTTTTTTAATCATTTCTAAAATGTTGAATTGATACTTCACCAACATGTTGTTTAATTTTATCTAAATGGATGGCTAAGTTGCCATTTATTTCCATCAAATGTTTTTTTTGGAAGGAAAAGGTTGCATTATTTGATATATATTTACATCTTTTTGATGAAAAACCTAATCTAGGGATTATATCTTTTATATTGGTTTCATCTAAATAGACTATATCGTCTTTTAAGTTTAGTTTATTTTTAGTAAATACTTTTCTAGTGTTTCTACCACAGCTTCTAACTTCTATTCTAAATGAAAAATTTTTTCTATATTCATCAATTGTCATTATATTTAGATATCCATCATTATCATAACTTATTATATAATCAAATTTATTGGTAATAATATCATCAATTTCAAAAATTTTATTATGACCTTGATTTTCTAAAATGTTATAATTTGTTAGTTTATCATCAAATAGTGTTTCTATATATTTTAAACATAGTTTATCCTTTGTTGTAAATTCGGTGGGTTTGCCATTATCATCATATATAAATCCACTCGATTTGCCATAAGCTACAGGTTCTTTTATTTCAATGGTGTGTTTTATATTATTTATTTTATCGAAAAAAATTAAATCTGGCATACCTGATCCACCATCTTGTTTTAAATAATATTTAATATTTTCATAAATACCATTTCCTATATATGTGCAACCAAGTGTATCAGATATGGATTGTATTACCATAGTCTCAACTATTCTACCTGGTTGAAATAAGACCCCATTATCTATTCTAATATTTATATCATTCTCTAAAAATGGATATTTTTCTAAAATATAAGAATATTCTTTAATTTTTTCAAAATTTTTCTTTACACCATTTTTTAGATTATTTAATTCGTCTAAATTTATTTTAATTTTAATTTTTTTTAACTCTTCTATCATATACTATTATTCTTAAATGATCTTGAAACAAGTCTTTTAAATGGGTTAGGGTTTTTAACATATATATTTATGTATATGTTATATGAAAAGAATAAGTAGAAGTTTTCTGCTTTTGTGAAAAAGTTTAAAAAATATTTAAATATTTTTCAATCGCACCGTTTGAAAGTGTAATATAATCTTCATTTATATCAAATCCGATGAATTTAATACCCATTCTTTTACAAACGACACCTTCACTACCTGATCCACCAAATGGGATAACAATAACACAATCATCCTTTGGTTTTGAAGCTAAAATTAACTTCTCTGTTAATTTTGATGGTTTTTGTGTAGGATGTTTGATACATTTATCAACATCAAATTTTTTTATTTCCTTTCCAGGGTAAACAACACTATCATATAAAAAGAATCTTTCTTTACCAGCACCACCTGCTAATGTTGAAATTTCAGTAAATACATCTCTAGGAAGAGCACCCTTTTCATGTGCCTCATAGGTTGTATCACCAGAACCACCAAATCTAGCAGTATTACTTTTTGTTCTTTTTTTACCAACAGAATTTTTCAAAAAACTATCAGTATAAGGAACACGGACATCATCTCTATTAAATATGGGGGTTTCTTTCCATATATATAATATACTCTAAATATGAATTAAGCTCCATATCATCTTTACAAGTACCAAAATCTTTTCCAATATTATATGGTGGGTCTGATAATACTATATCAACTGAGTTATCAGGTATTTTTTTCATAGCCATAATGGTATCCATTAAATGGAATTTATTAAAATCATTCTCTTCCCAATATTTTATCATGTTTAATATTTACTTTAGTATCTTATACATCAATGAAAAAACTTAGTTTATAAATAAAATAAAATAAAAAATTTAAAAAACCAGCAAAAAATGCCGATTTTAGATTTTGATATTTACAGATTAAATATATACATTATGAGATATGTAGAATTAATGTATGATGGTAAAACATATACAAACGAGAAAAAGATTAATCAAATCCTGAAAGAAAAGGAGTTCTATTGGTTAATAGATTCAGAGATAGAAAATGTAAAATTTGAAATAAAAAAAGATACTATTATATGGTATGATGGAAACTTTTATAGTGGAAATTGGTTTTATGGTATATTTAAAAAGGGAAATTTCTATGGAACTTGGCACTCTGGTATATGGGAGAGTGGTAATTTTGATGGTAAATGGGTTGATGGGATTAGATTATAATTCCTAATTCACAAAAAATAATCTATAATTTTATGAAAAGGAGAAAATTAACTCTACAAACTAAGGGTAAGAATGATATCTATCACAAAGTTGGTATAATTAGAATTAGTAAAGAGGAAAATGAATATTTCTTTGAAATAGGGAGTGATGTTACTAGTGATATTGGTGAAGCAGTATCTATGATGATGGGTAAGGTGGAATTTAGTGATCCTGTTTGGGATATAAAGATAAATGATTTTATAATTGAAAATACCTCACCTGAAAAATCTCTTTTTTGGTTAAGTGGTGGATATTCGGAATGGAGAACTCTTGAAAACTATAATAAACCTTGGTGTGATTGTTATTTGGATTTCCAAGAGGAGTTTGGTTTTTTAATAATCAATATTATAAAACGAACTAAAACACTCGGTGATATTAGAGATAATTTTATAAAACATTTAAATCTACCAATTTTATATGATTTTGCTATAAGTAAAAATATGGTAAAATAGATAATGTTTTTTTTATATATAGAATATGGAGGAAATGAGAAAAGTATGTAGTAATCCATGGTGTAAAGCTACATTTATATTTACTGAAAATGATTTTACTGAATTTAATGGTAAAATGGTAGAGCCTAGTGTTTGTCAAAAATGTAAAAGCTTTGATTCTGAATTAAGTGGTGGTGTTACTTGGGAAGATAAAGAATATGAAGGTGATCGCTATGATCCAATTCCACATAAATTTACATATAAAATAAAAAACTTTTTCTAATGAATGCACATTTTTTTGATATAGAAACAATTTTAGTGAATGATAGTAAAGTTTGGATAGTTGATAAGAAATATCCAAAGATACATATAATGAAAATTGATCAATCTGATTTCAATCTAATAAGAAGTGGTATATATAAATCACAGAATAATAAAGTTGTATTTAGTGGGAAAAATTATTGGTTTCCTGATAATTTAATGGAAGCACTTAAAATAAAATGCAAATTGAATAAAACAGATATTTCCGATTTAGCATTCTCTATGAGGGAATTTATGGATGATGAAATCATTGATAATATAAATTATGATATAAATATGGATAATTTAATACATATTAAGAATACTACTGATGATATCTATTTAATTTGTTCAGAAAATACCAAGTCTAATTATGAAAAAATAATTAAAAAAATAGAAAATAAACTAGAAGAAAATGGTCTGATTATAAAAAAATACTTCTTTATATCAGAAACATTCTATTCCAGGGATAGTGATGAAATATCTTTTAAAAAGATCAGATTGTTGTTACAATATTTAATAGGACTTAAGACAAGTGGTGATATGTTCATAGATGAAGAATTAGAAACATATAATAACATATATTTTTATGATACTGATATATCAACTATTAAATTGGCAATAGATGTTAATAAAATGTTAGAATTATTAATAAATAATTCTGATTCAGATATTAAGAGTAAAATAAAAGAAGTGCTTAAAAATATAAATCATTATTTATTTGTTAATTTAGTGACACCTAATAAAATGAATAGATTTTCAACTACCAAAGTAAAGATAGAGTATCATAATTTAATAAAAACATTTGAAAAATTTAATTGGAAAAAATAAAGCCACTTATAAAGTGGCTTTATTTTTTATTTCTTTTTATTGGCTTGCTCATCTTTTTTATTAAGCATTGCAAGTTTTATCATATCATTTATATCCCTAGTACTCATTATTCCACCATTTATATCACTACCATCAGTGGTTTCAGCACTTTCAACAGATTTTATTTCAGTATTCTCAATTTCATTATAACCTAAATCTTTTCTTAGGGTTTTATAAAATTTTTCAAGTTCTGTTTTTTGACCTGATAAGAATTTTGCATTCTCTCTTATCTGACCAATTGTTTGGTTAACTACCTCATGCATCCTAGCAGAACTATCACCATTATCAACTTGTCTCATTTGTGTAAGGAAGTTCTTTCTTGTCATTTTTGTTAAAAATAATGCCTCAGCATATACCATTGCATCTTCTTTCATCTTTGTTTTTATATAAGGATGTTCTTTTAATTTTGGCACATCTCCTAAATATAGATCAACAAGTGTTTCTAATACATCCATGGATTGGTGACTTGACACTGTTAAATCTGAATCATAATCATAGATCTCGATCTCACCCAAATCTGGTAAATCATCCCCCTTTGCAAGATGTTTTTCGAAATCATAATCATCATTTTCAGATTGTATTTGGTCAAACTCATCTTTTATCCTATTACGTTCTTTATCTTCTTTTGACATATTATTTTAGTTTATTTTTTTCTTTTTCTAGAAAGTCTTTTAGTATTTTATCAACTAATTTAGATTTATTGATGTAATTTCCATCACAATACTTCTCAAATTCTTGATAAGTATCAATATCGACTGAAAATCCAACCTTTATTTTATTAATTCCTAATTTCCTTCCCATTATTTATATATTAATTGAAAAAAATGTATTTTTTCCATTTTTTGAATTTTATATATAATTAAAGTTTATATATAAAATATGTGTGAGAAATCTATAACATTTACTACCAAAAAATCAAATACAGATGAATTCATTAAAAGATCTGAAAATATACATGGTAATAAATATGATTATTCATTAGTGGAATATAAAAACAATAATACAAAGGTTGTTATAATTTGTAAAATGCACGGTAATTTTGAACAAATACCACGATCCCATACGAGTGGAATAGGATGTCCAAAATGTAGTTTGGGTACTATAACCAGTGAAATTTTTATAAAAAAATCTAATAAAAAACATGGAGATAAATATGATTATTCAGAAGTGAATGAATCAGAATTCCAAAATACTAAACCAGTTAAAATTATATGTAAAGAACACGGTCCGTTTTTCTTAGAGCCTAGACATCACCTAAGTGGAACAGGTTGTTCTAAATGTTCAGGTAATAGAAAATTAACCACCGAGGAATTTATAAATATGTCAAAATGTAAATATTCCAAATACGATTATAATTATGATAAAACAATATATAATGGATATTTCAATGATGTCACAATAACTTGTAAAAAACATGGTGATTTTAGTGTTTGTGCATCATCGCATCTAAATGGTGTTTCCCATTGTAATCTTTGTTCAAGTAGAAAAAAATGGGACTTTGATTATTTCATTGAAAGTGCTAATAAGATACATAATAATAAATATAAATATGATAAAAGTACATATGTAAATTCGGCAGCTAAAACTAAAATAACTTGTGAAAAACATGGTGATTTTTGGCAATTACCAGAATTACATATAAGAAGTATGTGTGGGTGTCCTAGTTGCAGAGAATCAAAAGGTGAGTTAGCAACATCTGTTTTTCTAACTGAAAATAATATTGAATATGTTAGACATAAAAGATTTGATGATTGTAGACATATACACGTATTGGAATATGATTTTTATTTACCAAAACACAACTTATGTATTGAATATGATGGTATTCAACATTTTGAACCCAGAGAAAGATTCGGAGGTCAGGTTGAATTTGAAAAATTGAAAATAAGAGACAGAATTAAAGATGAATATTGTGAAAATAATAATATACAATTAATACGAATATCAAGTATTAAAGGAATACCAGAAAAATTAAATTTTTTATTATGAATAAAAAGGAAGATGAAAGGCAATTAGTTTTTACAACAAAAATTGTTGATGAGGCTACTTTAATGATAAATGATGGTATAATTCTAAAAAGATACCAAAACCCATGGTTAAAAAATGAGGTTGGATTGAGGCGTGCCGGTGCAACCTTCAGAATGACAGCTGAGGAACAACAAGAATACATTAGATGTGCCCTAGATATACAATATTTTACTGAGAAGTATTGTAAGGTTAAAACAGAGGATGGTTCTATAAATAATATAAAATTAAGGGATTATCAACATGAGATATTAGATACATTTGTTAATAATCGTTTTAATATATTGATGTGTAGTAGACAAACTGGTAAGACAATTAGCTCCTCTATTTTCATATTACATACTCTTTTGTTTCAAAATGATAAGAATATAATGATTGTTGCCAACGTTGGTAGTACGACTGTTGAGATTGTTGATAAGATTAAATCCATTTACTCACTATTACCATTTTTCTTGAAACCAGGTATAAAAGTATGGAATCAAAAATCACTAACATTTGAGAATGGGTGTCGAATAAAAACATCTGCAAGGTCTAAAACACCAGCAATTGGTCACACCATAGATCTATTATACCTAGATGAATTCGCACATATTCCATCAAATATAATTGAACCTTATTACACTGCTGTATATCCGACTGTTTCTGCTGTTCAGAATTCTAAAATTATAATCACATCAACACCAAATGGTATGAATTTATTTCATAAAATATTAACTGATGCTGAAAGACCTGATGGTGATCCATTAAAGAATAACTATAAACCGATGCGTGTTTATTGGTATCAAGTTCCTGGTCGCTTTGTAACATATATACGATTGAATGAGCATAAGATGTATCAATATGGCGTTGATAAAGAATATATTTTTAATCTATGTAAGGATACATTTGGTGAATTGACCAATGTAAAGATGGAGTTTAATATGGATCAACAAAAGGATGTTATACATGTTTTTAATAATGATAAGTGTACGGATGAAATGGTTAGATCTTTAAAATTCATAGATTTCAAAGGAAATGAGACATCCATATTGGTTCTTGGTGAATTAACAACTTGGAAAGATGAAGCAGTTAAGGATATTGGTGGTGAGGATGCATTTAACCAGGAATATGGACTTAGATTTATAAATGGTAGTAAATCATTATTAAACGAGGCAATCATAGATGAATTATTGAGGAATAAGAAAAATTATGTATATGAAGAGATTGATGAGTTTGAGACCAAACTTCGTTTTAGTTATGAAGATTTAAAATGGATTGATGATGATGATGTTTATGTACCTATTATGAGAAAGGATTATAAAATAGTTATATCTGTTGATATATCAGAGGGTTTAGGACAAGACTATTCCATTTTAAATATATTTAAAATATCTGAAAAGGATATGGATCTTATAGAGGCACAAAAACATACTTATAAATCTATAGTTGATTTTTTTAGACTTGAGCAAATAGGTTTATATAGAAGCAACTTTACCTCAGTTAAGCAATTATCAGAACTATTATATCTTATAGCATTTGAATATTTCAATCCGGATAATGTTAAAATTGTACTAGAGCTTAATACATATGGAAACACATTGTTGGCAGAAATGCCACATGTTTTTGATGGGAATAATAATTATGGTTCATCTATATTTGTTAGATATAAACAACGAGCTGATTCAAATGAGGAAAAGATTGGTCTGAAAATTGGTGATAATAAGAATATGTTAGTTAAAGATTATCAAGACTTAATGATAAGTAGAAGTTTTCATATAACTAATGAGGATAATATCAGAGAAATTACAACATTTGTTAAGCACACTACTAGTGCTGGTAATATTAGATATGCAGCAGATGTTGGATGTGATGATACTGTCATGACAATAGTGAATGCATCTTCTATATTTGCTAAGCATGAATTTAGAGAGATGATAAATGAGTGGTCATCTAAATATTCACCAAAAGAATTTATGGATTATGTGAATACTTCACTTAAAGATATTGATTATGTACAAGGTGTTGATTATGGTCAGATGTTGAAAATGAGAAGACAACAGATGAGTAAGTATAAGGGTGGTAATTCTACATCTGGAATAAATTGGTTTGGTACTAAAAACAATAGGTAAAAAAAGTCACTCAATTTGAGTGACTTTTTTTATAAATTTACTTCCATCGTAACAGATAGTCCAGCATTTTGAAGTTGGTCCTTCATAGTTGATATGGTTTCCAAATCTCCATACTTAACATCACAAATTCCATTAAAATGAACGATGTGTGCACACTGAGTTGCTTGTTTTTCCTCATGTCCACATACTTTCATTAGACAAGTAATTACCCAATCGAAAGAATTATAATCGTCATTTTCTAAAATTAATACATAAGGTTTTGCTAAGATAGCTTCCACCTTTGATTCTACTTGTTCTTTTACTTTTCCCATAATTTGGATTTTTTTGATTATATATTATATTTATTATTTCCTAAATGTTTTTTCAGTTTTATTAACTACATCAACAATTGTTATTTTTATATTCTGCACTTCTGCCCACTTTTCAAATTCAATTAGATGTTCTTTACGATCATCAAACATGATAAATTCTTCTACCCCAAGAGTCTCTATTCTTTCATTGAATAGTTTGATCTTGAATTTTAATGTATCTGTGCCCCAATTTAGATGGACTTCATCAAATACTATATTATTTATATCTAATATTTTATTTACACAATCTCTCATACCTGGTATTTTATCAAGTCTTCCAGTTGCTAGTATTTTATGTGCATCATTAATTTCTAAATATTTACTATGCACCCACTCATTTAATGGTATATCAAATATATTTAAATTAAGTGTATCTGATTTACCCCACCAACCAATGTGTTTCCAATTTTCACCTGTTTTATCAAACCATATTTTTTTACCTTCTTCGGGTCTTGGTGTGAAAAATAGTGTATCGTCAAAATCGAAACAGACTAATTTTTTAAATTTCATATTTTTTTTATTTTGGTACAAAGATACATATTTTTTTTATATATATAATAAAAAAATAAAAGTTTATGGGAAACTTTAAGAGATATACATTTTTTGTATTGTTAATCATTTTATCTATATCAATATTTATGAATGTTAGAAGTTGTAATAAAGATAGTAAATATGATGATTTAGAAAAGGAAAATAAAAAGATACAAAGAGATATTGATTCTATTAGTTTAGTCAATGATAAGTTATCAAAGGATTATAATTCAATTCAAGATTCTATTAATAAAATTGAATTAATAATAATTAATTTAAATAGTGAATTAGATAAATCTTTAAAAGAAACTATTATTTATAAAAATAAGGTTAAAAATTTAGAAGATGAGAAGAAAGATACTGAAAAAAAAATAGACAATTTGGTTAATAACCCAATCAATAGAAATGATTCAGATATGATTAAATCATTAAAAAATAAATTAAAATAATGAAAAAGTTAGTAATGTTAATTATTATTTTGTGTATAAATTTCCTAATAAATGCACAAGATTATCCTAAAATTGAAACAGATAGTAATGGTCATAAGATTGTAGTATTTACAATTGAACAAGCACATAAAATAGATAATGATTATGATGTTCTTGCACTTCTTAAGCAGTTTAGAATTAAGTGTGATAGTCTTGATTTATCATATATAAAAGTTATAGATGAACAGTCAAAGCAAATTATTATGCAGAAGGATATAATAAATGAGCTTGAAAAGGAAATATGTGATAAGGATCAACAACTTGAAGATATCTGTGAGATAAATAGCAATTTAGAAAAGGATATTAAATTAGATGATGATCAAAAACAGAATGATCAAAAAGAGATAGATGGGTTAAAAAAGGATGTTTCTAAATCAAAATGGGGATATTTTTTAGTTGGTGCTGGATCAGGAGCTCTTATATTGGGAGCTATATTGTTATTTTTATAAAATGATAAAAAATGAGTTTTTATTATTAATATATAACACATAAAAATTAAAATTAAAATATGAAACATATTAGAACATTTGAATCTTATAAAAGTGCTAAAGCAGAATTAAAGATCATTAATCCTGAAATATTAGCTGAAGCTATAAAAGAATCCGTTTTACAAATTGGTGATGTTTATAAAGTTAGAAGTATGATTGATATTCCACAATCATTGATAAATGCTTATGTTAAAAAAGTAAAAGATACTACTGGTAAAAATTTACGTCAATTTTTTGGTGATGTAGAAGTTGCTGAAGAATTAGTTAAACATATAACTACATCAGGTCTTGATATTGATAAAATACCAGGAAATGCATTAATGGGTGGTGCTCAAGGTCAAGTACAAGGTCAAGATGGTGTTCAAGTTGATACTCAAATTGAAGCACAACCAGAAACACAAGTACAAGCACAAGATACACAAGTAGAACCTCAAGCACAAGCACAAGAAGGTCAAGCACAAGAAGGTCAAGCACAAGAATTTGAAGAACCTCAGGCACAAGTTCAAAATGGTCAAGCACAAGAAGAGGAGGGTCAAGAAGAAGAGGAAGAAGGTCAGGAAGAGAAAGAAGAGGGTCAAGAAGAGGAGGAAAATGATCTACCTTTATAATTAAAAATATTTTAAAATTAAAGCCTATCAGAAAATAATGATAGGCTTTTTTTGTAATAAATCATTTTTATATAATAATATATATGTTATGAAATATTTGAGACCATATAATAGTTTTTCTACAAAAGTATTTGAGAATAAATCAAATGAAGACATATTAATAATTGTTGATATTCAGAAATCATTTAAAAAATATTTTACTGATATGTATTTGCACGAAGTAAAAAAATATTGTGAAAAATTTGATAATGTTTATCAAATATGGGATAATCATCATCATGGTAAAAATGTTGACAAGGATTATTTATATGATGATGATCCTGAAATACCAATTGATAAAGATCTATATCATTTTCCCAATCAAACAGATATTATAGAAAAAAGATATAACTATGATGTTGATGCTGATTTTTATAAAAAAATATTAGATGATGAGACTTATAAAGAAGTGAGTAAACTTGAAGATGCTGATGAGTTAAAAGTTGGTGATTTTTTTCAGACTAAAGAAGGTACTATAATAGTATTTATTGATAATAACCATCGTTGGTTCCAGTGTCCTAAAAAGTTATATGATTTATTTATTGAAATTTCAGAGGCTCAAGTAGATGAGCAGAAAGAAGTTACCATCATAGGTGGTGCTGATTCTGAATGTATTCTAGATGTTGAGGTGACTGCAAAGGCTTTAGGAGTTAAGTTTAAAAGAAATGAAAAATATATTTATTCAGCATCATACTGTCCTATAAAATAATAATTATATTATGCCAAGTAAAAGTAAAAATCAATTTAAATATATTTATGCAATGCGTAATAAATATAAATCTAAAAAGAAAGCACCTAAAAACATGAAATGGGTTTTCAATAAAGAATGGACAGATGATATCAGTTTTGATAAATTACCTAAGAAAGTTAGAGAAAATTATATACATGATTTTATTTCATTTATCAATGAAAATTATTTTAACCTATAACAGCATATATTTCATAATCATTTAAATTAAAAACTACTTCCATATATTCCTGATATCTTTCAGGATCTTCATATATATTAACAGATAGTGTATAATTTATATCAGATATCTCAGGTATATATTCATCAATCTGATTTTTTATAACGCCTTCTATATAATCTTGTGATAATCTAGTTTCAAATAATAATTCCTCTAAATTTGCACCTAAATCTGGAAACCCAAATACATCACCTTTATTTGTGAATATTATCATCTCATATTTCTGAACAATTACTCTTATAACATCATCTTCAATTAGACCCAAATCTCTATAAAATGGATGACCTGGATAGCCAATATAAAAATCAGTGAAATTAAAATTACTCATACACTATATATAAAAAATAATAGTTCTTTAATTAGCCTTTAAAATATTTTTCAATTTTCCAATTACTGTCATTGCTAAAACAATCGGATCTGTATTACTTCCTAATAAATTACTATAATCGGTTATTACGAAATTACATTCAAACAATTTATCTATATTCACTTTATTAGAAATAGACCAATCTATAAATGGTTTACTTAATAATTTAAACATTTCTGATATTTTATCATCACCAAAATTGGACATAATAAAATGATAAGTATCATCATAACTATTATCTTTATATAAAAGATTATATAATTCAAGTTTAACTTTATTTGAAATTGCACTAGATTTTATATTTACATCATTTGTTAATAAAAAATCTTGTGTTTCTACTAATATTTTTCTAAAATCAGGAAATTCTTTATTAACAATTGAAATTAAATTCTCCTTTGATATTTCCTTTTTTTCCTTTGGTAATATTGTGTCATTTATACGTTTAAATATCTCTATCTTTAAATATTTTTCTTCCTCTTGATCTCTGCAATCAAAATTTATAAGTTTTATTCTAGATTTAAGTCCCCCAAATATTTTCTCAATATGATTTGTTGATAAAATAAACCTAACACCCTTGTTATTATATTTTTCAATAAATGCTTTGAAGGCATCTTGGTACTGTGGTGAAACTCGCTCAAATTCATCTAAGAAAACATATTTTATATCAGAATCAACTTCAAATATTGGTTGTGTTTTACAAAATAATGATATTTCATCTCTTAAATAGTCAATAGATGTTTCTTCTGAACAATTGACTTCTAGAAATGCTGTCTTTTTTGAATATTTACCTATTAATATTCTTGCTAAACTAGTTTTACCTGTTCCATAATGACCATGGAATATATAGTGTTGATCAACACCATTTTCAAAACGTTGTCTAATTCTAGGTAATAATATTATATCTTCAAATGTTTTGGGTCTCCATTTTTCCCAAAGTAATAGATTATTTACTGACATATTAAAATTGTTTGTGTAGATAATATATTTAAAAATAGGGGAAAAGTTTATTTAATATATAAAGTATGATAGGAGAAAGCTACAATTTTGAAGACGTATTTATGAGGGACCTAACCACCTGCGTTTTGGACACTCTTGAAAATCAAATAAAATGGACAAATAGATTTACTTCAGGTGATGTATTTGTTAATGTACCGATTTATTATTCAATGACCGGCGATGAAAGATATTTACTAGATTCATTTTCAGATGATATAGTATCAGATAGTAGATATGTAGAGTTAAATACAGATCAGATACCAAGAGGTCATTTAACATACACATCACTCAACATAAAATCCGATGAATTTGCAAACCCAAATGTGTGGCTCAGAATGGTTGTTGAAAATGAGGAAGAAATGAGGAAGATAATAACTAAAGTTAGAGCTGTTCCTGTTTCAGTAACTTATGAATTGACAATATTACTTTCAAGTGAAATAGATTCTTTTAAATGTACACAAGCATTAATGGATACTCTTTGGCTATATAGATTTATGTATTTTGAATATAATTTCATGAATATAGATGCCGTTATAATAATGCCGGATAATAATCAGATAGAAATGCAAAGAGAAAAGAATTTAGAAAGTGATAATAATATCAGACTAAAATGCACATTTAATGTTGAAACATATTATCCTGCATATAGAAGTGATAAAGTTAATGGTGTTGGGTATCCTAGAGATTATGGATCAGGTATGAAAGATCAAAATGGATATAGCTTCAAGGGATCTGTATCTGATTATTTCAATCAGCCTGATATGGGTGTATATGGACAAACTGGTAGTTTTTATAATACGAGTGGGATTGTCACTGGTTCTGATTTTTCTGGATCAAGTGCAAATCCTGATTATGAAATGGTTATGCCAAAAAGATCAAAATGGTTTGATAACATACTACGAGCTAGAGAACGTAATAATGGAAGTAAATAAATGGAAAAAAATGGGTTTTTTCTATTAATATATACTATTATAAAATAAAAAAAAATACTTTAAATATGAAGAATCTTAAACTTGAATTGTTTAACTTTAAAAAGAACCTTTCTCTTGACCAAGAAGAAGTTTCTGGAATAGTTGAAGGGCACATGAATGCTTGTAATCAAGCTTCTGAGAAAGCTATTATACTTTCATTAAATGAAAGACTTAAAGCTTATACCTATGATAATGATGTAAAAACTCTATTAGAGAGTTTAAACGACGATATGAAAAATAATGAATTATTATATGAATTGAAAAATTTATATAATGTTCTTAATACTAAAAATAGTGGTGAGATATATAGACAACCTATTAATGTTTTACTTCAAACTATTAATTTAGAAACAGATCAAGATAGAATGGCTAGAGTTCTTAATGAATTAGCAATTTATGATTGGGTTCCTGAAATTAAATTATTTGTACACAATTTAACAAAATCACCAGAACAAAGAAGTAATTTACTTAGTGGTGGTAAAGGTGAATCTATTTTCACAATTGTTGAGCAAGTGGAAGATGGTCATATTGCACTTGTTAAAGATTCTTGGTTCAATTTAAAGGAAGATTTAATTGAAAAAACACTTTTAGAAGATCATATCAAAAACCCAGAAGATTTACAAACACTTAGAATGTTGGAAACAGCTATGAAATATGCTACTATTTCTGAGGATAGAATTAATTTTAGAATTTCTGAGTATTTAACAATCGGTTTAGGTGTTGGTAAAAAAGGAGGTTATTATATTAATGAAGATGAAATGAATGAAGAAACTACATTAGAGAGTTTATTTAATTCACCAATAGTTCCTATTATTAACAAAAACTTTTATCCTATTTTATTAGAGGTTTCTAAAAACTTAGATAAATTTGTTGAATTGGACGTAGTAAAAAGAGTTAATAACTTAATCAATCCATATTTAGAGTGTTACGCATTTAATTATAAAAATTCTACATTTTTATATAGATGTGATGAGAGATATGGTAATTCATTCTTTGCTTACCAAAGTGCACTTGAATTAGTTAATGAAGTTAGAAATGAACTTAACTATGATTTGACTTATTTCTATGAAAATAGATTAGATAAAGAATTAATAACTAAAAGAAAGTTAGAAGATAAAGAAAGACAAATCACTTTAAAATTGGAAGATGTTAATTTTAACATCAATAAATTGAAAAGTTCAATTAAAATGATTGGTGAATCTGAAGTTTTATCAACAGCTCTTTCTAATTTAGAAAAAAGAAGAGAAAATCTTGATGCTGAATTAAATGCTGTTAAAGAACTTAAATATAATGAGAGAATTAAATTATAATTTATATTAACAATGAAAAAAGACTTCTATTATGGAAGTCTTTTTTTTTGTTTAAACTTTTTGAAATAATATATATATAACATGAAAGCCTAATCATTTATTAGGTTTTAAAAAATTAATTAATATGGATGTATCTTAATAATCGTGAATTATATGTAGAATTAGTAATAAGTAAAGCACAGGGTAAATTAACAAGACCTGCACAAAAAATGCTAGAACTCTTAGCAAAAAAAACAATCAAAAAAATGAGATATTGGTCTAATGATGATAAATTGGATTGTTATCAAACCGGACTATTATATATGTTCCAAAATTGGTACAATTTTAATGAGGAAAAATCAATAAATGCGTTTGCATATTTCACCGAAATATTTAAACGAGGCATTGCGTCCGGGCATAACCAACTACATAAGAAAAAAGGTGATAATGACCATTTAATAAAGCTTATATCAATAGAAGGAAGTAATGAGGGGATGGGTTTACATTCATTATAAAAATAAACAAGCAACTCCTCTTTTAATATATATTAAATGATAAAAGAAAAATATGTTTTAATAAAGGGACATCCTAGAAATATCAAATATTATAGTGATCTAGGTTATGATATTCAAGTTCGTCAGGAAATTGAGGTGTTAACAACAGACTTGATGAGCGGTTCATCAACTAAAATAACATCTATATGTTCCAATTGTGGGACAGAAAGTAGTAATACCTTTAAAGATTATTGGATTTATACAAATGGTTTGGTGAATAAATTTTATTGCATCAAATGTAAGGGCATTAAAACTGAAAAAACTTGTTTAGATAAATATGGTGTTTCTAATCCGATGAAAAATGATAATGTTAAAAATAAAATTAAACAAAATAATTTAGATAAATATGGAGTTGAGCACACTCTTCAATTGGATTTTGTTAAGGACAAAATAAAAAAAACTAACATAGAAAGGTATGGTTTTGAAAATCCCTTTTCAAATGATGATATTAAAGAGAAAATAAAAAAAACTAATATTGAAAATTTGGGTTGTGAATATTCATCACAATCCAAAGATGTTCAAGATAAAATAAAGGAAAGTAATTTAAATAAATTCGGTTTTACATCATATTCCAAAACAGATGATTATAGGAAAAAAGTAAAGGAGACATCTTTGATTAAATATGGCGTTGATCATTATTCTAAGACAGGTGAATATAAGAATTTAACAAAAGAAACGTGTTTATATAAATATGGTGTTGATCATTATTCCAAAACAGAAGAAAGTAAAAAAAATACAAAGATATTTAGAGAAAGAAACACTTGGCGAAAATTTTATAATCTATTAAGTGATGAATATAATATCATATCATATAAAGATGAATTTTTTAATATAAACCATCTTAAATGTGGTACAGATTTTGAAATATCAAAATCTCTATTAACTGCTAGATATAAATTAAAAAATATTTTATGTACTAAATGTAATCCAATTGGTGTTCATTTTTCATCAATTGAAAAAGAAGTAACTAATTTTTTAGATGAATATGGTATTGAATATGTTCATAGTGATCGTGATATATTAAATGGTAAAGAATTGGATATATACATACCTAAATATAATTTGGCATTAGAAATAAATGGTTTGTTCTGGCACTCCGAATTGTATAAAGGTCAAAAATACCACTTAATTAAAACATTATTATGTCGTGAAAGAAATATACATCTTATTCATATATGGGAGGATGATTGGAAATTAAAAAGTGATATATTAAAATCAATTATTTTAAATAAAATAGGATTATTAGATAATAAAATTTGGGCTCGGAAGTGTGTTATTTCTGAAGTTAATAGTAGTGATGCTAGAAAATTTTTAGATGATAATCATATACAAGGATTTTCAAGTTCATCTATCAAATTGGGGTTATATTATAATAATGAGCTTGTTAGTTTAATGACATTTGGTTGGAGAATGACAAATGGTAAAAGAGAATATGAATTAATACGTTTTTGTAATAAGAAAGGTTATGTGATAAATGGTGCATCTTCAAAACTTTTCAAACATTTCATAAATAACTATCAAATAGATGAAATAATATCCTATTCTGATGTTTCAATGTTTGATGGTAATATGTATGATATGTTAGGATTTGAAAAGGTTTCTATATCTAAACCAAATTATTTTTGGGTGGTCAATTCAGTTAGAAGACATAGGTATAATTATTCAAAAAAGAAATTAGTTAATAAGGGTTATGATCCCAATAAAACTGAGGTTGAAATTATGACAGAACTTGGTTATTATAGAATATTCTCTTGTGGTCAGGAAAAGTGGGTTTGGAAATCACCAAATAATATTCAATTAAAAACCCCACTTTATTAAGTGGGGGTTTTTAATTTTTAATTTTCTTCTAAAATTTCTACATCTTGTAGAATAGTTCTAACCATTCTATCAACAATCAAGTATGGATCACCATTAGATGCTGGTCTTCTATCTTCAATATAACCAATTGCGTTAGGATCATTAATAGATGAAGGGATTCTAATAGATTTAGTTCTATCACCAATACCCCAACCAAAATCTTTAATAGATGATGTTTCATTTGCACCAGTTAATCTAGCATCGTTGTTTTCTCCATACACTGCAATATGTTCAGCATGTGTTTTTTCTAATTTTTTACACATTTCAATTGCAATCTCTTTCTTATTAACTTTATCTTCTCTAATAGTTTTTGTAGAAAAGTTAACGTGCATCCCAGAACCATTCCAATCATTACCTTTAAATGGTTTAGGATCTAATTCAATTCTATAATCATATTTTTCACTTAATCTATGTAAGATATATCGTGATACCCATAATTGATCTGCTCCACCTTCTGCTGTAACAGTCCCAATTTGATATTCCCACTGTCCTAGTGCTACCTCTGCATTGATACCACCAATTGCTAATCCTGTTTTAATACATAAGTCTGTGTGTTCCTCAACAAATTCTCTACCTGCAATATTATTTGAACCAACTGAGCAATAATAATCACCTTGTTCTCTTGGTTCACCTTCTTTTGGCCAACCTAATGGTTTATTAGTTTTATTATCAAAGATAAAGTATTCCTGCTCCCAACCATAGTTTGTCTCATCATCGTATTTTTCTAATGTTTCAACCATTTTAGCTCTTGTATTTGTTGAGTGTGGTGTACCATCTGTATTATATACTTCACATAAAACAATAATGGAATTATTTGTAAATGGATTTAAAAAATAATTTTTTGGATATAATAGTAATTCTGATTTTGAAGTTTCTGCTTGATAAGTGGATGATCCATCAAAATTCCAAATAGGTGCTGATATACCACCATTCCTGAATACTGATAATAAATCACTTGTTGGTAAGTCTGATTTAATAATTTTTGTTTTACTTCTGATTTGCTGAGTTTTTGACCCATCTAACCAAATATATTCTAATTTTATCATAAGTTATATTATTTTTAATGTATTTATTAAAAAAAAGTGTCTTTGTTTTATAAAAGGTATTTAAAAAATAGGGGGTATTTAAAAAAATATTATTTTATGTATAAAAATAGAATAAAAACTTTTTAATGTATTCATTATATAAAAAATATAAAATTAAATGACATGAATAAAGTTTTTTTACAATTATGGGAAGAATCGGAAAGGGGTTGGGGGACTAGACCAGATGGATGTTCTTTACATATTGATAATATTGAATTAGATAGATACGTAGATAATATCTATTCGGATAGAGGGGATGTTATTCCTGATGAATATGATAGAACAATAGGTGGTTCTATTGAGGCATTTGTTGATGATGAGCTATTTAATAAGGTTATAGTTTCTAAAAACATAAGAATATCACAAAATTCCTTTAATAATCTTATTTTAATGAATGAATTAATTATAAAAAATCCATGATAACTATATTTTATTTATTTATATTCTTATTAACATTAAATGAAATTTATTATATCCTGAATAGAAGAAAATTGGATATTCTAGTAAAAAATAAGCAAATAGATAATGTTAGAATAATGGATATTATTCCATATCTATTAAAAGTTTGTTCATATGTAATACCAATAATAGGTCTGTTTAGTTCTTTTAAAGAATATTTTATAACATTTATAATTATAAATTTATTTAGATTTTTAATCTATCATTTAAATAATAGATTATATCACATATATATCCATATAGTGCCAATAGTTAATATAATAATTTATTTAATGATATTATTAAATAAATTTTTACTTTCCTAAATGTTTATCTGTTATAATTATAAATTTAAACCCTTTCATATTACACCACTTTATCATTGTTTCCCATTTTGATTTATTTCTATAAGCTTCCTTTAGTGAATATTCAAAGTTTTTTAATTTTTTAAGTCCATTTTCAGGCACTTGTAATTTACCTTCATTCAATGATAGTACCATTTCATAATCCTTTTGTGGTTTTACTTCAACTACTACATCTTTAATTTCACCACTTTGTTCTTTTATTTTATAGTAGAAATCTGGGTAATATCTATGATTTTTAATTTTAGCATCACCATCTATAAAATGTGTCATTTGATATGGTATTTCTAAATTCTCACAACCCCATAAAATAATATTTTCATTATTATCTAACCAAACCATAAATTTTTTCTCTAATCCTGATCTATAATATAAACCACCTTCATTATTTAATTTATAGACTTTGTCTTTGTTTTTTGGAATAAAATTACCTTGATGGTACTTTTTATTATTTGGCTTTGAATTCATCATAATATTTCATTTATTTTCTTTTATATATAAAGAAAATTATTTATAAAATGGGACATCTTACAGAATTGGTTAAATTGGACTTATTGGTATATGGTAATAATGAAGTTGATAATTTCAAAAATAATTCATTATTCTTCTATCAAAAATATCAAAAAAGTGATGATAGTGTAAAAGCGATAAAATTAACAGATATTAAACCAGGTGGTTTTTACTTCTTCCATTATCTTGATGATTCTAATTGGATTAAATATTCACCTGTATTTGTTATTGATTTTAAAAAATTTGATAACCAAATAGTTCTATTTTGTGTTAATTTAAATTTTATACCTCTAAAAGTTAGAGTTATGCTTTTTGATCCTTATATAAAAGAGCAAGATTTTGATAAAAAGAATTTCTTTCTAAAGGTTAATTATGAAACTATGTATAAAGTTTTAAAAAAATATTCATTCCAATATGCATTGATGGAATATAATTTAACACAAGTTAAAATAGTCCATAGAATAGAAATTGATATGCTACCTAGGTTTTTATATTCCCAGCACCCACAAGCGAAATATGACCCAAAAAAACTTATGGAAATATGGAATAAGAAATTTTCTGAACAAGATGCAAGAGATAAGGAAATGATGCTATCTGATATAAAAGAATTTTATGATACTAATAAAGAAATATCTGATAAATATGATCTTTTAAAGGGACATATTGATAGATTACAAAAATCTGCAAAAAAATATGGTGGTAAATAGTTTTTTTTATTATATTTGTATAAACAAACTTAATTAAACAAAACCATGAATTACACAACTTACATCTCAGCAGCTGAAAAGTTAGCAACTTTTGGTCAAAAAAATAAATCAATGGCAATTATTAAACATGCCATTGGTATGGAAGAGCGAAAAATAAAAGAATTAGAATTTGATATTTTAGTTGGTGAAGTAAAACCATTTAATGGTGCAAAGTTTTTATCATCCAGAGTAATTAGAGAGAAAGAGGGAATAACTATTATCTTCATATTTACTTCTGGTGATCCATTATTACCTAATTCTAATACACATAGAATAAATGTGACTATCAATAAAGATGGTAGCATAAAATGGCACGATGGGAATTTATTTCTTGATAGAAAGTCTGTTAAAAAATTTGATAATCTAGTTAAACATTTATTCAACTACCAAAAGGATATGGTAAAAGTTTTATCTGATTTATCACTATCCAAAGATGATTTGAATGTTATTACCAGAACATTTTATATATAATATTGTGGATTTTGATTATAATATTTTATTTGAATTTCTATCACCAGAAGATAAAAATCATTTATGGTTTGGGATAATTGCATATTAAATATGGGTGACGATTCTATAGTAGCGGTTTATAGAGCACCTTTTGGAAAAAGGTGATTAATTCATTTGATTGAATATGAATTGAAGTTAAAGGAAAAACTACGGAACGATAAGTTGAACGAATTAGGAATATAGAAAAGGGGGCATTAAGCCTCTTTTTTTGTTTTGGGGGTAAATGTTTTTTTATATATACATTAAATTTTAAAAAAAAAAATTAATGGCATCATATAATTACCAAAACAACAATTCTGGGCAAGATTTCGGAATGCAAAACTCAGCTGTTGAAAATAAAGGTTTATTTAACCGAATATTGAGAAATTTATCAAATCATGGTATGAACTACGATGATATGATAATTAGAAATCAAGTTGGTATAGGAATAAACGAAGATCCATATGCATCAAAAGAAAACTCAATGTATTCTTTCTTTTCACAAAGAGCAGTTGCATCCGTTCTTAACAGAAAATCTGTACCATATTTAGATAAATCATATCCTGATAAAAGAAGAATTCTACGTGAATATTCTATAAAGGATGAAATTAGAGATTTCGTAAGTCAAGTAGCAGATGAATGTATAGTATATAATGATGATAGGGATTTCTGCTCACCAAGGATGTTATCTAATGATTACACACAGGATATACAAGACAAATACCAAGAGTATTTTGAAAAAGTATATAATAAATATGGATTTGCTGATAGTGTTACAGCTTGGAACATGATAAAAGATTTTTTAATTGATGGTTATGTAGCTGTTGAGATTGTATATGATGATAAAAAGAAAAACATAATAGCATTTAATAGATTAAGACCCGAAACAATTGTACCAGCATATGAGCCAAATGTTGGTCATTTATGGATACAATTCCCAGAAGATCCACAGTTAAGAAGAATATTTTTAGATTCTCAAATTGTTTTTATTTCTTATTCTACACAAAATGATTATTCAGAGACTTCATATGTTGAAGGTCTTATAAAACCCTATAATCAACTTAAGATATTGGAGCAAACTAGAATAATGTTTAATATTATAAATGCTACTCTCTATCAAGAATTTAAAATTCCAATTAAAGGTCTTTCTAAGCAAAGAGCAGAGGAGCAAATAGGTCAACTTATACATGATTACTCAGAAGAAGTTGAGTGGGATGATTCTCTTGGGACGCTAACTATCAATGGATCTAAACACTTGCCATATAATAAGCAAATATGGTTTCCCGAAGGTGATGCCGGATCACCATCTATGGAATTGAAATCACCACAAGGTCACGATTTAAATGAAGAAACCATGCTTAAATGGTTTCATCAAGCATTAAAAAGAGCTAGTAAAATTCCATTAAATCGCTTTGAGGGTGAATCAGGTGGTGGTAATCTAGTAACAGATGCATCTGAAATGACAAGAGATGAAATTAAATTCCATAATTTTATTGGTAGACTTAGAGCAAATTTCAAAGAACTTATTGTCAAGCCAATAAAACTTCAGATGTTAATTGAATTTCCAGAATTATCAAATGATGAGATATTTTTAAATCAAATGGATATAAACTTCTATTCTAATCAAGTATTTGAAGAGTGGAAAAAGTTAGGTAATTTAGAGAAAAAGGCAGGTATAGTAGGTACATTATTAGGTGTGATGAATGGTGATAAACCATATTTCCACATTGATTATATAATGGATCACGTATTCAAATTAACCCCAGAAGAAAAAGCAGAAAATCAAAAATATTGGGCAAAGGATGCAACTGCAATGGGTTCTGGTGTTCCAGGGGTACAAGGTGGGGCACAAGGTGGAGCACCAAGTATGGAAGGTGAAGCAGGTGGGGCACAAGGCGGAGTTCCAGGTATTGACGGTGAAGCAGGTGGGGCACAAGTAGCACAAGCACCAGCACAAGGTGGGGCACAAGCACAAGGTGGGGCACAAGGTGGGGCACAAGGTGGTACTGAATTTGAGTTCTAAAAATAATAATAAAATAAAAAACCTCTCAAAAATGAGAGGTTTTTTTATGCAACATTATTTGGTAAATCTATATAGAAATAGTAAAAAACACCATCACTAAATTTCATTTTTATTTCCAATTTGATATCAGAATCTAATAGATTTTTAATAATCTGACCATTGGGTGTGTTTAAAATTCTCCATTTTATTTTAAGTTTCTCAATAGTTTCATCCTTTAATGTTAAACTCATAGAAACTATGAAAATACAAGTCTTTGATAATAAAATATCAACTTCATCATTATATAAGAAGCCATATTCTGATATATCATCAATATCAAATTGTAATTTTGTATTACCCAAAAGATTATTTAATCTAATTTCTCTTTTAAATACAACCCATTGATTATATTTTGATAAAACCCTTTCAAATTGTAATAGTGTTTCACCATTCAATTCCAAATCAGTTATATGATATACATAATCCATCAGAACCTAGTAAAGTTGATCTGTTTTTTAAATAAGTCTATTGAGTTAACAACAACTTTTATTGGATCACCTAATTGGATTTTATCACCCATTTGATTAAATATTAAATAGTGTTCCAAATCAACATTCCAATTACCACCAAGTGTATCTAATCTAATCATTCCCTCACATTTATTTTCAATAATCTCAACATATAGACCTCTTTCCAAAACACCAGTGACAATCCCATCAAATATTTGACCTATTTTATCTTGCAAATATTCAGCTTGTTTATATTTTATAGAATCTCTTTGGGCTTTACTTGATAGTTCCTCTCTTTTAGAGATATGCTTACATATCTCCTCTAATTTATTTTTATCTTTTAATTCTTTCATAATAATTATTTATTTACTTTTTGGATAACCATCATTACCCAATGCAAGCGTTAATAACCGGTGTGAATACAGATCACTAGCACGACGTATTGGGCTAGTATAGTGACTGTAGTCCTCAAATCCCAAACCAAAATGTGGAATTTCCTCAGTAGAATAATATGCTTTCTTCATTGATCTAATAGTTAATGTACTCAATATATTTTCTTCGGGAGTATCTTTAATATTCTTTATTAATTTATTAAGTTCTTCTTTAGTTGTATCAGGATCACTTATATCTATATCATGTCCAAAATTCATAGCAACTTTTTTAAGATTTAATAATTTTTCATCATCTGGGCTAGGGTGAACTCTATTAACACAAGGTAAATCTTTTGATTTTATAAATTTAGCAACTTCTTTATTAGCCAATAACATATATTCCTCAATTAATTTATTTGCATCTTTTTGTTCTTTGAAATAAACACCTAGTGGTTTCCCATTCCCATCTAATTCAAATTTAACTTCTTTACCACCCATTTCAATCGAACCATCCTTAATCCTCTTCTTTCTTAATATTTTAGCAATTTTATCTAGTTCTAATATGACATTATCAGTATCACTACCATCACTACCATTTTCAATAACTTCTTGTGCTTGTTCATAAGAATAATCTTTATTCACATTTATAATTGTTCTTCCAAACCATTTACTTTTTATACCACCATTATCATCAATACACACTGTTACTGTATAACACAGACGATCAACACCTGATTTTAAACTACAAATCCCATTACTTAATCTATGTGGTAGCATTGGAATACATCTATCAACTAAATATACACTTGTTCCTCGTTTAAATGCTTCTTTATCTAATTCAGTTCCTGGCTTTACATAATATGATACATCTGCTATATTAATTGATATATATCTCTTACTGTCTACAAATTCAAGACTTATTGTATCATCTGCATCTTTAGAATCAAATGGATCTATACCGATAGTAGTTACATTTCTTAGATCTTTTCTTTTATCTATTTCTTTTTGGGGAATTACTTCTGATATTAATTCAGCTTCATTTAAAACCTCTTGTGGGAAATCAATAGGTAATCCATATTCATACATAATTGCATTCATTTCTGTATTATTTTCACCCACATTACCTAATATCTTTATTATTTTACCAATAGGGGATTTTGAACCTTGTTCCCAATTTTGAAATTCTACTAAAACTTTTTGATTATCCTCTGCATCATGTTTTCCTTTAATATAAAAATCTACTTTTATTTTTGGATTATCTATAATAACAAATGTGTGATCTTTTTTAACTTGTGTTGTTCCTACGAATTCTGTTTTAAATCTCTCAGTTACTTCAATGACCTTGGCTTCTATTTTTTTATCACCTTTAATCAAAGTAACTTTAACTTTATCAAGATGTAAAGCATTACCTGTTCTTTTTTTACTTACAAAAAATTCTTTACCATCAAATTTAACAGCAGCATTTCCTGATATACTAAACTCAATTTGTGCTTCTACTACATCACCCTCATTATATTTACTCATCTTTTTTATTCTTTTTTGAGATATTATCCACACCATATTTTTCTATTAGTGTATTCTTCATTTTTGATAATACCTTTTTATTTTGTATTGGATAATCTACTCCAAAATTTTTCCTTAATGTTTCTTTGCGTTTTGCCTCCGAACATTTTCTACAAAAGTAATCACCCCAATTGTTATCATATTTAAGATAATTTTTATAGATAACTTCTTTTTCCAATCCACAATTATTACACTTACATAATATCTTATGATGTGATCCCTTTGGTAATAGTTCAACTGGTATAGTAATAAATTCACCTATAGTCACATCATAACCAAAATCTACATAATGCTGATAATTTGATTCAATTATTTTAATTTCTATTTCTCTTGTTAGTATCATATACTATATATACATTTTAAGTAGATTGTTTGTATTTATATTTAATTTTTCCTGAATCATATATTTTATATAATCCTGTTTGATCCGTTTTCCTAAAATTAAATTTATGAATTCTGATGTTATCTTTGATATAATGATAGTCAGGTTTTATTTCATATAACTTATAGAAACCTATCTTTTCATACACATCACCATAACTATAGCTATTATCAGAGAATGTGGTTATTTCATCAGAATAATTATTTACAAAATATTTTAATAATTTACTAGCAGAACCTTGCACAGTTGTATTTAGTTTATTACAGAATCTATTTAGATCCCAAACATTACCATTTTTTAGAAAACACATAATACTTACTAATACATCATTGTAATACAAACCTATTTTTATAGTTGATCTAACATATCCTTGTATGTGATTTTCATTTAAGAATTTTTTAACTATTAGTATATCATCAATTTCTTTTATTATACATTTTCTAGAACCGATCTTATCCACATTCAGTTTTAATTTATTTGATATGAATGATTTTATTATATTTTGTTTATTATCCCAATCATCCTCCCAAATATGTATCAATTGAATATTATTTATCTGACACATATCAGTTTTCATTTTGTGATAATTCCTACCTTTATATAATTCACTATGCCAATATAAGCCATTAAACTCAATAGCTATATTTTCATTTGGTAAATATATATCTAATTCTTTATTATCAATTCTATGATTTTCTAATATTTCACCACTATATATACTTTTAATGTAATTGCTAAGCATTATTTCTTTACCAGATTGATGCTTATCCACTTTATTACAATTGGTACATATTATAGTATTTGTTTCCCTTCTTTTATAAAAGAGCATATAACTTATCGTAAAGTTGGTATTACAAGTATCACAATATATCTCAAATAATCTATTCACAGAATCTATTTTTTGGATATTTTTATTCTCATTTAATATTTTCTTATGTGATGTTTCTATATTACTTGTTTTTATCTTATCCTTTATAATTTCTGATTTAGATGGGTTATCTACACCATATTTCTCAATATTAGTTAATTTAGACTTTTCCTTAAAGTATGCACTTTGAAATAAAAAATCTACACCATATTTCTCAATATTTTCATTTTTAATTCTTTCCCTATGTTTTTCATCTTGTGTGATATAAGCATATCCATTATTTGATATTGATGATTCAATCTTCTTATTATGTACCCAGTCAAGTTTTGATACATTATCCACACCATATTTCTCAATATTATTCTTTCTAATAGTATCAATTGATTCTTTCTTTTTCATATAATGCTCAACACCATATTTCTCAATATTAGTTTCAATCTTTTTATTTTTTATATGTTCCAACTTTGATACATTATCCACACCATATCTATCTAATGTTGTTTTTTTTATCTTATCCTTAACTGAATCTAATTGGAACACATTATCCACACCATATTTCTCAATATTATTCTTCTTTAGTTTACAATTTCGACATAAATATTCACCATTAGAATATCCATAAGAGGTATATAATTTATATTTTATTTTTTTATCAATACCACAAAAATCACATATTACATCAATTTCAACATTGCTCCATTTACCCAAACCTTCCAAATTACCAATAATCATATATCAATTATATATGATTTTTATCCAATTGTTTATCACTAAAAAATGTGATTACTATAAAAAATCCACACATCATTTTTATAGGAAAATTCAATAGATATATACTCTAACACATAAAAAAAATAATTTATCACATGAAACCAGTTTTGATAGTTGAAAACTCTATTAATTCTCTTATTAGAGAAAATAATAGTACTGGTAAGAAGGATTATGTCTTGAATGGTACATTTACGGAATTTAATATTAAAAATCGTAATGAACGTATCTATACAGCAGACAAATTTCTTCCTGCTTTAGAGGAGATGAATGAAAGAATGAGCAACCTTGGTGTTGTTTATGGTGAATTTGACCATCCGGACGTATTCGATACCTCGCTTTCAAGAGCTTCTCACGTAATTACAAAAGCTAATTACGTAAAAGAATCAAACTTAGTTGCTGGTGAAATCAGATTATTAAGCACTTATTGGGGAAAAGAAGCAAAGGCACTTGTTGATGACAATTGCCCTCTTTTTGTTTCATCAAGAGCTGCTGGTATAACAGAATCTGATGGAACTGTATCATTGAAGAAATTGTTTACTTATGATATCGTTGCTGATCCTGGATTTGCTTCTGCTAAAATGAGTGTAACAGTTCTTAATGAATCACTAGGTTATAAAGACCCACAATCTAACTTTAGGATATATGAATTATCTGACGAGTCAAAAACAGAAGAGTTATTTAACATGAACAAAAATGAATTTGTTACGAAACAACAATTAACTGATTACTCACAGTATTTAGTTAAAGAATTGGCTTCTACTAAAAAAGTAGTAAATAGCGCAATTACAAAGGGTAATGTTAACCCTAAAAAATTAGAGCAACTTTTAGAATATTACGATGAGTTGAACCAAACTAACACACAAGTTGTTAAATATTTAGATTATTTAGCTGAGAAAGTTCAAATAATGGTTAATGAAAATAAATCATTAAAAGAAACTACTGAAAAACTTATTGAACATAATGATTATTTAGCTGAAAATTTAGAGAAAGCTGTTAGTTATTCAGAATATTTAGCTGAAAACTTGGATAAGAACATTGCTTATTCTGAATATGTTGCTGAAAATTTAGATAGAAATATTTCTTATTCTGAATATATTGCTGAAAATTTAGATAAAAACATTTCTTATGCAGAGTATTTAGCTGAAAACTTAGATAGAAACATTGGTTACTCTGAGTATATTGCTGAAAATTTAGAAAAGAATATTGCTTATGCTGAATACATTGCTGAAAATTTAGATAAAAATATTGCTTATTCTGAGTATATCGCTGAAAATGTAGAGAAGTCAATTGATTATTCAGAATATTTAGCTGAACACGTTGAAGGTAATATTGCTTATTCTGAGTATATCGCTGAAAATTTAGACGAAAATATTGCTTATTCTGAGTATATCGCTGAAAACTTAGATAAAACAATTTCTTACACAGGTCTAATCACTGAAAAATTAAATGGTGGTAAATTAAATGAATCTCACGAAGATGCATTCCCATCATTGAGTGCACACGGATTTGAATCTCACGAAGATGAGGAAGAAGAGGAAGAAGGTGTTCATGGTGAAGAAGAAAACCACGAAGGTCATGAAGATGCTCAAGAAGAGGAAGAAAATGGTATTGCTGAGGTAACACCAGAACACGCTCACGCACACGAAGATAATGAAGATGATGAAGAAGAATGTGGTACTAGTTATGAATTTAACGGTAACTCTGATTCTGAATTATCTGAATCTATTGATAAATTAATTGAAGAAGCTAGTAAACGAAAAGTTTCTGAAACATCTGATTTGAATTTCTTGAAATTCTTATCTAAATCACAAGTTGATAGCTATTATGCCTTGACTAACGAAGAACAAGAAGCAGTTAAACTTCACATAAACGAAAGAAGTTACTTCTCACAAAAAGAAGTATTGTCATTGATCTCTGAGTCTTTATCAACTAAAAACGAAACTCTTGAAGAAAGAGTAATCAGATTAATGCCAGAAAACACAGTGGCTATCTGGAATGAGTTAAACGAAACAGCTAAAAAATCTATCCTTTCACAAGCTAGATTATACCCAGCCGAAGTTTTAACTACAGAATCACAAATTGAGCATTTCTGGAATACTAGAAATCTTAAGAAAAATGAATCAACTACTAAAAAACTAGTTTCTCACGAGGCATTAATTCAAGAGGATAAATTGTCTGATAGTGATGTAACTGCTATTATGGAAAGATTCAAAAACATTTAATCTATAAAAAATCCACACTTACTAAAAATAGGTAAAATAGGGAAATATATAGAATATTAAAAAAAATAAAAAATAAATTATGTCACACATTAGAATAGACAACGCGAAAGCGACAAAGAAATGGGCACCAGTTTTAGAAAACATGGGTGTTACAGGTGATAGAGTTGAATGGATGGCGGAATACGCTGAGTTTCACTCAATCAATGAAAATGCATATGTAAATGCTTCTAACGTAGCAGGTATGGGTGCAGTTGTTAATCCAGGGATTAGCTCATTAGCTGGTAGTACTTTACCATCTTCTGGTTATGCTAACTCAATGGCTGGATCAGGAGACGTAGGTCAAAACCTTTTACCAGTTGCTATGAAAATTGCTGCTCAAACTATCGGTTTGGACTTAGTAGCAGTTAAACCAACACCAGGTCCGAAAATTGATTTACTTTATATTGATTTCCAATATGATGATACTAGAATGGATCCTAACAATGAAAACGAAAGACCACAAGTTTTCAAATTACAAGCAACTAACCAAGCTGCTATTAATGCAGTATTAGCAGCTAACTTACCTGCTGGTGCTAACTTAAACTCTGGTGGTATCGTTGGTGGTAGATTATTCGTAGCTAACTTTACAACTTCTACTGCATTATCAGCAACTGAACCAACAGCTAATCAAAATTCAAAATATGGTGTTTTAGAATTCTTAGGTTTTTCAAGAGTTGATGGTTTCCCAATGTTTAGAGCTTATAGACAAGCAAACGTTGCTGGTACATCTGCTAATACATTATGGTCTTTTGATCAAACTAAAAACTCTTTTGGACCAACAACTTCTATGAATTCTCAATTGTTGTTCATCGGTACTCAATCTGTATCTGGTGCTGCTGTACAATTAGTATCTGCATTAGAGGATCATATCCCAGGTTTCTCTGCTAACTGGACTGCTAATTTAGCTTCTGGTGATTACCCAATGGGTCGTCAAGCTGATGATGATTCTTACTCAGGAGTTATCGGACCAAAAATCTCTTCTAAAACTATTGCAGTTGGTACTATTGAAGTATCTTCAGCTTTAAGAAGAACTGAAATTGAAGATATCAAAGCTAACACAGGTATGGACATCGTTCAAAAAATGGAATCTATCCTTGTTAATGAGTTATCTCAAACAATTTCTAAACAAATCGTTCAAAAAATATTTGAAATGGGTACTTTAAATAGAAGTAATGCACCTCTTGCTAATGCTCAAGCTGGTACAATTGCTAACCAAACTATATTTGACTTAGATACTGCTTATGCTACTGTATCTGGTGGAAATGGTAATGTTGGTGGTGAAACTACTCACGCTGTTCAAAGAAAGTTGATCACTAAAATTGCTCACGCTTCTAACTACATCGCAACTGAGGGTCGTGTAGGTCCAGCTCAATACCTTATCACAAACGGGGGACTTGCTGCAGCTCTTCAAGATATCGCTGGTTATACTATTAACCCAGTTAGATCTAAATTAAACGGACAAGGTCAATTATACCCTGTTGGAACAATCGGAGATATCGCTATCTATGTTGATCCTTACATGAGATATAATGATAACAGAATCGTTTTAGGTAGAAAAAACAATCCTGATCAACCAGGTATCATTTTCGTACCTTATTTAATGGCTCAATCAATCTCAGTTATTTCTGAGGCTACTTTTGCTCCTAGAATGCTTTTAAGATCTAGATATGCTGTCGCCGAAGTTGGTTGGTTCCCACAAAAACAATTTATGACTATCCAAGTTAAAGATGCTGCTCAATTATTGAACTAATCTTAACTAATTAGTTAAAAATATAAAAACCCTTGATTTTGATAATCAAGGGTTTTTTTATATCTTTTACATTTAAATATAATATAATTAAAAAATAATTTGTATATTTACTATACGATAATATTTATGAATTTACGAAAACAAAAAATACTAGAAATATTAAATAACTCAGCAATAAGGCTAAGAGAAACGTATTTTATTAATAACTACCCTGAAATACATAATGATATAATCTCATTTATATCAAAAATAGATAATATTGGCAATATATCATTTCCTGAAAAGATTTGGTATTGGGTAAATGATTATAATAAAATATTCACTTGTAAATGTGGTAAAAAAACAACTTTTAATAAAAATTGGTTAGATGGTTATAGAAAATCTTGTTCAGCAAAATGCGCACAAACAAATAATGAGACCAAGGAAAAAAGAAAAAATACAACTATCAAAAAATATGGTGTTGATAATATTGCAAAATTAGATTCTATTAAAGAAAAAACAGAGAACACTAATATAGAGCGATATGGGACTAAATCAACTTTTCAAAACAAAGAAGTTCGTGATAAGTGGAGTAATACTATAATGGAAAGATATGGCACTGATCATTACTTCAAAACAGATGAATTCAAAGATAAACGTGAAAATTATTTCTTATCTAACTATGGTAAAATTAATTATACACAAACTGATGAATATTTAGATAAAACAATAAAGACTAATAATGATAAATATGGTGTTGATTGGTTTACACAAACTGAAGAATATAAAGAAAAGTCAATAAAGACCAATAATGATAAATATGGGGCTGATTGGTTTACACAGACTGAGGAATATAAAGATAAGGTAATAAAAAGCAATAATATTAAACATGGTGTTGATTGGTATTATCAAAGTGAAGAATTTAAAGAAAAATCATTAAAGACAAATATAGAACGATATGGTGTTAGATATTATACACAAACTGATGATTATGAAAAAAGGATAAAAATCATAAATAATATAAAATATGGTGTTGATTGGTATTACCAAAGTAATGAGTTTAAAGAAAAGGCAAGAGATACTAATTTAACACGCTATGGTGTTACACACCACTCTAAATCATTTTTATTTAAGGAGAAAGTAGTTAATACTACCCAATTGAAATATGGTGTTGATAATTATATGAAAAATGATATTTTCCGAAAAAATAATTTTAAAAACACATCTGATGTAAATTACATAGAATATATAAGTGATAAGGCTAGTTTATATAATTGTGAAAAGGGACATACATTCAGTATAACAAGTGATAATTACATAAAACGAACTGAATCTGGAAATCCAATATGTACTATATGCTATCCAATAGGTGATCAAAAGTCAATAATGGAAAAGGAGTTGTTTAGATTTATCACTGATAATTACATTAGTGATATCATATGTAGTTATAGGGATGGTGTAGAGATAGACATTTACTTACCTGATATTAATTTAGGATTTGAGTTTAATGGTTTATATTGGCATAGTGATAAATATAAGGATAAGAATTATCACATCAATAAAACAAATTATTTCAAAGACAAAGGTATACGAATTATACATATTTGGGAAGATGATTGGACATTTAAAAGAAGTATAATAGAATCACAGATAATAAATATATTAAATAAGACAAATAATGCAATATATGCAAGAAAATGTTATATAAAGGAGATTGATAGTAAAATTGCTAGTACTTTCTTAAACAATAATCATATACAGGGAAGAGTTAATAGCTGTCTAAGACTAGGTTTATACTACAATGAAGAATTGGTTAGTATAATGACATTTGATCATTTTGAGGGTAGAAATAGGATGTTAGACAGTGAATGGAATTTAAATAGATTTTGTAATTTAATAAACACTAATGTTGTTGGCGGTGCTTCTAAGTTATTTAAATACTTTATTAAAAATTATCTACCGAAAAAAGTGATCAGTTATGCTGATAAGGATTGGTCAATTGGTGATTTATATCACAAACTAGGATTTAATCTTATAAATGAAAGTTTACCAGATTATAAATATTTAGTAAATGGTGTAAGAGTTCATAAATCAAGATATAAAAAATCTAAAACAAAGACAACTTTAACAGAAACACAATATGCATTAGAAAATGATTTATTAAAAATATATGATTGTGGTAAGATAAAATTCGCTATAGAATATTAATATATATTACATGAAGGTTTTAAAATATAATGAATTTATAAGTGAAACACTTATGAACCCATCTAATGATGATTTGAAGTATTTCAAACAAATGGATTTAAATATTAAACATAAATATTTATTTGATCAATTGGGTAGAAGATATAATATTTGGTGGTCATTAGATAATAAATCAAATGATTTTTTAGTAAAGATGTATACTGGTAGATATGCAATTGATTTGGGTGGATTTGGTCCTAGTTATAATGATATATGGATGAAAGCTACAGGTGAATTAAATGGTGATGATATAATCGGTGCTAACTTGCTTATAAAAGCTATTGGTGATGATAAGATACCAAGTGAAATAATAAAGGATGCTAGTTTAATAGTTAGAAAAAATTCATATAAGATAGTTGATGATGAAGAAATTTCACTTAGCAAAATAGATTATGTTGATATTATATTTTGTGGTAAAGACTATGTAAATAATTATCAAAATAATGAATATTACGTTAAAATAACACCTGGAAATATATCAATACAATAATTATGAAAAAGATAAAATTAGATAAATTTGAATACAATCCAAAAGATCCAAGATCTACATTTCTATCTTTGGTAACTAAAACATATCCTCATGGATATGAAGATAAAGTATTAGAATTTTTACCAAGTTTGAAAAAGGATATAGTTGGTAATTATTATCATATTATTGGATCTGAACCAACAACAATGTTTACCTCCCATTTAGATTCAGCTGACCAAAAACAAAATGATGTAAATCTTTATAGCTATATTGAATATGGTGAAGAGATGATAGTTTCTGATGGTAAATCTATTTTAGGAGCAGATGATAAGGCTGGTGTAACTATAATGCTTTATATGATGGCTAATAACGTTCCTGGGCTTTATTATTTTTTCATTGGTGAAGAAGTGGGTGGTATAGGATCTAATGAACTATCTGAAAAATTCATTAACATTGATTATTTAAAAAGTATCAAAAGGTGTGTATCATTTGATAGAAGGGATTATTCATCCATAATAACACATCAGATGGGTGGTAGATGTTGTTCAGAAGAATTTGCTAATGAGTTGTGTAACGAATATAACAAATTAGGATTTGATATGAAACCAGATAATACTGGTATATTCACTGATTCTGCTTTCTTTATTGATTTGATACCGGAATGTACTAATATATCTGTTGGTTATTTCAATGAACACACACATAAAGAAAGACAGAATATGTCATATTTGATTAAATTATGTAGTGCTAGTGTTTCAGTTAATTGGGATTATTTGCCACCAATTAATAAATTAGAAGAAAGAATAAAAAAATTTAAAAACTTTATTTGATTATTAATATATAATATATATCTTTGTAAGATAATAACAAGGGGGTGTCATAGATTTGCCTAGCAGATTGGTGATAATTATGCAAGTATCGGGTTTTCATATGACCGATTAATAAATTAGATGATAAACGTCGTAAATGGCAAAACAAATGAAGTAGGAACTCGTGAAGATTTAGTAGCGACCCTTAAAGCAATTGGAGCTAACACTCCTGAGTTGGTTTAATAAGAGAACCAATTAAAAAAATTCTCCGACTGTATCACACAGTAAATGTGAAAACCATTTTGTTGAATTTTGGGTTAAAATCAACTATTTTTTGGGTGTAAGAAAAACTCAATAAGCTTGTGAATGAATAGTTGTTAACAACTGATTAGTACATGGGAGGCGGTTTCCCTTCACCTCCACTAACGTTAGAGAAATCTGACTTTTTTACACCTCACTTCCTAAATGGGAGTGAGGTGTTTTTTGGTTTATAAAATTATTATAAATAAAATGAGTAGACATCTAAATAAACATTGGCTTTATGAAAAGGAATATTTTTCATTATATGATGAGTATATCTCTTATGATAGTTGTGGGTTTAGGTTAGAGACTACAAGAGAGATTGAAATTTATAGTAGAATAATAAATAGATTTTATAATTTATATAAAATGAGAAATGCACCAAAGAGTTTTAGGAAAATAAGAAATAAATCACAAAAAGCAAAATCTAAACAAACCTTAATAAAAATACTAAAAGGTTATAATACAGAATTCAATGATAATTATAAAGATGCTTTTTGGTATTATTGGTAAAAATAAATAAATAAAATGATTGATAGATTTGACGGAAGATATGGGTTTTTATCTAATTTTTATCCTTGTGAAATAGAATTCCAAGGAATAAAATATAATAGTGTCGAAGCATATTATGTTGCGATGAAATGTAATAATGAGCAATTACTCAATGGTACGCAATACACAATAGCTGATTTTAGAGAAATGTTGTCTAAAATAAATAATCCTGGTTTAGTTAAAAGAATAGGGCAACAAATGAGAGTTAGAAGTGATTGGGATGATAAGAAACTAACATTTATGAATTGGGCGATCCGTGAGAAATTCAAAGATGAGAATTTAAAAGAACTTTTAATATCAACCGGAGATTTAACTTTAATTGAAGGTAATTATTGGCATGATAATTTTTATGGTCAATGTACTTGTGATAAATGTAAAGGAAAAGGTAAAAATAATTTAGGCAAGATACTTATGGAGGTTCGTAATGAACTAAATGGTATAATTAAACAAGATTTTTTAGGTGATATATTAAAACAATCTGATAAGATATAATATAACTTAATAATGGATATAATTGATTTGATTATTGATGGAAATTTTACACTTTTTGAATATAATGATTATTACAAAGAGGATAAATGTCTTATAGACTTCCAAACACATAAAATTTCGGTTGCTTCACCAATTTCATATCCGAATATTGATGAAATGTATGTATTAAATCATTACATCTCACAGATGAAATCTGATATTAGAAATCATATTGATAAAAAGTTAATTAAAGAATTTAATAAATCTTATGAGTATGAAGTTATAGATTTAAGAAAAAATGGATTTAAAGTAGGTAATGATTTAAACAATTATATAATAGGATTTACTGAATATAAGAATTTAATATCAAATGTAAGGATTTGCTCTAATATACAAGATGGTGTACAATTTAATACACTACCGTTTAAAAATGCATCATATGGTACATCATATATTGTTGGAACTGTTTGTGATAAAAATATCTATGTTAATCAATTTTTTAAATACAGTGATACTAAATTATTTTTACTTAATGATATTAAATTAAATATAGGTGAAATTAAATTTAATGTTGTATCAGAAGCTGCCATTAATCCTAGATTAATCCTAGATATACCTATATCATTTAAAATTGGAGAATCAAAGATTATTTACATAAGAGATGAAGAGCAACCTGATTTACCATCCGAAGTAATTTCTAGAATTAGAAATGAGAAAATAAATAATATTTTAAATGAATAAGAAAAAAAGAAGTTCTGCATTATCTGTAACAACCGATACAAACAATAACAATGCTAGTTTAATTGGTAAAATTACCGAACCACCAGAGTTATCAATAGATATCGATGGAATTGGTAGAATGGATCGGTTGGTTTTAGTTGACCAAAAGACAGGTATTGAATGGGAGTTATCAATTTCAGATGGTAATATTTTAATAGAACCATATGATTTGGTAGAGAAAAGGGATTTTCGTATAAATAAAGTTATATACAATGGAAATAGAAGAGGAATTTAATAGAATACATGAATTGGGTTTTAATATTACAATAGATTGGAATATGTGCTTTGCTATTGATTATATAAACCCCAATTCATCCTCACCATTAAATGATATGATAAACATATTAGTGTGCTCTTATGAGCCCTCTATGGACATTAAATTTATAGAGATTATGGAATACTCAATAGATATATTTTACGAATGGTATAACAAATATAAAAACAATCTACTTAAAATGATTGATGAGGATTTATTTGATATAACTTTGGGAAATATATCAAAAAGAGTTAAAAGAGATTTAAACTTAGACAAACTTCTACCAATAAAAAAAGAGAGTTAAAACTCTCTTTTTAATTATTTCTTTTGGAACATAGTATCCATTATTTGATACATCGCATCAGCAACTCCATATGAATCTACACCAAATTTACCTGAATATTTATCAGCCAATTCAACCATATCCTTCTCTAGGTCTGTCCAAGGATCATTTTCTATTTCTTTCTTAGTATTATTTTTACCTAATACTTCATCCCAATCAAAATCTTCACTAAATTTTTTAATAGTATTACTTTCTTTGGTGTTTTCAACTTCTTCAATAGCATCTAACTTATCTTTAATCTCTTCAGGTGTTTGTTGTGTTACTTTATGAGTAATTGGATCAAATTCATTTCTAAAATTTCCAATATGTTGCTGATCTTCTGAATTACGTTTTGTTTGTAGATTAGCTTTTTTTAAACTATCTTTATTACTAGCATAATCACTGAAGTTAGCAATTTTTCTATTAACATTAAATGTTGGTTGGTTATCTCTATTCATATCTTATATATTATTTTATAAAATTATTTTTTTGGTGTTATTGTTATTGTACAATCAATCCCATCTGGTATTCTAGGTGGCATAGGTGATTTTACAAATCTTTCATCAATTTCTTCACTATCCCATTCAATACTATCAATATTTTCTTTTAAAAAATATTTAAATTTATCTAAGTGTTTCATTAATTGTTTTTTAATTTTTTATCAAGTATTTTTGCAATATTAGACCCAACAAAATAATGTATATTTTTAAGATCTTCTGCTTCTTCAGTCATTATTTCATCCATAAATCTAAATTGAAATTTATACTTATTAGTATCATCCTCATCCTTAGCATCTATTTTATAAATAGATAGATCTATATTATAATTATTGTTTATATTTATTTTAAAATCAAATGTAGTTTTATCACAAGGTGTGGTTTTAAACTTAGGCTCATATTCAACATCAAAAATTGAATAATCTTCAATCTTAGCTCTCTTCATGTAATAATTTAAAAATAGAGCTGGTGATTCAATAAAATCTGAAAGTATTATAATATCTTCACCAAAATTATTAGATTCTAAAATATCTTCAATATTTTTTTTCATATCAATAACACTTGAAAAATCTATTTTATGATAAACACAATTTATATCATATAGATATAAGAAAGATTTATCAATTAAGTGTCTTTTATGTGTATCTGTTTTGAATATAAATTTAGTGTGTATTATAGTATTTTCTTCTGTTGATAATCCTTGGATAGATATTACCAATTTAAGAAAATTCTCATCATCTTTAGGTTTCTCATACAATGTCTCAATAGATGAAACTACTCCCTTTTCATCATCAAATATTTCTTTGAAAATATTTTCTACTTCACCTATTCCTATATCCATTTTTTAATTAAATTGTTTATCATAAACATCACGTTTTAATTCCATAACAGTGTTAACATAACCATTACGTCTAAGTAATTTAAATACTAAATTACCAATTGATAATTCACCACCTTCACTTTCAAGACCACTTTTACGGAAATTTTTAACTTTATCCCAAACTTTATCAATTTTCTCTTTAAATTCTGAATATGTATAGTCATCAACATTTTCTTTAAGTTCATCAATTTTTTCCATAACAGGTTCTGCCTTTGCTCTAATAGTTTTTTCATCTGGTTTAAAATCAACCTTCTCAGGCTTTTTAATCCACTTATTGAACATAAGTGAGAAAACACCACCCATTTTACCAGTTTTCATTGCTATATCTAAATTTTCAACATCTTGTATAGCAACTTCAACTTCATAACCTTTAATTTTTATATCATGTTGTGAATTCCACATTCTTTTTGCAAAATCACATAATTTTTCAGCATTTTCAAGATTATCATCTATTTTTGATTGATCTACTATAATATGTAAATCATAATCAGAATATCTTTCAGACCAATTATAATTACACAACGATCCAGTAAGAACAATATCCAAAACATCAGTGTGTATTTCAGTTCCTTCAAAAAAATCTTGACCTATTTGTAAAAGATCTTTTCTAACTTTATCATCTAAGTTAAAATCATCCCATAATTTAGTATTTAACTCTTTCTTTATGTGAAAGGAGCTCATAGGCTCAAAATCAGCCTGTACGAATTCGTAAAATTTATTAAGTTTCATAGTGTATATATTAAATATTTTTTATCATTTTATCAAAATTAGAAAACTAATCTAACATCTTTTATATCAAAATTATCAGGTAATGGTAATTCTTTATTATAACTCAATTCACCAATATAAGAACTATTCATAAACCATTTTTTAATATAATAATGCATATCTTTATCATATAAACCATATCTATCTTTTATATCTTTCAATGAACGATAATCAACACATAAAGCATTTAATATTCTAACACGATTAGTTTTCTCATCTAATATTTTATAAAGTTCCAAATCTAATAAACGACTATTTTCTTCCTCGTTTATAAAGTAATAACCAACAATAGGAAACCCAAAACTTGTTCTTTTATATTTTCTGACTAATAATTTCCCAAACCTTTTATCTAGAAATGAAATAACATCATCTTCCATGGTTTCAAATTTATTATCTCCCCTTGATGCATTGTTTAAAACTGATTTTTCATAATCAGTTAAACTATCCATACCAGTATCATTTATCTTATCTAAGATGGTATTTATCAACTCAGTATTCTCATTTAATTTAGTTTTACTAAAATCCTTAAAATTTTTAATTCTCATAGTATATATATTAAAAAAAAATATTATAATTTATGTAATATTTACAATATCAAATATATAATCCAAACCATTTTCATAATAATATTGATAATCTTGTTGTTGCACTACACTTGGATCAAATGATAATATGATAGAATCATATTTTATACCAGCAAATGCCATTTTACTCACAACTAAGTTTGTGATATCTAAAGAATACTCTGTTTTTAATACAAGAGTTTGTGTTGTGTTATCAAAATTTAAAGCCATAGTACCATCTAAAAAAATTTTCTAATCTAATTTGTTCTGAAGAGTTAGCCCAATAATCAAGTAATAAAGCACCTGCTATCTGTGATCCACCTGATGCTTGTGTTGTGGCAATATTCCCAAATGCTGGTGTAACAGCATTTGTAAAGGTTGATGTTGATCCACCAAATGTAGTAGTTATAGGTGTCATATTTAATTTACCATTCACATATATCTCCATTTCTGAACCTTGTCCACCTGGTTGATATAATCTACATTTAACTGTTAATAAAAACCAATTATTATTATTAACACCTTGTACCAATGGATCAAATGTTTGATATTGTGATATAGTGCTATTTGGGTTACCAACAAAACGAACTGATATAGTTTGTCCTAAATTTGAAGAAACTAATATATCACCTATGGTATCAGCAATAGTTGTTGATGCAAATGAAAATAATGTACTATTAACACTTGGATATGCTAAACGAGCTACCATCATCAAAGTCATTTCAGTTTTACCACCCAAATATCCAGCAGTGGATAATATAATATCATTTGTGTTATTTAAATCAATATAAGATTTATTGTTTAACATACCATTATATACCCAAGTTAATGATCCAGAACCTGAATTAGATAAGTTAGTACCACCTTGCATTAAATTATAAATGGTTGTTATATTAGTACTTGTAACTGTTGCATTTGTATAATCTGCTAACCAAAATATAACTGGTTTTTTACTACCCAATAAACCAACAGTTGGATCTTGTGTTTTATTATGCTTACCTATGTCACTAATAACACCTTTCTTAACACCACTATCCATCCTAGAGAAAACCATACCACTTTTAATACCTTGGTGCTGTCCCATTCTAAGACCTGACTCCATTTCTCCTTTACTACTCATAACTATCTACTATTGTTTCTATTGTTATTTGTGCACCAATTGCTACAGAGGATGCCATTGTACCTGTCAATTTCCAACCAGCAGGTAAGTTAAAATAGTATTGACCACTATCTGCTTCTGCTTGTTGGTTGAAAAAAGTTGCAGAAAATCCATTGGTATCATAAAAGATATCAGTTGATGGTATTGTTGTGGTATTACCAGAATTTGCCAATATACTTATTGTATATAATAAATAACTAGTTATCCCATTACTCAATTTGATATACATCGTTCTAGCAGTAGAATCAGTACTAGCGGCAGTAATAGCATATACTCTCCTATCATATAACTTACTATCCAAAATATTAGTTTCTGTTGTTCCAGTTGCATTAGAATATGTTGCAATTTGTTGATATGGTGTTGATGTATATCTATTCGTAACACCATCATATATTTCACCTTGTGATGTAAATATTAAAGTAGCACCCGTTGGTGATGTAAGTGCTGTCCCATAACTTGCTGATATACTCCAATTTTTTGGCAAATTAAAATAATATACACCTATTGTATCAACTCTTTTACCGAAAATAGCATTCACATTGGTATCACCAAATATATCATATGGACCAATTGTTATATCATTACCAGCATTTGCACTTAAAGAAAATTGTGAAACTTGGTAATTATTAGTACCATCATTTAAATATATTTTTATAGTTTGTGTATTTGCTGAAGTTGATGACATACCTAAACCATATATTCTTCTATCAACTGATGATGTTGCAGTAACTACGGGGTATATAGTATTAATAGAACTTGAAGAAGTTAGTGATATACATTGTAGATGTAATGAGTTTGTAAGTATTAGTGAATTTCCCATATTAATATATCTCTCCGAAGACGTGTGTTGTTATAGTTTGTCCAACTATCAAAGTTGTATTAAAATCCATTTGTAATTTCCAATTTGCTGGAATATTAAAATAAGCTAGTCCATTTGGTTCTCTTGTTTTCTGAAAAATAGACTCACACATTGTACTTGAGAATACATCAACTGCTGGTGCTGTACCATTTGTACCGGATCCTGCCGGAATATTAACAGCACACAATTGATAAAATGAAGAGTTAGTAGCACTGGTCAAATATATTTTAATAGTTTCAGCTGAATTACTACTACTTAACAATGCAATTCCGTATAATCTTCTATCACTAGAAGATGTTGTTAATATATCATATTTAGTATTAGCACTAGTTGATGCAGTAACACCTGTGCTATACATAAAACAAGAACTATTATATAGTAAACTATTTCCCATTTTTATTAAGCGTATGTTTCACCAAAAACAATAAATGACATTGTAGCAGCTGTTAATGTTGTGTTTATTGATGCTTGTAATTTCCAATTTGATGGTATATTAAAATATGGAACACCATTAGCATCTCTTTGTTTATTAAAAATAGATGCACCATATACATTACCAAAAGCATCAATATTAGCAGTTGTTGTAGTATTTCCAGAACTTGCAGGGACATTTAGTGTATAAATCTGATATGCAACTGAAGTAGTTGCATTAGTAATAAAAAAAGTCAAAGTTTCCGCACTAGTTAGTGTATTTGTAACCCCTATACCATATAATCTTCTTGAATATGTAGAATCTGATGCTAATATATCAAATTTAGTATTTATTGCCGTTGAAGCGGTTGCTAGGGTTGCTTGTAAAAACGCTGCACTAGTGAAAGTTAAACTTGTTGCCATAATATAAACATTTTTTGTTTGTTTATATATTTAATATCCATCTCTCTGTCAGCAGTTATTTGCAAGAAAAAGTAGAACAGTTTGTGTTATAGTATTTGCATCAACATAATTATTATTACTACCTGAGAATGTACCACTTAAAGTCATTGATCCAGTAACTCCTAATTTAGTACCATCAAACGTTAAATTACTTTCAACTGTTGCATTTGGTGATGCACCATTTAATGTTATAACACCATTATCTGTTGTTCCTGATAATGATAGTGATCCAGATGTTCCACTTATACCAGATGTTCCACTAGTGCCTGATGCACCTGTCAAATTTATTGACCAAGTATTATAAAAATTACCTATACCAACTGCACTAACCACTGTCACAACTAAAGCACCAGTACCTGAATTATATGAGGTTATTATTGCAATCATATAATCACTTCCACTTGAAATTATAACACTTTGGTTAGTAGTATATGATAGACCTGTTCCAACTATGAAAGACTTAGATACACCGACACCACCAATAGTATTTGAGGTTGATGATGTAGTGTAATATTTATCACTTTGTCCTGATGTCCCTGATGTACCTGATGTCCCATTAATTCCAGAAGTACCTGAACTTCCCGATGTTCCCGATGTCCCATTAATCCCCGATGTCCCAGCTGATCCAGTTGGACCAAGTTGTGTATACATTATTTGCTGTGCTGTAACAATCATACATGGAACTGCTGGT
>Ga0214170_1000053_pt1 | contig 53626 bp, 54 predicted proteins | sample TroBogEpilimnion_2_FD_153008 | JGI IMG/M metagenome (GOLD analysis project Ga0214170, IMG submission 153008) | Freshwater microbial communities from Trout Bog Lake, WI - 27JUN2007 epilimnion | ecosystem: Environmental > Aquatic > Freshwater > Lake > Epilimnion/Euphotic zone | place: Trout Bog... | reverse complement strand
GAGTCCAGAGGCTCGCAACTGTATTACTATCGAAAACGAAGAAAATTCATGGGGTTTAGATGACTGTCTCACTCTTACAGATACTATTCCTATCGTCCTTGATATACATCATCATTGGATACGTGAGGGAGAGTACATACAACCTGGAGACGACCGTGTTAAGCGAGTTGTTGACAGTTGGCGCGGTCTTCGTCCTACTATGCATTACAGCGTCAGCCGTGAAGATATACTGGTTGGACATAATCAAACTGTTGCACCCGATTATAAACAACTACTTCTAGACGGCTATAAAAAGCAAAAGCTCAGAGCACATTCGGACTTTTACTGGAATACAGCAACGAACGAATGGGCTTTGAGCTTTTTAAATTCGCACGATATTATGTGCGAATCCAAAGGTAAAAACCTTGCCAGCTTTGCTCTTTACGAGCAAGCTAAACTACTTAAACTGCTTTAGGCTTTTTTGGAGCACGTGGCTTTTTAGCCGCAGGTGCTTTTTTAGCCTTGGCTGGCTTTTCTGCTGGAGCAATAGACTCTACAACTGCTTGAGTAGCTTGTTCGGCAACTGGGCTAACAGCTGGTGTTTCTACTTTATAAGGTACTTCAGCTTCTACTGCCTTTGGTTTAATGCCAAATAGTTTTTTAATGTGATGTAACATAGTTAAATCTCCTAGTAAAATATTTATAATAAATATCATTATGTATAACTTTATCAAATATGTAACACTCAATGAAGGGCATAGTCCTAAAAGTCTAGAGCAATTCAAGTTAACCTATAAACGAGATGCGTTAGAACCTTCATTGAGTGAAGATACTATTGATTATCATTACGGAAAGTTATATAAAGCCTATGTTGATCGATACAACAAAGGCGAAGGCGACCCTGATTTTAACGAAGCTGGCGCCTTTTTACACCAGGTATATTTCAGTCAATTCCAAGCCGCCGGAGGAGTAAATAAACCTACTGGAGCTATTTTAGAATTCATTGAAAAACATTTCAAAACTTGGGACAATTTTAAGCATTTGTTTGAAGTAGAAGCTATGAAAATCCAAGGTAGTGGATGGGTGTATTTGGCACGAAATGGTGACATCAAAACTATTAAAAACCATCAAATCAAACAGGATATAGTATTGTTAGTTGACTGGTGGGAGCATGCGTGGGCTTTAGATTATCAAGCAGACAAAAAAGGGTATCTTGCTAACCAATGGAAAATCATAAACTGGGATATGATTAGCGATAGACTTCCTATAACTGACCGATAGTTTTTAAACTACTGACGGGCATATCCCAAACCTTACGAGCTTCGACTCCTTTTTCCTGTGCAAACTTTTTAGGATCGCAATTACCACATACATGGTAAACAGAATCAGTTAATCGTTTGGGATCCATTGCACCTTTGTCGCGATTAAAAACACCTTGACAACAATCGCACCGTATTACTAATACGGTTTTTTTACGACTGTAGGTATGTGTTTTACCGCGGTTGCTGGTGCGCACATAATGGTTTTCTCTAAATTCGGTGCCTAGTATCATACTATTATTTACATTAAGATTATAAAATGGGTTTGATAAATACCATATCGAGGGCCCAACGTGATTACAATTACCGACTCTGCAAAAGCAAAAATCAAGGATATTCTTTTAGAAGAAAACAATCCTAAATTAGCATTACGTACATTTGTACAAGGTGGAGGCTGTAGCGGTTTTAGCTATGGTTTTACACTTGATGAAGAAGTTAATGAAGACGATTTTGAAATCCCCTTAGACGAATACAAGCTACTTATAGATAGTATGAGTATGACCTATCTTCAAGGTGCTGAAATAGATTATAAAGAAGAGTTAATGGGCAGTAGTTTCACAATAAAAAATCCCAACGCAACAACAACATGCGGTTGCGGTTCCAGTTTCGGAGTATAAGACAAAATGACACAACAAGTAATTGATATTGGTATACAAGGTAATGACGGCACTGGTGACAGTATACGTGATTCGTTTAGAAAAGTTAACGAAAACTTTACCGAAATTTATTCCATCTTTGGACAAGGTGGAACAATTAAGTTTACCAACCTAAGCGATGCTCCAAACAGCTATACAGGTAACCAGATTTTTGTTACCCAAGGAAATCCTAACGGCGTTAGCTCAGGAATTTTAGCTAAAACACTTAGCGCCACTGGCGGTGTAAGTATTACCCAAACAGATAGTACTATTACACTTGTTGGTAGTACTTCTGCATTGAACGCTGACGTAAACCCAACTCTAGGCGAGCCAATGAACGCCAATAGTTTAACTATTGCAAACTTGCCAGATCCAAGCCCATCAGCTGTGGCCGCGTTTAATGCGGCTTATGCTAGCAAAAACATTACCACTACTATTGATAAACTAGCCATTACCAAAGGCTATGCTGACAATAACTATGTCAAAGCATCTGCAGGTAATACTGTAGCTGGTCCATTATTGTTACGTGATGAACCACTTACACCACAAATCGGTAATTCAGATTATGATGGTACTTTGTCTAGTAACTATCTTGCTCATGAAGGACTTCCACGTAAAAACGTAGTGTATCGCGGTGGCGATACAATGAAGGGTAAATTAACACTAAGTGATCACCCCGGAGCTCTTGCCGGTTCAGGTACACCTAATGGCTCAGATGATTTACAAGCCGCTACAAAATACTATGTAGATAATAACAGTTATACCAGCGGAACTAACTTGTATGTTAGTACCAGCGGTGATGATACACAATTAAAAACACCAGCAGGAAAAGAAGGACGTAGCTGGGCACATGCTTATCGCACAGTTGGTGCGGCCGCTTTACAAGCACAAACTTTAATTGCATTGGCTAGTCAAGAACCTGGGCCATACAAACAAAAGATTTCTTATACTATCAGCCCTAACGAATACTTTAGTACCATCACTAACGTTTCTTTATCTGGCGGAAATACTGCTGTAGCTGGATTCCCTGATGCTAGCGCATTGTTACAAGCTAACAGAACTTTTATACAAACTGAAACTATTGCATACATTAACAACAAATATGTTAACGTATTCACGTATAATCAAACTAAATGTGCTCGTGACGTTGTAACTATCTTAAATGCTGTTGCACAAGACTTAGTACTACAAACTAACTTTAATGCGTTACAAGCAGGTACTGCTTACTTTGATAGCCAAAGTGCTAACGTAATCAACAGTCAATTAATTCAAACTGTTGACGGTATTAATTATGCTGAGAAACAAGTATTACAATACAGTTATAACCAAGCTAACTTCAAAACATATCTAGGTCAAATTATCAATGCATTGAACCTTGACATGTTATTTGGTACGAACTATCAATCAGTTACTGCCGCATTGTACTATCCATATGCAAATACTGGATTAAGCGTAACAGAATTTATTGGAGCATTACAAAACTTAGCTACTGGTATAACAGGATTAAGTTCTGTTGTTACTGTTAGTACTGCTGTTACTAGTTTAACAAATAACATCAATACAATTATTTCTATTATTCAAGGCGGAACTGTACCAACATTTACACCTAATCCGCTAACTGCTACATCAGGTGGACAAACATCAACTACCACTGCGCAAATTGCGGCGGCAACATTGTTGTTAAACAACCAAACATTTATCGAAGCAGAAATTACTGCATACCTTGCGGCCAACTTTAGTAGTGTACAATATAATCAAATTAAATCACGCAGAGATATTGGCTACGTAATACAAGCTGTAGCGTATGACCAATACTATGGCGGTAACAGTGCAACCATTTATGCTGGACAACAATATTGGATTAACAACACATCGCAACTTGCCAGCGGACACTTAGCGGCATGTAAAGCGGCATTGACTTATTTGAATACACTTGCACAGTCTGTAATTAGTAACAACGCACCTGCACAAGTTTATCAAAATTCAGTAATACAATATCAAAACCAAACCTATAGTACAGGTGCGGCACAGATTGGAACTGTAAGCAATTTAATTACATTAGTATCTGGTGGTACATTTACCATTACAGGAACTAACACACTTAATAATCAATTAACAACTACTAGCACTACTAATCTAACACTAGGCATGCCTATTGTGTTTAATGCAGTAACTCCGATTACTATTACCGCTTACCAAACTAAAACTGGTTCAGGACCATATCTAGTAACATACATTATTCCAGCACAAACTACTGCGCCGGTTGTTGGCACATCATTTACCGTTGCTGGAAATAGTACAAGTGGATATAACGGTGTTGTAACATGTACCGCTAGTTCGTTAACCAGTATCACAGTTAGTTATAGTGCAAACCCTGGGACATACGGAAGTGGTACAACTACTATAACACCATACTTAGGTGGAATTGTATCTGGACAAACATATTATGTAACTAACATCGTAGACAGCACACATTTTACTATGAGTGGAACTGTTAACGGTAGTAGCGTATCGTTGTCAAATGCTACCACATACGTAACAGCTACCTACGCAGGTTTAGTTTCTGCCAATACTCCACCAGCAAGTACACCTCCAAATACAGTAAATGGTCCAACAAGTCTACAGCCATTATACACACAAATTAGTAGTTCATCAACAGTAACTTCTTTAGAAAATAGTTGTGTAACTTACATCGACGGTGCATATCCATACATTAATAATTCAGCGGCTATTACTGCAATTGCCAACGACTTTAAAGTTGTTACTAGCACACTAACAGGCGGATTAGCTAATCGCCCTGTTCTAACATTCACTGTTCCAAGTAGTTTAGATGCAAACATTGGTAATGCGGCAATAATTTTATCTAAAAACATTGCATTTATCCAACAAGAATTATTAGGTTGGATCAAAGCATCATATCCAAGTTTCACTTATGTTGCATCAAATGGCGACCAACTATTTGCCAAGGATATTCAAACTTTAATAGAAGCATTAATCTATGACATGGTGTACGGTGGTAATAGCGGTGCGGTTACTGCAAGTAACTTGTTCTGGACTACTATTGTTAATGGAACAACTACATCAACTGTTAGCACTATTGATTCTAGTGAAATTGGTACTAAATTACTAGCATTGAACTATGCACAAACTTTACTAGGAAGCGTTGCTGGTAACACATCACCTGGTAGTGGATATCAACAATTTTTAAGTAATCCAGTAACCTATGTTAGCAAAACTGGATCAGGTCCGTATCTTGTTACTATTACTATTCCAACAAGAGTTATACCAATCCAAGTTGGAACATTAATTACACTTTCAAGTAATAGTAATACATCATACAACACTACTGTACCTGTAGTTGCAAGCACAGCATCAACTGTTACACTAAGTTATACATTGGATCCGGGTGCTTGGAGTAATGTTACAACTACATATTATAGCGTAGCACAATACAAAGATAACAGCAATTATCCAGTATCTGGAACTGCTTATTCATTACTAATTAATACAGATTGGGGTGTAATACAAAACGTAATTGCGTCATATAGTTCTGCTCCAAGTATTACATATCCAGATTTAACCAACAGTGTTTATGCAGGTACTGGATTCTTAGGTGTTAAGAGTACTATTACGGCAAATGCCACTGCTGTTTCACAAGCAGTTATTACCTATTTGAATGCAACATACAAAGGCGGTTTCAACTATAATCAAGCAACATGTTATCGTGACGTAGGATTGATTGTTGATGCTATGAGTATCGACTTGTTAACTGGTGGTACATATCAAAGCATCAACGCTGGTAAGAGTTACTTTAAGAATTCTAGTGCCAAATCAGTTGCCATTGGAACACAATACACTGAAACATACGATGCTTTAGTATTTGCAGAAACTCTTGCATTACAAGTTTTAAATCAACAAACTGCTACAAGATACCAAACTTTAGTATCTCAAACTTTAGATGTTACTAAAAACGCTAACACTGGTTACAGTGCATCAACTACTGTTAGTGGATACTCTAGTTCTGCTCTTACATTGACTGTGGCTAATGCTACAGGCATTTTAGCAGGTATGGTTATTAGTGGAACTGGATTTGTATCAAATCAAGTTGTTACATCTATCAACGGAAACGTATTAACTATAAGTGCGGCGGCAGATAGCACACCTAGCGGCACATTGTTATTCTCGTTAACCGCAGTAACTACATTTACCAATAACTACAACACAATGTTAAGCATTGTGGTAAATGGTGTAGGTAGTGCTCCAACTCCAAGTTTTGGAACAGGTATTTACAGTATTTCGTTTACCAATGGCGGTAATGGTTACGTTGACCAAGGAACACCAGGCGATGTTAAAATCCTTGCAGGTAAAATTCTTCAAGGTGTTACATCAAATGCAACAGCTAAGATCTTAACATATAGTTCTGGTAATGCCGTAGACACTATCACTTGTCAATTAACACAGCCAGGATTTTTCCAAGTTGTAACAACAACTGGTACAGGAACATCCGGTTCTAACACTATTACTGTAGCAAGTGCTACGGGAATTGTAGTTGGGCAAGGTGCTAGCGGATCTGGTATTCCATTAAGCGCAACTGTAACTAACATTACTATTACTACTATCGGAAGCGTTACTACCAATACAATTACATTGAGTACTAACCTTACCGGAGCATTGAACGGCACTGTTGTGTTTGGCGAACAACTACAATACGCAGAAAGTGTACCTAATCAACAAATTACTATTCAAGTTGAAACTGGTATCTATTACGAAGATTACCCAATCAAAGTTCCAGCTAACGTTTCAATCCGTGGTGATGAATTCCGTCGTACAATTATTAGACCATTGGACCGTATTAGTCAAAGTCCATGGGTTAAAACATTCTTCTATCGAGACAGCGTTATCGATGGCATGACTATTGGTCCAATTAACACCACTGTTGATTATGCACCTGGTACTGCTATCAGTAGTTTTGGAAGTAAGACTGGAACTGGTCCTTACTATGTGACCTTTAACATTCCAACGCAAGCAACTGCTCCGAATACTTCTATAACATACACAATTAGTGGCAACACTAATTTGGCATATAACGGTATCTTTAGTGCGGCATCAAGTACAACATCTTCTATCACATTGGTTTACCCAAGTGATCCAGGTGTATACAACGCATCAACTGTAAGTTATATCACTCCACTTGTCAGTGCTACACTAAGCGGTACTACTGGACAAATTATTATTACCCTAAGTGGAAATACACAAGCACAAAGTACATGGTTAGGTTATGTATTCCAATCTGATAATTTAGATTCTAACGGTAAACCTGGCCAAGCTGTAATTACTAGCGTTAGCGGTAACTACATGAATGCAACTGTAATGTATCCATTTACAGTGCAAGGAACATTGAATGTTACTCCATTAACTGGAACATTCACATCAGGTGAAACAATCACGCAAGCATCATCAGGTGCTACTGGTAAAATTGTTTCTATCTCAACTGGTAGTATTACATACACTCCAGTGTCTGGTACGTTTGTAAGTAGTGCAACTATTGTTGGTTCAACTAGTGGTGCTACCGCAACTACTAACTCAGTCAGTCTAAGTACACTTTCTCCAAGTACATGGCACTTGTATGTGACCAATAACTATGGACGTCACTATTTGACAGACCCAAGTAACATTAATAGCACTCCAAAAAATAACAAAGATATTGACGTGTTCTTAATGAATGATGCTGGTATTATCAGAAACATCACAGGTCAAGGTCACGGTGGATTCATGATGGTACTTGACCCAGAAGGTCAAATCAAATCTAAATCACCATACGGTCAAGTTTGTACCAGCTTTAGTAAGAGTATTAATGCTCAAACATTTGCCGGTGGACAATTTATTGACGGATTTACAGGACGACTATTTGGTACAATTAGTGCCGCAAGCACCGATGGTTACACTATCACCGTATCAGGTGGAATTAACAGCGGACTTGATGTTCGTGCGCCACAAGCACCTTGTGCATTCTATGTAACAGGTTATCGTTATCAGATTGACAACGTTTCTAGTTATACACAAATTTTTGATGCTAACGGTAACGTAGTAGGCGGACAAGTAGTATTAACTTTAGGTGTTGCAACTCCTTGGTTAAACGGTACAGGTCAGGCAATCAACATTGAGATGGGCGGTAATAAGTCTATGTTGGCTAACGACTATGCTCAAGTTAACGACTTAGGTTATGCGATTTTAGCAACTAACGGCGGTATTACTGAACAAGTTTCAACATTTACCTATTACTGTTGGACAGCGTTCTGGGCCTTGAACGGTGGACAAATTCGTTCTGTCGGTAGCTCAAGCGCACACGGTGTTTACGCTTTACGTGCTAGTGGATATGACGTAACTGAATTGCCAGACAGCGTTAATTTAAGTAACAACTTGGCACAGGTTGCAAGAGTATTCAACCCAACAACATTACCACAAAGTCAAACTAATAACCAGTTCTATGGTAACATGAACACTGGTGCAACCACTGTTTACATTATTGGTTACGATTACTATCCAACTAATATTTGTGAACTAGAAATCGACCATACATTAGCTGGTAAAGGTATTGTACGTTATCAAGTTAACAGTATTACACATACTTCAATCTACGTACCAACTGGTGCTATCGGTGACAACTATGCGGTAGTAACTTCAACTTATAACCCAAGCGGCAGTAGCGGAACAACATTGTTTGTAGCAAGCACTACTGGTATACAAGTAGGCATGACTGTTACTGGTACTGGATTTACATTAGGACAAACTGTAACCGCAATTAATCTTGATGGCGTAAGTTTAGTATTAAGTAGTGCTCCTGATAGTACACCAAGCGGTACTTTATATTTTGGTGACACCATTACAGTTAGCGGTGCTAGCTTAGGAGGTGTGTCTAGTACATTTACTGCTAACCAAACTCAAGGTAGTAATTTATTAACTACAGTTAGCAGTTTATCTGCTATCTCTCCAAGTCCTGCTTTATTAATCACAGGTTATGTAAGTAAGACTGGAACTGGTCCATACGTAGTAACATTCAACATTCCAACACAAGCGAATGCACCAACTACAGGTATTAGCTATACTGTTATTGGTAATAGTAATTCAAGTTACAACGGAACATATACTGCTAGTTCAAGTACTACTACAACTATTTCGTTAAACTATGCTAGCGACCCTGGAACATTTAATAACTTAACCACAAGCACAGTTATCATGCCTCCTGGCACAACTGTAAGCAGTTATTCAGGCAAAACAGGTTCTGCACCAAATGTTTTAGTAACATTGAACATTCCATATCAAGCAGGTGCGCCATTAGTAGGCGGCAGTTTCACTGTTAGCGGAAACAGCAATAGTGCATACAATGGAACATATATTTGTAAAGCAAGTAACAGCCCAACATTTACTGGTACAATTAGTAGCACAACATTAACCGTTACTAGTGTAAGTAGTGGATCGTTATATGTAGGCATGGTTGTTACAGGAAGCGGAGTAACTGCTAATTCAACTATTACTGCATTTGGTACAGGTACCGGCGGTGTTGGTACATATACATTAAATACTGGAAGTTCTGTTTCAACAGCCGTAGCAATGACTGGTTCGTTGACAACTGTAACATTACGTTACACAAGCGATCCAGGAGTATACGGCATTGGAACTACAACATTATTGTTTAACGGTTCTACTATCACTGGTCCAAATATTCCGTTTGGAACAACTGCTCTAGCAACATATAATAACAATGAAATTATTTTAAGTAATCTTGCAACTTCTACTGCGGCTGGAAATACATTTAGTAGCAACGGTGGTAACGATATTACTGTATATGTAACAGGATTAACTAACACAGCATTGTCGACATTCACCTATAGTGGTAATGCTGTTACTGGATTAAGTACTAGTTACAGTAACGTAGCATCTACCGGTAGCAGTGGTCTTGGTTCATATGCAAACTTCAACATCACTATTGCTAACGGTTCATACAGTTCTGTTACACTAGGCGGCCAAAACGTATTGCTAATGAACTTAGGTACTAGTGGTTCAGGTGGAACTTCAAGTACTGGATTGGCAGCGCCGTTATATGATGGACAATTAATAGAAATCCGTGTTTTACAAAACATGAAATTCTACAACGTTAATAACGTTAACCCAACACGTCCAAGTACTGCGTTGCAATACAATGATAATTTATCTAGTATCTATCGTGTGTTGGCTTACAACTTAGCAGAAGCTACTAATGAGCAGTTACCTGCACATACAGCTATCCTAAGTGTTGATAGTAGTTTTGGTTACTACTTATTCCAAGCAGATCCAAATAACATTTCAACAGTTGATCCATTAGATGGTACAAAAACATTAGGTGCAACTCCTGGTGACGTTCGTATTGCTGTAACTCAGTTTGGTCCACAAGCATATATTGACCAAGTTAACAAAGGTATCTATGCATTTGCATGGGGTGGTCGTGTACATACAATTACAAGTTACACAGGACCAGTTACTACTACTGTTTATGCTGGCTATAACCCAAGTGGTAGCAGTGGAACTAGTTTAGTAATTGGCGGAACTTTCACAGGTACTACAACTAACAACAGTGCAACTATTAGTAGCGTTAGTAGCTTTACAGGCCTAGTAGTCGGTGCATTAATTACTGGAACTAATATTCCAGCTAACACTACAATTCTTAGCATCAACCAAGGTGCTAACACTATCGGATTAAGTGCATTAGCAACAGGTAGCGGTTCAAGTATTACATTTAACTATGGTGGTACAACTGGCATTACTGCTGGTATGACTATTACTGGTAGTGGATTTAGCAGTAGCCAATATGTTGTTAGCGTAACTAACAGCACTACTGTATTGTTGAGCGCGGCACCAAATATTACACCTAGCGGAACATTAATCTTTAGTAAATCTACCGTTCCTTATATTACACTTGGTGCTACCAAATACAACATTGCCAACTCAAGTTCAACTTCAACTCAGTTTATTTTAGAACAAAGTCGAGGACAAGTTGCGGCTACTTATTACCCAACAGGTGCTGTCACTGGTAATATTACTAGCGGCAGTAACGTAATACTTGGAGTTAGCAGTCTAAGCAACATAGGTGCAGGTTCTAGCATTAGCGGAACAGGTATTCCAAGTTTACAAGTCGTAACAGCTACAGCAACAAATAGCAGTACTGCTGTAATAACTTCATCTGCTATTAATAGTAGCGGTGTATTAACTGTTGGTTCAGTAAGCAGTGGTACTGTTGCAGTTGGTATGACATTGAGCGGTGTTGGTGTAAGTGTAGGCCAAACAGTATCTTCAGCGTCTGCAAGTTGCAGTGGTACAGTTGTAACATTAACATTAACTACACCAACTCCTATCATTACTGCTACTGGTAGCAGTTTGTTAACACTAAGTTCAACAACTGGACTAAGTGTTGGTATGGCATTCCTACCAACTGCTGTGACACAAAATACTACAGCAAGTGCTACAACTAATATTGTTGCTACAGGTGGTAGCAGTACTATTAACGGTACAACACTAACTGTTGGTGGTATTTTAACTTACGGTTTAAGTGGTGCATCATTTAGTAACTACACAGGTACTGCTGTAGCAACCGCATTTACCTCTTCTGCATTAAGTCAATTATCTACTAGCGGTAGTGGTACTGGTGCTACATTTATTGTAGCCAAGACTGGTACTGGAACTAGCTATACAGGTGTTACAACAATTACTGTAGTAGCGGCTGGTACTGGTTACCAAATTGGTGATACCATTACTATTAGCGGTGCAAGTAACGCATTGGGTTCAGGTTCTACAACAAGTAACAACTTGACATTTACAATCTTATCAAATCCAAATACTTTCACAGCAGGTATGGTGTTGACTGGTTCTGGCGTTACCGCAGGAACATATATTGTTTCTAATATTGCTGGTACAGGTAGCGGTAGTACATGGGTTGTTAGTCAAAGTCAAAATGTTACAACTACAGCTATTACAGGTACATACAATGCTGTAACAGTTACAAGCACTAGTGGCATGACTGTTGGTGAATCAATTGTATTCACTGGATCAAGTTTTGGTGGAGTAACTTCAGGTACAACTTATTATATCACTAACGTGATTAACAGTACATCAGTTGCTATTGCTACTACTTATGGTGCAACTAGCAACTTAACTGTTACTGGCGGTCTAGGTGCACCAACTACTGGTTCATTCACAGTAGTTGCTGGCGGCGTATTTGGAGGATTAACTTCAGGTACAACATATTACATTACCAGCATTAGTGGTAACCAAATTGGTGTTAGCACCAGTTACGGCGGTAGTGCATTGGCTGTTACTAGTGGTGTTGGCACATGGACTTCTGTTGCAGGATATCCATTTGTTGCAGGAAGTTCAATAACTGTTACAGGTGCAACTCCATCAACATTGAACGGTACATGGACTGTTAATAGCGCAACTATTACCACTGTGTTGTTTAACAATACTACAAGTGCTGGTAACTATACTAACATTGGTGCTAGCGTAACTAGTTTGCCTGTATACATTACTTCTAACATTAGTGGTAGTGGTGCAGGATCTACATGGCAAACAAGTGTAAACCTTGCTGTTAGTAGCACAACAATTACTGCTGTAAACAGTTTAGTAACGATTGCTAACACCGGTGTTATTGCTGTAGGCAATAGCATTATATTTGACGGCACGAGCGGTGCGGCATTTGGTGGTATTGTTCCTGGAACAACTTACTATGTAAGACAAATTATCAACAGTACACAATTTACAATGAGTACTGCTATCACTGGGCCAGCGGCCGTATTAACCACTGCTAGCGGATCATTAGTAGCTAGAACAGATAACATTGTAGCCAATACAAGTACTGGTGGAACATTTACAGCTACTACCACATTAAACAGTTACACATTAAGTAATGTTAGTGCGTTTGGTTATTTGGTTGTAGGTGCTAGTGTTAGTGGATTAAACATTCCTGCTAACACAACTGTAACTGGTATCAACGTTGGTGCAAGTACTATTACTTTAAGTAATCAATGTACATTTACACAATCAAGTGTTACAGTCACTTATGTTTCAAATACAATTATTATGAACGCGGCGGCAACTGCTACTGCTACATCACAGTATTTGACATTTAACAATTTAACTACCAGCATTATTGTTTACACTAGCGATAGAACACAATACATTACAGCTGGTATGAATGTGTTCGGTAATGGATTTACTAGTGGACAAACTGTTGTATCTGTTAGTGCTAGCACATCAGGTACACCATTAACAACTATTGTATTAAGTGGTGCTCCTAATTCAACACCATTTGGCGTACTAGCATTTACACAATTAAGTAGTACTAGCGGACCATGGTATGAAACATTTACTATTGCTCCACAAGCAAGTGCTCCTATTGTTGATTGTTATTACTACATTAGTGGTAACAGCAATGGCAAATACAACGGATGGCAACAGGCTGTTGCTAGCACAACAAGTAGCATTACATTTGCATACACTACCGATCCTGCAAGTACAGTTGTGGTTACATATAACCCAACAGGATCAAGTGGCACTACATTAAAAGTTTCTAGCACAAGCGGTATTATTGCTGGTATGCGATTAACTGGCGGTGGCACTGGCGGATTCTTTAGTGGGCAAACTGTTGTATCTGTTGTCGACGGTGTAACATTAACTGTTAGTGCGGCTCCTACTGGAACTCCTTCAGGCAACATAGCATTTACTGTTCCTTATGGAACAGGTACTACAACATTTACTACAAATACCACCGGTATTAGTCGTCCAATGAACAGTACTGTAAGTAGTGCGTTACGTGCTGGTTACCAAGCAAACACCTTTGCACAAATTACTACACGTATTAGTACATGTCGCTGTTCAGCACACGACTTGTTAGATATCGGTACTGGTGGTTATAACACTACTAACTATCCATATCAAATTTATGGTAACCCATTTATTAAGGCTAACCAAACACAAGAAGTTAAAGAAGAAACAGTTGGTCGCGTATTCTACGTAACCACTGACCAGAACGGTATCTTCCGTGTAGGTCGCTTCTTTACAGTTGACCAAGGTACTGGTACTGTTACATTCAGTGCAAGTATCGCATTGAGTAACTTGGACGGTTTAGGATTTAAACGTGGTGTTGTTGTAAGCGAGTTCTCAACAGACTCAACAATGACCAACGATGCGTCAGATACTGTACCTGTACAAAGTGCTGTACGTGGTTATATTGACAACAGATTAGGCTTAGAACATAGTGGTGCTACAACTCCTGCAACTCAATTAATTGGTCCAGGATTTATGGCATTGAACGGTCAGTTGCCGATGAAGAACAACATGAGTATGGGTGGCTACATTATTGGTAGCTTAGGAAGTCCTGTACTTGGAACTGACGCGGCTAACAAACTGTACATTGATAACAGTATTAATACAGTTAGTTCATTCTACAAATTAAATGACGTAAGCATTACTAGTGCCGCAATGGGCAACCTTGTAGTTTACAATGGTAATACTAACAAGTGGAACAACGCATCATTTACACAAAGTAGTGACGTATTAACTTATTTTGATGGTACAAACTTAACATCGGTTGTACAAGGTGCAGTAATTACTACAACTTATCAATCTGGTGCGATTAGCAGTACAAACTTAACAGTAAGTAGCACAGCTGGTATTATTCCAGGTATGATTATTACTGGAACTGGATTTACTAACGGACAATATGTTGTTAGCGTAACAAACAGCACCATTGTAGTAATCAGCGCATTTGCTAGTGGCGGTACTCCTGTATCAGGAACTACTACATTAACATTTACTCGCGATGGCGCTATTAACAATGGTAAAGTAAGTGCTAGTGCGGCTATTGCACAAAGCAAGTTATCAATGATGATAGCTACAACTTATGCTTCTAACCCATCAGGTACAAGTGCCCAAATACAAGCGGCCAGCGGACTTGCAAGTTTTGACAGCACAGTGTTTAACGTAACCAATGGTTGGGTAACATTTGCTAGTGCAAGTAGTTCAAGTACTGGATTGAACGTTAACAAGATTAGTTGGATCCCAACTAATACTGTATTAGCTAACGTAACTGGAAGTACAGCGGCGGTAAGTGCTGTTTCAACACAAACACTGGTTAACAATGGTGACGGTATACGTAACCAAGACATTGGTAATACATTTAGTACAGGTGCAGTAATCCGTACAGGTACTAAGACATATGATGTATTAGGTATTACTCAAACAGGTGGCGGTAGTCAATTAGTAAAAACTACATCACTAGGTGCAATCAACGTACAGGGTATTCAAATTAGTAGCTACCCAGCTTCTGGTAACTTAATCGATGTTACTGGTACTAGTTTGAACTTATACACACCAGGTGGTCCAATTAAGTTTATCACTGCTAGCGGTAGTAGTACTGCTACAGTAACTTACTATGGTTTACAAGATTTTACACAAACTGGTACTACACTACAATCAACAACATTAACAACTGGAGCTTCAAGCACTAGTGGTAGTATGGTTGGTCAATGGTCGGTAGGATTAAACAGTCAAATTGACTTTACTCTAGGTACATTGAAATCAACTACACTTACAACTGGCAGTGATGCAACTAGCGGTGTAATGCAAGGTGTTTGGACATTACATGGTTCAAGTAAATTGCAAGCTACTTATGCTGACTTGGCAGAGTACTACAGCGCAGATCAAGATTATGAACCAGGAACTGTTGTAGTGTTTGGTGGAGATGCTGAAGTAACAACTACTAAATTATTTGGTGATAGTCGTGTAGCAGGTGTAGTAACAACTAATCCAGCATACACAATGAACCAAGGTTTAGAAGGTACAAGAGTTTGTATTGCATTAGCAGGACGAGTTCCAGTTAAAGTGCTAGGCACAGTTAAGAAAGGTGATTTATTAACTACTGCGGCTGTTCCTGGTTACGCTTGCAAAGCAATAAATCCACAACTTGGTACAATTATAGGTAAAGCAATTGAAAACAAAGACACACCAGACATGGGTGTAATTGAAGTTGCTGTAGGGAGAATGTAATGACACAACAAACAATCAACACTGGTACAGCAAGCAATTCGAGAGATGGAGATCCGTTACGCACGGCATTTACAAAAATAAATGCCAACTTTACGGAATTGTATAGTACAGTTTATCCTGGTATTCCAGGGCCGTATGCAAACGATTCGGCGGCCGCCGGTGCTGGGGTGTCAATAGGAAAACCGTACTATCAAACATCTGGGCAAGTTTTTGTAAGATTAACATAACGGTAAATACTAAAAGAGAGCGCAAAACATGTCATTACAAACAATCAATATTGGGCAATATGCAAACGATGGGTCAGGCGATGACCTACGTAGTGCTTTTACTAAAGTAAACGCTAATTTTGCCCTACTGGGCGGAGATATTCCTGTAGCAGAAGCTACTAACTTAGGTACAAACTCTGTAACAGTAACCGCATACAGTAATAAAATTGGCACAGGACCATTCTTAGTGCAGTTTGCAATTACTCCACAACTTGCGGCTCCAGCAACAGGTGTGTATTATTATGTAAGTGGTAATTCAAATCCGTTGTATAATGGACACTTTACCTGTACTGCAAGTGCTCTTAACAGTATTACACTAAGTTATCCTACAGATCCAGGTGTTTATGTTGGAACTGCAACTACTACAATTAGCACAGCGATTGGTATCTTTAAAGATAAAAATGTCAATGTGCTAGAATTTAATGGTATCAAGAGTTCCGATAACAGTGTGTCAATTACTCCTGGTACAGGGTATATCGATATCAAAGCGGCAAGTGGTGTAAAAAACGATACAAATCCTAGCCTAGGCGGAACACTCGACATGGCCGGTAATAACATTATTAACACTGGTGTTACTGGCGATATCGAAGCAACTGTCTACGGTATAAGAATAGATATTCTTAATAGTTTGTTTGCTTTATTTTTACAAAGCAACACTGTCAGCATAGATATGGGAGTTATTATCAGTAACTATGCTAATTTTAATTTAGATATGGGACTGGTGTTATATCCAGTAAACAATAGTTTAGACTTTGGCACACTTGGTTAAGCGTGTCTATAGTAACAGGATTTAGAAATGCTTAATGTTTGGACAGAACCTTCAGGCTATACATTTGCTGGAATATCGGGCATAGCTAGTCCATTGACGTTTGATAAAGCTAGAACCACTTTTGATGGAAGTAACACATCTTACGATGAAGGTGCTTTACAAGAAAGAGTCAACGTATCAATTCCTTTACCAGTTTCGTCATCCGCTGGTATAACATTTACAATTATTTCAGGTAGTTTACCAGACGGATTGCATATCGAAGGTGCGGCAATCGTTGGTGTACCATTTAACGTTTTAAGAAATACTACATACGAATTTTGTATAAGAGCCAACGATGGCACTAACATAGATGACAGAACTTTTAAAATTATTGTTAACGGTGGACAATTACCCGAGTTTGTTACAAACCCAGGGTTGTTACCAGTTGGCGATTTTGGACAATTATATACAGTAGCTGATAGTTTTGTAAATTATCAATTAGAAGCATTTGACCCAGATGGTCAAGCATTAACTTATTTTATTTCGTCAGATGACGGTAGACTTCCACCTGGTGTTACATTATCATCTTCTGGACTATTATCAGGATTTGTTAAACCAGTCCTATCATTGAGCACTACTACAGCAGGAGCTGGTACGTATGACGAAGGGTTATACGATGCGGCATTCTACGATTTTGCTTATAGAAGCACTGATGGGTATGACAGTTATGTTTACGATACATATGATTTCGATTATAACGTACCAACAAAAACACCAACTGTTGTTAATCAAACTTATGAATTTTTAGTAAGTGTTAGCGCAGGCAACAATATTGCTAAAAGAAAATTTTCAATATTCGTAGTTGGGGACGAAAGTTTCTATGCTGACTACACACAATTAACCGACGATACTTTATTATTCACAGCGGATAACACGGGATTAAGAAAACCAATTTGGCTTACTGACAGTAACTTGGGTGTATATCGTGCAGATAACTATGCTACTATAGCATTGGAAACATTGTTTATTTCCAACACTAATCCTGTTACTTTTACAGTTAAGTCGGCTAACGAAGAAATTTCAGCAGTTAGCAAACAAATTTTAATAATTGATAATGTTATAAATGGTTCGAGTATTTCTGTAGTAAACGCATCAGCCGCACCTGAAGTTGGACAGTATTTTAGTTTAGCAGGATCAATCGTTGGTGCTACAAATCAACTTTACTTAATAACAGAAGTAGTGAATGTTGGTGTTGGTGAATACAGAATATATTTTAATACCGACATCAAAACAGGCGGGTCACCTCTGCTATTAAACATTCCAGACGGACTACCAATTTTCTTTGGATCATTAAGTGTTCTGCCGCCAGGATTAACTGTTAACCCTGTAGATACTACAGTATATCTTGCAGGTGTGATACCATTCCAGCCGGCTGTTAGCAAAACTTATAAATTTACAGTTATTGCTACAAGAGCAGGTTCAGATTATCAACCTGCTGTTAATCACAGAACATTTAGCATAACTGTTATCGGTGAAATAAACAATTCTATCAAATGGAATTCTAACACCAATCTTGGAACTTTAGCCGCTAATTATGTGTCTACTCTAAGTGTTGGTGCAACTACTACTGATACAAATTCAACTATAATTTACACACTAGATTTACAAAATAAAGAAACAGGATTACCTCCAGGATTAACATTAAACCCTGATGGAAATATTACTGGTAAAGTAAATCAGTATGGCGTTAAAAACATTACACGAGTAACTGCTCTCGACGAAGGCACGTTGATTTTAGACAGAGGATTTACTACTGTTGATAATAACCATCAATATGATATACCTGGTGTTAAAGGATTAATTTTATTTGATTCTGAACCTCCAGAATTACCTGGCTTTAGTATTGACGCAGGATCAACTACTTTTGATAGAGTTTATACCTTTACCGTTGCGGCTGAAGATCAATATGGATTTGCATCTAATACTAAACAGTTTAGTGTAACAATATCTACACCTAATGATTTATTGTATAGTAATATTAAAGCACATCCATTCCTAAAACCAGCACAGCGTGATTCATTCAGACAGTTTATTAATGATCCTAATATATTCAGTATTGCAAATATCTACAGACCAAGTGACAGTAATTTTGGAATACAAAAGAACTTAGATATGTTGATCTATGCAGGAATACAAACTGCATCTGCCGCGGCATATATGGGTGCTATAGGATTAAATCATAAACGTAAAAAATTCATGTTTGGTAATGTTAAAACTGCCTTAGCTATAGAAAATGGTGTTACTATCTACGAAGTAGTTTATATAGAAATGATAGATCCACTAGAACCTAATGGTGCTGTTCTTCCTTCAAAGGTCAGTTATTTCCAACAGAATAATTTAAGTATTACCGCAGATATTAGTAATGCAATATGGGCCGGGCAAGATAAGATTTCAACTTTAAATATAGCCGAATCTTGGTTGGATCGTCCTATTGAATCTGTAACTGTAGATGAAAACATATTTGAGGTAAGTGACAAATCTACAAACACTTACTATCCTAGCAGTATTAGTAACTGGCAAAAACGTATAGCACAAACTACTGTTAGCTTTGATTCTAATGGAAATCCTGTAGCAGGTGCTACAGAAAGAAACTATTTGCCGCTTTGGATGCGTACAATTCAGCCAGGGCAAAAACAACAACTAGGGTTTAAATTAGCAGTTCCATTATGCTACTGTAAACCTGGACAGTCAGCTACTATTGCTTTAAACATTAAAAATAGTGGATTTGACTTTAAAACACTAGATTACACCGTAGACCGCTACATAATAGATTCTGTAGAGGGGTACTCAAACGATAAATATCTAGTATTCAAAAATGATAGGATAACTGTATGACAAACCCAACCCAAAGTTTAATTAATTTCGGCTCAATCGATGCCACATACCCTGTTGCAGGACAGGATAACAATAGCCAAGGATTCCGAGATAATTTCGGAGCCATTAAAACAGGCTTAGGACAAGCTAGTACTGAAATTACAGCATTACAAAACAATGCGGCTTTTGTTAATTCCAATAACGATTTTGGCGGAAACACTATAGCCAACGCGGTATATAACAAATTCTTTGGAGCTACTATTGCTAACGGCACAGTTCAAAGTCCTACAAATATTAATATTAACAATGGTCCTGTGCAATCAGTTGTTTTGGGTGGCAACGTTGCATTAACATTTACAAACTGGCCAACTACCGGTCAGTACGCATTTGTAAAACTATTGGTATACAGTGATGGTAATGGTGTAAGAACTCCTACATTTGCAACTTCAAACGCTGGTGTATTTAAATATGATACTGCTTTCCCAACGTTAAGCGGTACACCTGGATTTACCGTAGGCGGCGAAGTTGTAACAGCAGTTGGTATTGGTGCTGCCGGTACTGGTTATACTTCAGCTACTACTGTATCTTTCAGTGGCGGTGGATTACAAACTAACGGTGTTCAAGCAACTGGTACAGCAAGTTACACAGTAGTTGGTGCATCTGTTGTTGGCGGATATGCAGGTAACGGATACGCAGTAGGTGATACACTAGTTGTTAACGCAAACACCGGTATTGTATTGTCAGTAAACAGTTTAAACTTAACATTTACAGCATCAACAACTAACGGACAAACTACACTGACAAATGTAAGTAATTTTACAAATATTTCTAACGGATTACAAATTTCTGGTGCTGGTATTCCAACAGGCACTACTATTAGTTCGTTTAATGCAACTGCTCAAACTATTACTATGAGCGCACAAGCTACTGCTACTGCTAACAACATTCCAGTAACTTATGTTAGCTCAACAGGTCCTATTGGTAGTTTAAACGTAGTAAGCGGCGGTACTCAATCAGTTCCATTGTCAGCAGTATCTAATCCATCATGGGATACAAATCCATTGATTGGCATCGGTTATGGTGCTCGTGTTGTATTAACAACAGGTATTGGTGCAGTAACTATCACATCACCGGGTGTTGGTTACACTAGTTCTCCAAACGTTGTATTCACAGGCGGTGGCGGTGTTAATACTGTAGCAACTGCTAGCATTAGTTCAAATACTGGGTCTGATCCAAAGATTATCGAAGCATGGACAATCGATGGCGGGTCACATGTATACATGAAATTCTTAGGTACATATCATTAATGAATCCGTTAGTTACAGATTTATCAAATCTTAAAGAACAAGACATTCACGCTAAAATTAGCGATTTGTCTAAAAAATACTTTATGACTCGAAATCCTGAACTACAACGTCAAATTGCCGGCGTGTTAGATGATTTACGTGAAGAATTAAGAACTAGAAACTTCCGTCAAATGCAAGAGCAAATGAAAAACGGTAAAACAAATCTTGACAATTTAATTAAAGTCAATTAAACTATAGGCTATGCGCCTAGACCGTTTTTCAAATCCTATCTATAACGAACAAGATATCTTTCAAGCCCTATATCAAGGCCATACTGATATTTTAACCAAAGCAACAGTAGATGTCACTCCTGACATTGAACAACTTGCAAATATTTCATATACTCACTTACTAACACCATTAGAATTGGATGATGCAGTTAGCATCGAAGATTTTGATCGAGCTATGCAAGCAGATTGGTTTATGCCCGATGAATACAAAACCATGCATATTGAAGAATGGGTTATTGATCAGTGCGGCACACCTGAAGAAATTAAACGTGTTAAAGAAGAAATGCTAGAATATCAAAATCGTGGAATGATTCCACTATTGCAATGGCTCAAATATTGCGTCGATACAATGCGTCAAAATAATATTGTTTGGGGTGTAGGCAGAGGATCTAGTGTTGCAAGCTACGTATTATATAAAATAGGAGTTCATAGAATTGACAGTTTGAAATATAATTTAGACTGGCAGGAATTCTTGAGATAAGTAGTACTATAATCCAGGAGATTAATATGGCAATGAGAGAACAACCAAAAACAGTTTATAGAACCATGCAAGGTAAAGAAATCGACATGGGTAAACTTGCGGCTAGAAACGAAATGACTGTGGCAGTAGGCAATATGCGAGTCAACGCTCGCGGTGATAAACTAGGGCCAGGCGGACAAATTGTACAAACTAGAGAAGAAATTATGGCGGCGGCACAAGGTTCTAGAGCCGTTCCTGACGAATCTCGTCCAGTAGCAGTACAGGACAACACAGGTGTAAAATGAATAAAGTAAAAGGAACTCTTAAACCATTAAAGGATCATGTTTTAATTTCTGACATGAATTTTGAAGAGCAACGTACTAGTTGGGGTCTTGTTATCCAAAGCGATGACGGTAAAAGCGAGGGCATTAAACCTCGCTGGGGTCGTGTTTGGGCAGTAGGGCCAGATCAAAAAGACGTTAAAGTAGGTGAATGGATCCTTGTAGAACATGGGCGTTGGACTAGAGGATTTGACCTAGAACGAGAAGACGGTACTACTACTACGCTTAGAAGAGTTGATACCAAAGGAATTTTATTATCTGCTGATCAACCAGCAACTGATATTTCTTTCGGACTTGCTTCTCCACAACATGGATCAATATTTGATCCTAGCGACTTTACTGCACCAATGTATGAAGGGCAACGAGGTTAACATACATTTGAGCATCAAGGGCCTTGACGGGCCCTATTTTTTTCTATATAATAAGATAAAGGAGAAATGTATGTTTTTAGAAATATTTGCGACAACACTTGCAATTTATTTCCTCAGTGAAGCTTATAAAGAAAACCAAATAGGTTGGGCTATTTTTTGGGGAATATTACTTGGTTGGGACATTCATTCTCTTTTATTTACTTTATTAACAAGGACACAGATATGAGCACACATGGTGAAGCCGTAGAAGATATCAAAAAGGCTAAAGAAGTAATTGACGAAGCAGACAAGAAAACGCTAACATACGGAGAATTGCTAGGTCAGCCTGACCCGATTAAACACAAATACATCAGTTTTGTTAAAAGTGGTTTTAGAATTTTAGCAGGTTTGGCGTTAGCTGTTGTAGGATTAGATAGTGGAAATCATTTTATCCAAGGTGCTGGCCTATTATTAGTAATTGCAGAAGTCCTAGGCATTGCAGAGGAATTAGTATGATTGCTGATGATCAACTACATCATGTTTATAATCAATGTTTAGAATTTACTGCACATATGGTTGAACAATATGGTGCCATGGAAGTGGCCGCTATTATGATGGCACAAGCACTTAGTATCTACAAGACTAGTTTAAATTCAACAGATTATAATCAAATGGTTGACAGTATTTCCGCTAGCAGAGATCAAGTTAAAACTTTTACAGGACCGGCATTACAATGAAAGAATTATGGGTAGAAAAGTATCGTCCTAAAACAGTCGATGGGTATGTTTTTAGAGATGAGAAACAAAAAAATCAAGTACTAAAATGGATCAAGGAAGGCAGTATTCCGCACTTGTTACTGAGTGGTACTCCTGGTATTGGTAAAACTACCCTTGCCAAACTATTGCTGAACGAAATTGGCATTAGCGAATACGACATTTTAGAAATTAACGCTTCACGTGAACGTGGTATTGACGAAGTGCGTGATCGAATTACAGATTTCATTAGAATGATTCCGTTTGGTCCATTTAAAGTAGTGCTATTGGACGAGGCAGATTATTTAACTCCACAAGCACAAGCGGCTATGCGTGGTGTTATGGAAGAGTATTCGAACACTAGTAGGTTCATTTTAACGTGTAATCACGAAAATCAAATCATACCTGCAATCCATAGTCGGTGTCAGCATTTTCACTTTAGCAATATTGATCAAACTGAGTTCGATGCAAGAGTAGCTACTATCTTAGTTGAAGAAGGCATCGAATTTGATTTGGATACATTAGACACGTTTGTCAAGGCAACATATCCAGACTTGCGTAAGTGTATCAATCTAGTACAACAAAATATCGATGGTAATAAGTTGTTGGCGCCACAGCAAGCAGATGCTGGAGGCATGGACTATAAATTCGAAATGGTTGATTTGTTCAAGGCTGGGAAAATTAGCGAAGCCCGTAAGTTGCTATGTGGCAAGGCTAGGCCTGAAGAAATGGTCGATATCTATCGATGGATGTATGATAACCTAGACGTTTTTGGCAAAGACGAAGCTACGCAAAACAAAGCTGTTCTGATTATCAAACAAGGGCTAGTTGACCACACCCTTATAAGTGACCCAGAAATTAATCTGGCGTCTGTACTAATTCGACTGATGCATATACAATAACAATAAAGGGCCAAAGGCCCTTTATTTTTAATCGCCGTAAATCTTCAACACCTCCTTAACGGCATTATGTCTTTCGATATCTCTTGCGTCAAACTGTACAATATCAATATGTTGTAATCCAACTTTATCTGATATTAGATTACAGAAATTAATTAAACCGTTGTCGTTCAAACGATCTGCTTGTGCTAAATCTCCCGTAACTACCATTTTAGACCCCTCCCCAAGTCTAGTTAGTAGCATCTTCATTTGATTTACTGTAGCATTTTGCATTTCATCTGCAACAATGTATGCATTCTTAAATGTTCTGCCTCGCATGTAGGCTAACGGACTTATCTCGATAACACCTTCCTCCAGCATTTTAGCTATGTCTTTTTGTAGATAATACTCTCCTAAGACGTCAAAAATAGGTCTTGTCCAAGGTGCCATCTTTTCATTAAGTGTACCTGGTAAAAATCCTAGATCCTCGTCCACGGAAACGGCGGGTCTGGTAACAATGATTTTTTCAACAATACCTTCTTGAAACAATCTAATACCATTTTGCACAGCCAGTAAGGTTTTGCCCGTACCTGCAGGGCCAATAGCAAAGACTATGCTTTTAACATCGTCTTGTAACTTTTGGAGGTAAATTTCTTGATTGTGGTTTCTTGGTCGCAAAATGACACGTTGCTTCTTTTGCGGAAGATATGGTTGAAAGTCTATTACTGAAACTTCAGATGTAAAACGTTTCTTCACTCGTTTGCTCATTGTATAATGTCTCCTACTTTGGGGAAAGTAGAACGACTGTAGTGACCGCCCGATAACTACAGTGGTCCTACACTATTATTTACTGAAATCCTTCAAGAATAAACTGCTAACGTATGAAAAAGAATCAGCTAAATAATGTAGTATAAACGGGCTCAACAACTATGCACCATGACATTTTAGACGTAATTCAAAACATACAAGAATTATACGAAAATAACACGAATTTAGCCGCGCTTAAAGACTTTGAGCGTGTACTAGATGAGATGGATATGTACGTATTTAAAAACTGGGAAGAAGGCGAATTAGCCTACGGTCCTAAAGTAGAACGCCACTGGATAACAGCTGGGTTTATGTGGCCTCGTGAAAAGATGCCAGATCCAGAAGCAGGCAAGCGTTTGCTAGAATTAGGTGTAAAGATCAAGTATCAAAAAACACACTTGTTAGAAGCTCGTGAAATTAAAAAACCTGAAGATATTCGTCCAGGTACCAAGAAAGGAAAGTTAGATCGTAAACCTATTTGGGTTGTCGAACTTGCTATGCCTAAAAAATTAGTATTTGATATCTACAAAGGTTACATGAATAAAATGCGTGACGAAATGGGTGCTGACGGATTGAAGACACAAACTCCAACTCCATTGGATACTAATGCGGCACAACAAATTAGTCCAGCACCAGGCGGTTTACCAGCAGGAGCCGGAGCACCGGGCGCACCAGGAGCACCTCCTGCGGCAGGCGGAGCACCAAGTCCACTAGGTGGCGGAGGAGCACCCGTATAATGTCTAATCTATCAGAATCCCTAAGAGCCGAAGATCTTAAAGACTTAGTAAAGAATGTCTTTGAAATTGACAACTATAAAAGTAAAATCGGCAATGATAGAGATATCACTGTATTGAGTTTTACAGTAGATAGTAAAGACCCTGCAGAAGATTTAGAACGATTCTTTGAAATGGGTTATCAGTTTGTACTAGATGCAGAATGCACATCTGGAGAAATGGATGACGGAAAATACAGAGTGTTTGTTGAAATAGAACGCAATCGTCACTTACCAGAACAAATTGTGGAACTTGCAGATGGTGTTAAAAAAATTACTGGACTAGAAGACTTACGTTTCAGATATCATAAAGATTTTAAGAGCAAAGAAGTTACCGAAGATGCATTGAAATCTGCATTACCATTAACACCTGACGATTACGACAGAGTAATACAAGAAAGCGGTTTAAATAATTTTTCAAACTTCTTTCGTAACAGTTACGTAGATCAAGTAGAACTGTTAGGAGAAAGTTTAATCTTTAAAAGAATACACAAAGATCCATTACAGTTTACTATTGTAGACTTTGGCAATAAGTATGACATGCATGAAAGTATTAAAGGTCCTGTTATGTTAGAAGGTCAAGCAATGGCCGAATCATTATATCTTACCAAGTACATAGGTGATTATAACATTACTAAAGTTGGATCTTATTACATCTTTGAAAACAAAGATTACGCACTAATATTGGAGAAAGCGAATGACAGATTTTAATTTTAATTTTACACAAGAAAAATGTACAGCAATACTACAAAATAATCCATACAGTGAACACTGGTATGAAGCATTGTGTAAAGTTTTACCTGATTACGAAATCAACACTGTTGAGCGTGTTGCTTGTTTTCTAGGACAAACTATGGTAGAAAGTGCAGGCTATAAGGCACTTGTAGAAAATTTAAACTATCGTCCAGAAACATTATGTAAAATTTGGCCACATTATTTTAATGAAAGTAATGTTGCAGAATATGCACACAATCCAGAAAAGATTGCTAATCGTGCCTATGGAAATCGTATGGGCAATGGCCCAGAAGAATCAGGTGACGGATTTAAATATTGTGGTCGTGGATTAATTCAAATTACAGGAAAGTCTAATTACCAAGCATTTGCCGACAGTATCGATACACCTGTAGACCAAATTCCAGAATTTTTAGGAACATTTGAAGGAGCCGTGCAATCAGCTTGCTGGTTCTGGGAAAGCAATAACCTAAATCAGTATGCCGATCAAGGCGACATACTTAGTTTAACAAAACACATCAATGGCGGAACATTAGGGCTAGAAGAACGCACCCAACATACACATAATGCATTACAAATTTTGCAGAGTTAATTATGTTTACTTGGATAATTGATAACGTAATTGGCAATATTCCAGTTTGGATTTGGACTGCGGTAGCTGGCGCAGGTGCCGCAGGTTATGTTATTAGCGGATTTATTGCAAAAATGCCATTAGCTCAGGCTAAAGCTCTTGCATTACTTGTAAAAATTTCAGGTATTGTTGCAGTAGTTGGCGGTATTTTTATGTGCGGTGGTTCAGGAGTGTTAGCCATAGAACAAAAAGCTATTGCAGAAATGCAGGACAAAGTTGCCAAGGCGGAACAAGCTAGTAACGATGCTAACGCTAAACTTGATGACGCATTAAAAACCAAAACAAAAACAATACACGATACACAATACATAGTACAACAAAAAATTGTACACGATGCCGCACAAATGGATGCAACTTGTGTTGTTGATCCAGTTGCTATTAGTGATTTAAATCAAGCCGCTAGAGGTAAGAAATGAAATATATTATCGCCGCACTAGTAGTATGCTTGGCAGGTTGTACTGCTACAGTTCCTGTTAAAATGAACTTCCCACAAGTGCCAGAAGATCTTGCTCAATCTTGCCCAGACTTACAACAAGTCGATCCTGCTACAAAGAAACTAAGCGATGTTGTTACTGTAGTTTCAAAAAATTACGAACAGTATCAAGATTGCCAAGTTAAAGTAGATAGTTGGATTCAATGGTACAACACACAGAAGAAAATCTTCGAGGAGGTTAAATGAAACGTTTATTAACAGCCGTTTTATTAGCAAGTAGTTTATCAGGGTGTGCCATTTATGATGCTTATTTTATGGCACGATATGACAACAATGAGTATGGGCTAATTAACAAAATACGTACAGAGGCAAATTTAGGCGCGGCAAAATGTGGAAAACCAGAAGTTGTAGATGTAGTTAATCATTTATATTACACAACTGTAGAGTTTCGTAACTATGGACAAAGTATTCCCCATAACGAAGAAACAATTAAGATGGGTAATGAGTTAGCAGAAATTGTAAAAGAATTCCGAGACCGTTATCAAGGAACAGAACCAGTTAGTATGTTCTATTGTACTACTAAATTTAGTACTATTGAACGAAACGCAGTTAACATACAAAACGTTGTAGGGAAGAAACCAAGATGAGCGTAGAAATTAACCAGGCCTTAGAAGCCATTTATAATTCAGGTGATCCTAATATGCAGGATCTAGCCAATCGTGCTATGGCTTTAAAACAAGCTCTTGAACAAGGGCAAGTTAGCAAAAGCGAATACACTGCAATGATAACAGATTTATATCATGAAAAAAATATTAACGAAGCAGTACAAGATTTACAATTAAAAGAATACGTTAATACAACGATGAATGCACTTATAAATTTAGCGTCATTATATTAAATACTAGTATTAAGAAGGAGCGACTTTATGGCAGCGAAAAGAGAAGATTGGATGCAAACAATGTGGCGACCAGCAATGGGCTGGTTATACATGTTAGTTTGTTTCTGCGACATGATAGTGTTTCCAGTGTTATGGGCATTGTGGCAAGGTGTTAATCATGTGCCTATTACCCAATGGAATCCATTAAGTTTACAAGGTGCAGGTTTATTCCATATCGCAATGGGTGCTGTGCTAGGTATTTCGGCTTTCGGTCGCACACAAGAAAAATTAGCAGGCACTGCGGCTAATCCAATGGCAACTTCACAGACTATGACTACCAATACCAATATGAGCGGTGTTCCTGCTGGCGGTATGGGCATGAATAATGGTATGGGCGGAGGCTTTGGCGGAGGTTCAAGTGGTTTTGGAGGATCAAGCAATGGCGGATTTGGGGGTTCATCAATGGGCGGGGGTTCAGCATTTGGCACACCTTCGTCAGGAGGATTCGGTTCCTCAACCGGTGGTTTTGGTTCAACAACACCATCTACAGGCGGCTTTGGAAGTACACCTTCAACAGGCGCAGGAGCAGGGGGTTTTGGATCGGGTTTTAATAGCGGGTCCGGAGCGACACCCGCGGCAACAACACCAGTAGCAGTTAACGCTAGTGGTAAGAAAGTCATTCCAACGTTCGATCAACCAGCATTATAAGGAAAATATTATGAAAAAATTACTAGCACTGTTAGTAGCAAGTTGTTTTTTAGCTAGCCCAGCAATGGCGGCTAAGAAACCAGCTCCAGCTAAAAAAGAAGTTAAGCATCACAAGAAAGCAGAAGGTACCGAAGTAGCAGGCACTAAGCCAGATACAGTAGCACCGAAAAAGAAAAAGTAAATACTCAAATACTTGACAGGCTCCACGTAAGATAGTATAATTACTATATTATTTGGAGCCTTTTTTACGACTATGACTGATTATTACCAAACATTAGGTGTTGGCGAAAATGCTAGCCCAGAAGAAATTAAAAAAGCATATCGAAGCTTGGCTAATAAACATCATCCAGATAAAGGTGGTGATCAAGCCAAATTCAAAGACATTAGTGTTGCTTATGATAATCTAAGCGACCCACAAAAACGTGCAGAGTACGATAACCAACGTAGATTTGGCGGTGGGCCACAAGTGCGGTTTACTACAGAAGGATTTGATCCATTCGGACACATGTTCACTGGCGGATTTGGTGGTAATCCATTCCCACAAGGCCATCCATTTGCAGACATTTTTGGTCGAGGTGGACAAGTTCGCAGAAACAGAGATTTAAACATTCAATGTGCAATTACATTGTTAGACAGCTATCAAGGAAAACAACTTGAAGCACAATATCAACTGCCAAGTGGACGACCACAAACTGTAGTAATTAATGTTCCAGCCGGTATCGACCATGGAGCAACTATACGTTATAATGGCCTAGGCGATGACAGCATTCAAGGAATCCCACGTGGTGATTTAAATGTTACTATCATTGTACACGGAGATCCAGTTTTTGAGCGCAGAGGCGATGACTTATATACCAGTGTACAGATTAGCCCTATCGAAGCTATGATTGGTTGTAGAAAAACAATTAAAAAAATTACAGGCGACAATTTAGATATTGACATTCGTCCTGGCGTAGATGACGGGGTCGAATATGCTAGTACTGGTCAGGGATTTTTAAATGTACAATCTAGAAGTAAAGGAAGATTTGTCACAATAGTAAAAATTAAAACCCCGGCAGTAACAGATCCATCTATTGTTCAACAATTGAAAGATATCGATGCTAGAATTAGTCAAAGAACCTAATCCAATACTAAAGCAAAAAGCTGAAAATTGGGATTTTGAAAATCATATAAATGCCGCGGTTATAGAACGTGAGATGCTGGAAACCATGAAGGCACACAATGGTATCGGGCTTGCGGCCAATCAAATTGGCTTGTTACGCAGAGTGTTTGTTATGAAACTGTCCGATGGACGAGAAATGGGGTTCTTTAATCCTGCTATTCTTGTAGGAGATAACGCAGACATTAATTCCGAAGAAGGATGTTTAAGTTTTCCAAATTTATGGCTTAAGGTTAAACGAAGTGACAAAATTACAGCCATGTATCTTGACAATACCGGAAAACGCTGTATAATAGAACTTGAAGGCATTGACTCTAGATGTTTTCAACACGAGTTAGATCATCTAGATGGCATTACATTTACAGAATATGTAAGTGATTTAAAATTAAAAATGGCACGTAAAAAACAGAGGAAATTAAATGGTTGAACCAAGCGACAATCTACAAGCAGTATTTGAAAAAGCAATTGAAACAGCTAAGGTGTTCAATCACGAATACTTAACTATCGAGCATTTGTTATTTGCTATGCTTGGCGAAGAATCTTTTGCAAATACTATACAAGGTTATGGTAGTGATCCGGAATTTATTAAGAAGAATTTAGAACACTATTTAAAAAATAAATGTGATGAAATCATCAGTGCTGGACTAGTTGCTAAACCTAAGAAAACACAAACTGTAGAACGTGTACTTAATAAAGCGTTTACACAAGTTTTGTTTAACGGACGTCAACGCATCGAATCAACAGATGTATTCCTTGCTATGATGGGCGAGAAACGTAGCTGGGCACATTTCTATATCGCACAAGCAGAAATTGACAAAGATAAATTTGCAGAATATCTAAACAACAGTATCGAAACACAGGATGTTGAAGAAGAAGATATGAGTTCGGCTCAAAGTAATAAAGCACTTAGAGCATTTACTACTAATTTAAACGAACAAGTTAAGAAAAATAAAATCGATCCAGTAATTGGTCGTATAGATGAATTAGAAAATGTTAGTTTAGCTATGGGTCGCCGTAGTAAAAACAACGTTATTTTAGTTGGAGATCCTGGTGTAGGTAAAACTGCTATTGCAGAAGGCCTTGCATACAATATTGTTAAGGGCGCAGTTCCTGATTTCTTAAAAGAATACACAGTTTATAACTTAGACATTAGTGCTATGTTAGCTGGTAGCAAGTATCGTGGAGACTTTGAAGAACGATTTAAAATGGTTTTAAAAGGTCTTTCTGGTAAGGGCAAGACTATCTTGTTTATCGATGAAGCACACATGATTAGTGGTGCCGGCAGTGCTAGTAACAGTGCCAACGACTTGTCAAACATGATGAAACCTGCGTTGAGCAAAGGTACTATTAAAGTTATTGCTAGCACAACATGGGAAGAATACCGTAAACACTTTGAAAAGGATCGTGCTTTGATGCGCCGTTTCCAACGCATCACTGTTGACGAACCTACCCAAGAAGTAACGTTACAAATCTTAAAAGGTATTAAGAAATACTACGAAGATTTCCACAAAACTAAAATTAAAGATGACGCACTACAAGCGGCTATTAAATTGTCTGTCAAATATCAATCAGATAAAAAATTACCAGATAAGGCAATTGATTTAATTGATGTAGCATGTTCGCGATTTAATTTAAAACTAGCAGAAGAACGTGTAGTAACTGCTGAAAACATTCAGTTTGAACTTGCTAAAATGGTTCAAATTCCTGCGGAACAGGTTGCTGAACAAGAAAGTGAAAATCTAGTTAACTTACAAAGTCAACTATCAGCAGAAGTCTACGGACAAGATGTTGCTATTACTGAAATTGTAGATAAGATTATGGTAGCACAGGCTGGACTTAAAGCAGAAAATAAACCAGTTGGTTCATTTGTATTCATGGGTCCTACTGGAACAGGTAAAACTGAAACTGCTAAATCGCTTGCTAAACATTTAGGTGTTAAATTGCTACGTTTTGATATGAGTGAATATCAAGAGAAGCACAGTATCTCTAAATTAATTGGTAGTCCTCCAGGCTATGTTGGCTTTGAAGAAAATGCAGGTCAATTAATTACAAGTATTCAAGAAGCACCTAATGCTGTATTGTTGTTAGACGAAGTTGAAAAGGCACATCCAGATGTTATGACTGTATTGCTACAGTTGATGGATAATGGATTTATTACAGGAAGCAATGGTAAGAAGGCAGATTGCCGTAACATTATTCTTATTCTTACTACTAATGCTGGAGCACAATCCGCAGAAAAGAATGCAATTGGCTTTGGCGCACAAGAAAAAGATTACAGCGATGCAGATTTGAAGAAATTCTTAACTCCAGAATTCCGTAATCGCTTAGACGGTGTTGTTACGTTCAACAAACTTGGTAAAGAAACAATGGTTAAAATCGTTGGTAAATTTATCGATCAGTTACGTGACCAAGTTAAAGAAAAAGCTGTTCGTATTAAAATTGATAAAGAAGCTATTAACTGGCTTATCGAAAAAGGTTTCGACAGCAAGATGGGTGCTCGTCCGCTACAACGTGTTATTGACAAGGAAATCAAACTTGACCTTGCTAAACTTATGTTGTTTGGTGAGTTGAAGAATGGTGGCTGGTTATCTATTACTGTAGAAGATGGCAAATTAGCTCTAGGTGTAAAACCTAAAGCATTAAGATTGCCGTTTATAGCAGAGCCAGCTGTAATTTCAGATGAAGTATAAAGAGACTCGCAGTTTATTTTTAAAAAAATACCAGTACAAAGTTGTGCTGGTATGTACTGCTAGCAGTTTGTTGCGTGGCGGAGATATTGACGGTGCTTTGAAAGAATTAGCAACTTATGAAGATGCTGACAGCATCCGAAATATCCGCATACGCAATACTTACGATGTAACTTACGGAAAGTCTTTATGTCTAACTTTGAAGAAAATGTATGATTACGAAGTTAGAGTTGAAAGCCCTACTTTAAGTATATACACTAATACTCTTGCAGATGTTAACAAGTTAATTAAGTTATACGAGCCCCATATCAAGTATGTTAGTAAACCCCCTGCTAGTAATCTACTAACGGGTGATACTATTCTAATGCCAAAGATGGATTACGATTATAAAGTGACTATGGCGGCGACTAAGGCAGAAAACCCTGCTTTTGTACAATGGGCTGAACAAAATTCAAAAATCAAGATGACTAAGAGTTGTAAGCGTGATTTATTAAAGTCGCGCAGTTGGGGCGGTACACATTTTTATGTTACAGGCGATAACAATCTGCTTATGGCAAAGATGCATTTAGGCGGTTGTATAAGCAAAATTCAGCGTATTATCAAACAATAAACAAAGATCTGTATAGCCTTAATTACGATAAATACTCTAACTGCCGCGAATTAGGGCATTTTATTAAAAGACGGGCTAGACTATGCGAATTAAAGAACTTTGCGAAAGCGTTGATATAGATTTAGATAAAGAAAAAGATCCACACGGACTAGGATTTGACCTAGCCGACGATTTATTGTTTTTTATGCACCACGATGATGATGCATACAGACGCCATACATATCCAGCTATTTTAAAAGCTAAGGATCATGTAGGTGCTGGAAAACAAACAGACCACAAACTATTCAGCAATGCCGTAAAAGAAAGCTACAAAAAATATGTGGATAAGTTTAAAATCCGCGAATTGCCCGATGAATTAGACGAAGAAACTATCAACAAGATTTGCGAACACATGCACGAGCATGAGTTAAAGAAAATCGAAGACGGCCATTACGAGGATTAATAGTGTTACTACGCGAATTATTCCTCCGTGAAACTGCACCCGAACAGTTGGGTCGTGCATTTAATCACCCAGAACACTTTGTTATATTTCACGGTGTGTCAGGTATACTTGAGGCTCTACAACATTTTGAAGAAATGGCTGGAGAACCTAACGGGCAAGGCAGTGTACGAATTAAATGGGACGGTAATCCACAGATATACTGGGGACGAGAAGTTAAAGGCGGGCCATTAGTATTAGCAGGACACAATGGTTGGGGTAAAGGCGGTCGTAACACTGGGACAGATATGAATGACTTTACTAGTCCTAAAGCCATTCATAATTTTATTGTTAACAAAAGCGGTAATCCTAAGACTCCAGAAGAAGTAGCAGAACGTAAACGTTTTGCCACAGAGTTTGCTAATCTATATCCTATATTTGATGCGGCTACTCCAAAAGACTTTGTTGGATTTGTCTATGCAGATGCCTTATTCTTGCCAAGTACTAAACCGAAATTAGACAGTGCTCGTGTTTACAATATGCATCCTAATCCAAAAAGCGATACAGAGTATCATATTAGTCATGACAGTGCATTAGGTAAACGCATGGCACAAGCACAAGTTATGGTTGTCGGTCATGGCATGTTTAAATATTTTGGTGCTCCAGATGCTGAACAGATTCCTAAAGAAAACTTCGAAGAATTTAACGGAACACCTGCACTGATTGTGCAAGGTCCTGTATACAATACAGAAACTCCTAAAGCCGACATGGCTCCAATACAAGAACTAAAAGCCGCAAAAGGTTATTTAGAAAAATATTCAAAAGTTATAGATTCGTTTGTTGCAAATATTCCACGAACAGATAAGACTGGAATATTTTATCCATTTTTAAATCAACAAAATGCCGCAGGGCATTTCGATCATGTAAACACTGGATTGTTCTATGCATGGATGGAACAGTCAAATCCTACTACCGGTAAGCCTAGAGTAAGTGTAAACAAACAGAATCACATTAAACAATTAAATGCTCAATCTAATGCGCTGGATCATATCTGGCATGTAATGAAAATTATACGCAAAGTTAAGCATGATGTAATTGATAAACTAGATAAAATGCCTAAGCCCGATGTGTGGGCAACCAATGGTGAAGGGTATGTACGTTATGCACAACCTCATCATAAACACGGCAATATTAAACTAGTATCACCAGGATGGAAGAGATGAGTCAAGTAGCAATTATGTTTGGGCGTTTCAACCCGCCACACTTTGGGCACGTAGCCGCATGGAAAGACATGGCTAAGAAATTTCCTGTCTGGTATGTAGGCACTAATCCAAACACAGAAGATAAAAAGAATCCGTTGCCCTATAACATAAAAATACAAGCAATGGAAACATTCATGCCTGAAGTTAAACAACATTTAGTTTCAGAGCAAAGCTGGGTCACATTGGCTGCATTTGTTTATAAAAAACATGGCGAAGTAACATTACACATTGTTACAGATGAGCAAGATGCTAAAATTTATGTACCTTTGTTAAAAAAGTACAATGGTTTACAAGCAACGCACGGTCATTATAAATTTAAAGATATAGTATGGCATCCAGCTGTAAGAGCTAGTAATGCTAGCGATGTACGTGCCGCAGTTGAAGCAGATAATCCGCAAGCATTTGCCAAGGCATCAGGAGTTCCTGCAAATACAGTAATTGCAGGGCATCCATACTTTGAATTAGTCAAACACTATATGTCGCCGTACTTAGAAAAGTCGGCCGCAAAAACAGTAAATACAAAAGTACCAAAGGAAAAGGTTATGAAGAAAGGACCAGCAAAAACATTAGCAGAAGCGAGACCATACGGAGACTATTTTGACGATAGCGGTATAAGTGCTCGTCCTGGCCACGATGAAGGTGAAACTGTATACGATCCGAGATATGATCGTATAGGTGCTGGAGATCCTAACAGTCAAAGACATCATCATTCTCGCAGTGATGCTAAACCAGAATTGCTTTATATGTTCAAATACGATGTACGTCCAGGCGAGGAACAGAAAGCAATTGACAATGGTTTAACACAAACTAAAAACGGTAACTGGGTCATTAAAGTTTATAATCTTAGCAAACCTAAAAGCTATCACTATAAAGTTCAATCTGCTGACAGTTGGATGCGTAGTTTAAAAAGATCTCCAGGTAAAAGAATTTGGATGACAAAAGATCCAAGATGGGATCAGATGAAGAGCCACTATGCACAAGTAGATAAACAACGTCTAGCAGAAGGGTCGATGGATGAGTTACATTCAGATTTATCTGACAAGTACAACGAACTAGCACCACGCATACAAAAACATAAAGACAAAGCAGGTGCAGAACATTTATATAAAGAATTGGAAGCAGTTGCTAAAAAACACGGCCATCATGGGTTAAGAGCATTTACTCATATGTGTAACGGTGCTAGAAATAGCGCACACATGGATTACGATACTAATCCTGGTGGTTTTGAAAATTGGTTTTGGTATTTAGGATTAGAAGATAAAGGCATAACTGAATCTAAGACTAAGAAAGCAGAAGCTCCTAAGCCACGTAATTTTGTTGCTAAGAATGCAATCAACAGCGGAGCAGGCGCACATAAAGATAAGAAAAAAGCTATGAAACAAGGCGAACAAAAACATAAAAAGTCTATGCCAATGTTTGAAGGTTCACTAGCATCTGCTTTGGACAGCATGTTCACAGATCGTTTTCATGCTAGTTTGAAAGAAGCCGTGTTACGTGCCGATACACAAAACTCAATGCCTAATGTTCGTATCCACCCAGATTTAGATAACTCAAGTCCATACAAAGCATATCGTTACGGTGTTGCTATGGCTGGTGCACCTGGTGAAGATTTTGATCCAAACGGTCCTATCGGTCAAAAAATGATTACTGTTGGATTTAGCGATGCTGATGATGCAATCGTGCAAGCGGCTGATAAAGTTATGAACTCTAAGAGTAAAGCTATTACTTCAACCGGTAGTAAAGAACTTTCAGATGTACATGCTGTTAGTCCTATTGCTAAACGTCGTCCAAACAAATACGGTGTATAATGAGACAATATAGAATCACATCGGAGCATATAAATCAAGACAGTCACGATGACTGTTATCTTGCTCCCGAAGATCCTATTCACGAACTTAAAGCTATGCAATATCTAGCAGGGTTGGGCGGTGCGGCTAGAGTGCATGAAATGAAGGCACAACAAGGTAGCAATATAAGCGTAACTGGTTCTGAAAAACGTAGAATCGAACGCAAATTAAATTTAAAACCCGGAGATCCAGAGTGGTTCCAATTATGGTTTAGTTTACCTAAATTCATGGAAGGTGAAAAGGCAGTTGGGCCGGGATACAGGGGTGTAAGAAAATGAGATTAAGAGAATTTTTTGTTAAACTAAACGAGGATACCGGAGGAGACGTTAATCCTGGCGATGACGGAAGTAGTACTGGCCCAGATACTAAAAAGTCTAGTAGTCATCGTGGTAAAGTTCACGATCATCATGCAAGTGCTATTAAAGGTATGCAAACTATTACAGATTGGCCCGGTATGTACTACAAGATGTATCGTATGGGCGTACACTTAGCAGGCAGTCCAGATAATCCGCCAGATCACGAAGGTGCGTTTAGTAATGAAATGATGTTTACAACTTATACAGAAGTAGAGCAAGAAATGTTAGATCATAGTGCTAAAGAGATGGGTGTTAAACTAAAAGCATTAAGCAGTGATAAAAGTCAAGAACCCGACGAAACAAACACCGCTAGTCCTGTAGCTAAACGTCGCCCAAATAAGTACGGAGTTTAACATGAGAGCTAACGAATTTTTAAAAGAATCCGACGGTGGAAGTGCCGGTGGAACTACTACTTCAGGAAACTTTGCTACAAACCCTGCGCCTATAGGCAATAAACCTGGAAAAAACGGCAAGGCACCTAAGCCTTTTAAGGTAAAAAGCGTTAACGCTACTACATCAAATGTTAACATTTTTGGCGCAGTGGGCGAAACACAGGCTATGCCAGTGATCAAAAGATAAATATAACAATAAAATGGAGTTCCCTAACATGGAAAGCAGACAAGAACACGATATGGAAGAATCTGGTATGGCTAGATCAGATCTTTACAAAGCCGCTAAAATGAGCACCAAATTGTTCAAATTAATCCGCGAAGGCGAAGAAATTGAACCTTGGGTTTTAACTAAAATTACTAAAGCCGCAGAAGCATTAGCTAACGTATATCAGTATGTTAACTACGAAAAGCACTTTAGAGATCAAGAAAGCGAAATTATGAATAATCCAGCACTAAGCGAAAGCAAGCGTACAGAGTTACGTAACAAACTATTTGAAGCTAAATCTAAAGTAGCAGAGTTGAAGAAACAAGCTGCCAAAGAAAAAGTTGAAAAAGAAGACAAATTAAAAGAAGCTCGTGCTGATAAGAAAGTTGGCAAAGTTGACAAGTCAGAGAAAAAACAATATTTCTCTAAGAGCACACACGGTAACAAAACTGTTGGTGCTCGTCACGTTGCTGGCGAAGGCGAAAGCGACCAAGATTTAAAAAATCGTGTAGAGCGTGATGTTAAAACTAAAGGCGGTACATTGGACAGCTGGCGTGAAGTTGCAGAAGGCAAAGCCAAATGTTGCTGTGAAGAAAAAGGCAAAACAAAATGCCCAGTACACGGTAAAATGGACGAAGCTAAAGAATTGAAAGGCGGCCAAAAGAAATTAGATAAAGATCATAACGGTAAGTTAGATAAGAAAGATTTCAAAATGCTACGTGCTGGAAAGAAAGATGCAAAATTAGACGAGCGCGACATGGGCAAGCACAACAACGGTAAGACAACTGGTTTCAAAGCAGTTGCTAAGAAAGCCGCTAAAGAATACGGTAGCAAAGAAGCCGGTGAGCGTGTAGCAGGTGCCGTTAAAGCTAAAATGGCAAAAGCTGGTAAACTAGAAGAAACTGTTAGTGCAGAAAAAGCTAAAGTACGTGAAGCTATTGCTCGTGCTAAAGCATTAAGCGAAGCTAAAGGTAAAAAACCAAAGTGGTTAGAAAAAGCTGAAGTTGAAGCTGAAGAAAAAGAAGGTAAGAAAGTTAGCAAAGCTGAAGAAAAGAAAGTAGGCATTGTTAAAGAATCTGCCGAACTAGACGCTATCAAAGCAATCACAGCTCGCGTTCTAAGAGGTTAATACTTCATGGACATGAAGCGCATTCTACAGGCGATGGATGGAATTTCTACAAAACCTGTAGAAGGCGCTAATGACATGAAAAAATTTCTTCAGGTGGTCACTGAAGGTTCAAATCCGCACAAGGTTAGCCTCCCTGTACAGATGGCAATGCAACACTATGCAAAAGAAACTCCAGTAGCTGAATCAAAGCCGGAACCTAAGCGACCAAACCTTAATTCTAAATTATATCAGTATTATCAAACTGTTGAACAAGAGATTGAAGAATCTCAGCAAGCAGAAAAAGAACTTATCAGCGAACAAGCTCGTACAATAGCACAACGTATTAGAGAAAAATCTAATATGGGAGAAATGGCTATTGCACACAATAAAGAGCGTGTTCATAATCCTACAGTACACAGTCACTTAGGTGCTAATGCACATCCATTGATGGATTTAATTGACCAAGCTACTGCTGATTTAGTTCGTATTACCGAATCAGCCAAATCATTAACAAACGAATCAAGCGATGAACACAAGTTGTTAGTGTGGCAAAACCTTGTAAAAGAATTTGGCAAGCCAGGCATATTTCAAAACCTAGCAGGCCGTGCAGAACAAATCCGACATGGCATTCAAGAATTAGCCATAGCAAAACATTCAGGTAAAGGCATTGATCCTAAACTACGTGGACAAGTAAGCCAATACCTAGACCGTGATGAGTAATATATGGAAGACTTAGTAAGAGCAGTAAAAATAGCGTTTGCAAGTGAACATAGTTTCTATGTTAAATCTCACGCCTTTCATTGGAACGTTGAAGGATCTAACTTTCCTCAACTGCATACATTATTTGAAACAATTTATAGCGAAGTATATGAAAGTATAGATCCATTTGCAGAAAATATTCGTAAATTAAATGCCTATGCTCTTGGCAGTTACAGTGCATTTTTAAAATATTCAGTAATTCAAGAAGAAAATAATATACTTGATGCTAACAGTATGCTAGCATCTTTATTAGGCGACAGTGAAAAAATAAGTAAACTTTTAAAAGGTGTATTCGATTTAGCAGAACAATACGGAGAGCATGGGCTAAGTAATTTTATTGCAGACCGTCAAGATGCACATCGTAAGCATAGTTGGATGTTACGCAGTACACTTAAACAGATGCAATAGTTGGAGATAACATGGATTTAAGAAACCTTATAGCAAAACTAGACAAGATTGATCAAAAACAATTATTGCAAGAAGCTACAAATATTTTATCTGAAACTCGTTTACACATGAAAGACATCATGGCTGTTGCAGACATGCCAGAAGATCAACGTAAGCAAAAATTAGCCCAGATGGCTTCTCAATATGGTAAAGAAGGTTTATTCGATCCCGTTAATGGTTATTTTGTAGATACCAAAGGTCAGTATGCTACTATCGGTGCCTACAAGGCAGAAATTGATCAATTAGATAGAGAAAATTTAATCCCACCTAAGGGTTTAGATAAAGTTAGTCACTTCTTTGGCATGATGGGCAAAGACCGCGGTGAAGTAGAAAAGACTCAAGAATATGCAGGCAGTATTGAAAAGAAAGTTTCACGTGCTAGCGATTTAATGAAACAAGCATTGAAGAAATCAGTAGCGGCGCCTTCAGGAGCTCCTTCCCCATCGAACGCAACTGTTGATACAACTAGAGGTCCTAAAGATTTAGGTAAATCAGGAACTGCCAACGAAAGTATCTTTTATCGTACAGGTATTGCACAAGCACTTACAGAAAGTTTTGGTTACGAATTTAAAAATCTTTTAGAAAGTATTACTCGTGACGAACATAAAGAATTGAAAAAAATCATGGATGAATTAAAAGATATCCATGGTGATGAAGATGTTGCAGAAGTAAGAAAAGATTACGAATATTATAATAAAAAACGTGACGAGTTAATTGAAAGAATCAAAGAATTAATCACAATTATTAAAACTAAAAAAGGCAACAAACAAGTTACTAAGGAATCTATTTACGAATCTAAAAACTTTTTAGTTGAAAATGTTACAAAGAATCGTGTAGTATTGAATGAGTCAAGAGTTTATATTAAAGAAGATAAACTATTCTGTGTTGATCCAGCAAAACAAAGTGTATTAGAATTTACACTACGTTACGATGAAGACGACAATTTAGTAGAATATGTAGCAGAAGAAACTACATTTAAATCAGCTGTAGATACATCGTTGGACACAGGTCGAGGTGCAATAACTGGTTTAACTTTTGGTTGGAGTGATAACGCTTACGCATGGTTACTATCCAAATATAAAGGCACTCCATACGGTGCTGAATTAGAAAAACAATTAAAAGCCACAGAAGCCGCACGTGAACGTAGTCCTATCATGTTTAACGTAGGCAAGTATGGCAGTGCTTTCTTATTGCCTGGTGGACTAGCAGTAGCTGGTGCTCAGATTGCTGGACAAATCGGTAGCGGTATGATTAAACCTGAAATGGATGCCGATGCTATCAATGCGGCTAAGAAAGATCATCCGGATGCATTTAAAAACAAAACTGATGCTAAAGATGATTCAAAAAATAAGGGCACAGACAACAAACCAGATAACAGTATAGGACCATTTGACCCTAAAGTAAAAGTTCTTCAACAACAGTTGATGGCCGCAGGGTTTGATGTTGGTATACACAAAGACGATGGCCGTATGGGTCCAGATACTCGTGCCGCTATTGCAAAAGCCAAAGCCGCTGGTAAATTGCCAGCAGATGCTGAAAAGATTACTACTCCAGCAAATAAAGATACGTCTAATACTGGAATGGCCGCTTTAGTTACAGCACTACAAGGCGCAGGATTTAAAGACACTACACCACAAAACGCTATACAAAATCTACAAGCATATAAGAAAAAAATTGGTGCACCATCTGATATCGATGCATTGGGCAAATTAATGGGCGTTGCTCCAAAAGAACCAGAAGCCGAAGTCAAAAAAGAAAGTATCACATTCTCTAGTATGACTGAAAATGAACGTATGGCATACTTGCGTAATCGTTTAGCACAGTTAGAAGATACTCAATTAGACGAAGGATTTAATCCATTTGCACCATTACTAAAACTTATGGGATTAGGTGAAGAAGCTTTCTTATTAAAGGTTGCCAGTTCACTTGGACAAGCTGAATTAAAAGCAGTTACATTAGGCGGAAAACAATGGACTAAGGTAGCAGACGGTCTATGGCAAGATGCCGCTGGTGTAACTAAAGCAGAATCAGAAATTGTTGCTGGTATTAAACAAGAAATTAAAGCAGATGGCGGAGTTAAATTTGGTGCTGAAAATGGTAAACCTGTGCAACCAGGTGCAACTCCTGCTCCAAATGCCGCTCCAGGTGCAAACGCGGCCGCTAATGCTGAAGCAAAAGCAAATACATCTATTACTGATAACCAAGGAACTACTTGGGTTAAACGTGGTGGCGGTTATTGGGAAGCAGTTGCTGGTAAAAATAAAGGTATGAAAGTAGGCAAGGTTAAACAACCGGGTCTATTTGCAAGTTTAGAAAAAGAAGCTGGCGCAGAAGTTCAAGTAGGTGCAAACGCATCAGCTAATGCTACTGCAACTGCCGCAGTACAACAAGTTAAACAAGCCGCTCCTGCTGTTGCATCAAGATTTCAAAGAATGATTTTGAATCCAGCAAGTCGTGTGGCACGTTTTGCGTGGAATAATAAATTACTTTCTGTATTAGTCGGTTTAGGTATTGCTAGTTATTTGTTTGGTGACGATGGTAATGTTGAAACAAATAATAACAATAATAACAATAACAATCAAAATGTAGTTCATCCAAATGTAAGTAACAAACCAGATGAAAGCGATACTACTCAAGAAGAAAATGAATTACGCAATTTGTTACAGCAATTACGTGATGGTTGGCCGGATGATGCAGATGCTATGATACAAGCCGCTGAAGCAGTAGTTCCAGGCATTGGCGGCGGTACTGGTAATAAACCAGACTCCGACCCATATGGTAGAGATTTTATTAAAATGAATAAAGACATATCAAATGGTAAGCTGGATACAGAAGTTGGTATTCCAGGCACTCGGCTACAACCAAAACCTTAATTAACAATGGCAGATCAATTCTGCCATTTTATTTGATTTATAATACTAATTACTTTACAATAGGCTATAAAGGAGATTTACATGTCAGGACGTATTTACGGTGCAGAAGAGAAGGCTAAACTAGAACGACTAATTAATGAAGGCTCAACAGTTTTAAGAGAAGTTGAGGATTTGAACGAAGGTTTAAAAGAAACTGTTAAAGCAGTTGCAGAAGAATTAAATATCAAACCAAGCGTTATCAACCGTGCAATTAAAATTGCACACAAAGGTGACTGGTCAGCTCATAACGAAGATTGGGCAGAAATCGAAGCTATTTTAGATATTACTAAAAAGATTTAATAAGTATTAAAGAGAAAGGTCAGCGGGCCATAAACCGCACAGAAAGGTATTTGTCAGCCTCAAGTGACAAAGGAGAAAAAATTTATGTCTTATGTAGACGCATGGTTCGACCGTGAGAATGATATCATTAAAATCGTCGAACGCAATAAAGCAGGTCAACGTGAGTTCCGTGATATACCGGTACGTCACACATTCTATTACAAAGATCCCAGAGGAAAATATCAATCCATTTATGGCGATCCACTAAGCAAGGTCACTTGCAAAAGCACTAAAGAATTACACAAAGAATTAAAAATTCACAGTAACAAGGAATTGTTCGAAAGTGATATTAATCCTATCTTTGTCACGTTAAGTGAAAACTATATTAACGCTGACGCTCCAAAACTAAATGTAGCATTTTTCGATATTGAGGTAGACTTTGATCCAGAGCGTGGTTATGCAAGTCCAGACGATGCATTCATGCCAATTACTGCGATTGCTGTCTACCTACAATGGTTACAAACTATGGTATGTTTGGCTATTCCTCCTAAAGGTCTCAAGATGGAAGATGCCAAAGAAATGGTTAAAGAATTTCCTAACACATATTTGTTTGATAACGAAGCAGACTTATTAGACATGTTTTTAGATCTAATTAAAGATGCAGACATCATCAGCGGTTGGAACAGTGAAGGATTTGATATTCCGTATACAACCAATCGTGTTATCAAAGTATTGAGTAAAGAAGATACTAGACGATTCTGTTTGTTTGATCAATTGCCTAAACGCCGTGAGTATGAAAAATTTGGTCGCACTAGTACAACATACGATTACATTGGTCGTGTACATTTAGACTATCTTGAATTGTATCGCAAATACACCTATGAAGAACGACACACATATCGTTTAGATGCTATTGCAGAATATGAATTAGGTGAACGTAAAACACAATACGAAGGTACGCTGGATCAGCTATACAATAATGATTTTAAAACATTCGTTGAATACAACATCAACGACTGTATGCTACTTGAAAAGTTAGATAAAAAATTAAAATTCATTGACCTTGCCAACACACTGGCTCATGAAAATACGGTACTGCTACAAACCACAATGGGTGCTGTAGCTGTAACCGAACAAGCTATTATTAACGAAGCACATCGCAGAAACATGCAAGTGCCTAATCGTGTTAAAATGGACGACCGTGAAAATAGTGCGGCCGCAGGTGCGTATGTGGCTGTGCCTAAAGAAGGTATACACGATTGGGTTGGATCATTAGACATTAACAGTCTTTATCCAAGTGCTATTCGTGCATTAAACATGGGCCCAGAAACTATTATCGGTCAATTACGTCAAACAATGACAGAAGAGTTTATTGAAAACAAAATGGCAAAAGGTACTAGCTTTGCTGGTTCTTGGGAAGGTGTGTTTGGTAGTTTAGAATATACCGTAGTAATGAATCAAGAAATTGGCACTGACATTACCATTGACTGGGAGAACGGCGAAAGCGATGTTATTAGTGCCGCCGAAGTATATAAGTTGATTTTTGACAGTCATCAGCCTTGGATGTTAAGTGCTAATGGAACTATCTTTACGTATGAACGTGAAGGTATTATTCCTGGATTACTAAAACGTTGGTACGCTGAACGTAAAGAGATGCAGGCTAAACTTAAAGATTGTATCAAGACTGGAAATAAAGTCGAAGAAGAATATTGGGATAAACGACAACTTGTTAAGAAAATTAACTTGAACAGTTTATATGGTGCTATTCTTAACAGCGGATGTCGCTTCTTTGATAAACGTATCGGTCAATCAACTACACTAACTGGTCGCCAAATTGTTCGACATATGGCTGGAAAAGTTAACGAGATTATCACCGGTGAATATGACTACAGAGGTAAAGCTGTAATTTATGGCGATACCGATTCATGTTATTTCTCTGCATTTAAGACATTACAAAAAGATATCGATAACGGCAATATTGAATGGACTAAAGAAAACGTTATTGCCTTATATGACAATATCGGAGATGAAGTTAATACTACATTTCCACAGTTTATGTTGGATTCATTCCACTGTCCAAAGACTCGCGGTGAAGTTATTAAAGCTGGTCGAGAAATTGTTGGATCTAAGAGTTTGTTCATTACTAAGAAACGTTATGCAGTTCTTTACTATGATAAAGAAGGCAAGCGTACAGACGTAGATGGTAAACCTGGTAAGATTAAAGCTATGGGCTTGGATCTTAAACGCAGTGATACACCAGAATTTATTCAGAACTTTCTAAGCGATGTTTTGGAAATGGTTCTAATGGGTAAAGCCGAACAGGAAGTGTTGGATCATATCAGTGAGTTCCGCATGAACTTTAAAGGACGACCAGGTTGGGAAAAAGGCAGTCCTAAACGTGCTAACAACATTACAGATTATCAAGCTAAAGAAGCCAAGCAAGGTAAGGCTAATATGCCCGGACACGTTCGTGCAAGTATTAACTGGAATACATTAAAACGTATGTATGACGACAAGTACAGCATGAATATTACAGACGGACAAAAAGTTATTGTTTGTAAACTTAAACAAAATCCTTTAGGATATACTAGTGTTGCGTATCCAGTGGACGAATTGCGTTTGCCACAATGGTTTAAAGATTTGCCTTTTGACCATGCTGAAATGGAATCTACCATTATTGATAACAAGCTAGAAAACTTAATCGGTGTTCTCAAATGGGATATCCGAAGTACCGAAGAAAAAAATACTTTTAACAGTCTATTCGAGTTTTAATATGAACATTATAATTGCAGGTTACGGATTTGTCGGCAAAGCAGTTGCCAACGCTATTCAAGAAGACAATGTACTATACATTGTCGATCCAAAGGTAAGTGATGAAACCGTTAAAGATTTCCCACTAGCCGAAGGATTGATTATTTGTGTGGGCACACCTAGTACAGAAATAGGCGATTGTGATATTAGCCAAATTAAGGCAGTATTAGATGACACACCTATACATATTCCTGTATTGATTAAATCAACAGTACGACCAGATTACCTAAATAAACTAGAAGAACTGTATCCAGATCATAGTATATGTTATAGTCCAGAATTTTTAAGAGCTGTTAGTGCTAATGACGATTTCGTTAATCAGAAATACATGATTATTGGCGGAGAAGATCCTGAAGGGTTTTGGCAAGATTTATTTCAAGAATCATTGCCTAATTGCAAGTTATTCTTAAAATGCAGTTTACAAGAAGCGGCATTAGTCAAATATAGTGTCAATTGTTTCTTAAGCGTTAAGGTAACATTTTTTAATCAAATGTATGATATGTGTCAAGCAGTTGGTGCAGATTGGAATATCGTAAGACAATTAATTTGTCACGATGATCGAATTGGTAAAAGCCATACATTGGTTCCTGGGCCAGATGGTCAGCGTGGGTTTGGCGGAGCGTGTTTTCCTAAAGACACCAACGCATTTATACACTATGCAGATACGACTGGCCAAGTACACACACTAGTTGAATCGGCAATAAAATACAACAAGAAAGTACGAAAAAATCATTGACTTTTACCAAAAACCTAAATATAATACAAATAAGGAGAATCATATGAAGGATATTTTACAAGACTTAGTAGCACATACGCACAGTTTAGGATTTCTACCGCTAGTTAAAATTAGCAGTGATGATACTGAAACTTCAATCGAATCCATGGCTGAAGACCGTAGCGTAATTTTACAAGCAAAGACACTTAAACCTGTAAGTGAACTCGAAGGCGTATTTGGTATGCCTAATTTAAACAAATTAGATTTGCATTTAAAGTGCCCAGAGTACAAAGAAAATGCAACCATTGAAGTTGTTATTCAAAATCGCAATGGGGAAGATATCCCAACAGGTTTGCACTTTGAAAATGCCGCTGGCGACTTTAAAAATGATTATCGTTTTATGAATGCTGAGATTATTAACGAAGCATTAAAAACAGTTAAGTTTAAAGGTAGCAAGTGGGATATCGAATTCCAACCTACAGTTGGCAGTATTCAACGTTTAAAATATCAAGCGGCCGCACATACAGAAGAAACTACATTCCAAGTTAAAACCGATGGTGACAACCTAGTGTTTAGTTTCGGTGATGCAAGTACCCACGCTGGTAACTTTGTATTCCAAAGTGGTATTACTGGTAAACTAAAACAAACATGGGCATGGCCTGTGCAACAAGTGATGAGCATCTTGAATCTTAGCGGTGACGTTACTATGCATATTGCTGATGCAGGTGCTTTACAAATTACAGTTAACAGTGGTTTAGCTGAATACAAATACATTTTACCAGCACAAGCCAAGTAAAATGAATGACGATAAGATTCTTCAATTAGAAACTAAACTTCGGTTTCTTGAAAACCAAGTACAGCATTTAATACAACAATGCATGTACTTGGACAGAGAAAGAATTCGAACTAAAAACGAATTAAACACCTTAGCTCATGAAGTTAAGACACGGAGACAATAATGACATTTGAACAAATAGCATTTGCAACATTAGTGTGGGTAGTACTAACTCTTATCACTTATACACATTGTAAGTGGAGTAATATAAAATCGTGTTATGCCATGTGGTTGACTAAAGAATACTGGACTATCTATAATATAGTAGATGCTATTAGTTGGTTAGCAAAAGCCATTATTATTATTCCTGGTTTAATTTTTGGAGTGCAAATATGGGAACTGTATTGGATTGCATTATTGACTAGCGTGTCACTAATATGGGCTAGTTACAAAAGATTTAGTCCCACAGTTGTAGGATTTAATACAATATGGTGCTGGATCAGTTGTATGGTGCTAGCACAACATTTGGTAAAATAATGAATAAGAATTTAACAGCTACACAATTAGATTACGCATACTTCCTGCCAGCAACGTCGGGATTTTATAGCACATACATAGGTAAACAACGTTACGGCAATTATGTAGATCCTGCACGTATTCCTGCCAGTTTTGGTCCTAAGGGAATAGAAGCAATGAATTACTTAGATCCAAATGCGGCGTTCTATTACGACCATTGTTTGTATTCAGCAGGTCATGCTAATTTAGATTTATCTAAACATGACCCAAGCGAAGACATGTTCCGTAATAGAGATCGTAGCACCAGTTGGGTATTAGGTGATTCGGGCGGTTTCCAAATTGGCAAAGGTGTGTGGGAAGGCGAGTGGAACGATCCTAACGGTCCTGAAGTTGCACAACGCATGGCTGAAGCACAAGCTAAAGGCATTGAACTAGTACCGCAATTTGATGCTACTGGCAATCCTAAACTAGATAAAAACGGCAATCCTAAGTATACTAAAATTGACCATGTTAAACTTTATCAAGCTAAACTAGATGCGGCACAAAAGAAACGCGAACAAGTATTAACATGGATGGATGCATTAATGGACTATGGCATGGTTCTTGATATTCCTGCGTGGGTTGGGCGTAGTCCAGTTGGTGCTAAAAATAGTGGCATTAGCAGTTATGATCAAGCCGTAAGTGCTACCAAATACAATAACGAATATTTCATTAAACATCGCACAGGTGCTTGTAAGTTCTTAAACGTATTACAAGGCGAAAACCATCAACAGGCAGAAGACTGGTATCAACAGATGAAAGATTTCTGCGATCCTAAGAAATACGACAAACCATTTAATGGTTGGGCTATGGGTGGCCAGAACATGTGTGATGTACACTTGGTATTAAAAAGATTAGTGGCATTAAAGTTCGATGGATTACTTGAAAAAGGTCAACAGGACTGGATGCACTTCTTAGGCACCTCTAAGTTAGAGTGGGCATTATTATTAACCGATTTACAACGTGCTATAAGGAAATATCATAATGAAAACTTTACCATATCTTTTGATTGCGCCTCACCGTTCCTTGCAACAGCAAATGGACAAATCTATGTCCAAACAGAAATCAAAGACAGAGAAAAATGGCTCTACAGAATGTTGCCTAGTCTCGACAACAAAAAGTATTCCCAGGATACTAGACTCTTCCAAGATGTAGTAGTACAAGACGGACATTTTGATAGTTTTACTACAAGCCCTATCATGGACGGTGTAGAAGTTAATAAAATTTGTATCTATGGACCTAACGACCTAAATAAGATTGGTAAAATTGGTAAAACAAGTTGGGATAGTTTTACCTATGCCATTATGATGGGGCATAACGTGTGGTTACATTTGAATAGTGTACAAGAAGCTAATCGTCAATACGATGCAGGACTATGTCCAGCTATGTTAGTGGATGAAAAATTCAATCGTACATATTTTAAAGATGTTGTTGAAGCTATTTTTAGCACTCCAAATAGACAAGAAGCAGAAGACATTATCGAAATGTACAGTAGATTCTGGATGAGTATTCCCGGAACACGTGGTGCAACTGGTAAAAAGACAGTTAATGCTAGTACTCAATTTGCCGCTTTGTTTGACATTGTAGATGAAGAGAATGTAAAATTAGATGATGAACCAGAATTTTCTGAAGAAGCTAATAACAAACTTGACGAACTCGAGGCCAGCGTACATGACATTACCTGATGAAAGATATAGAGCCGTATTATGGGCTCAACACTTTTTGATTAAATTGTGCGATCCTACTTTAACTCCTCGTATTCCTAAACAAGTAAGATTAGAAGCTAGCAGTATACTAAGACATTTTCCAAGTCCGTATGATATGGATCGTGCAAGTGAAGGAAGTCCTGATGTATTTCAACCTCGAATGGAAGAACTATATAGAATGATTAAAAAATATGAAGAAGGAAAAGAAAATGCGTAGTTTAGTAATAGGCATGGGTATAGGTCAACTATACAAACGTGTTTTAGAAAACATGGGTCACGAAGTTATTACAGTAGATCCTGATATTAATAAAGGTGCTATGCTACCTAGTACTAATGCGGCCATTTTAGCACATGCTCCTTTTGATGTAACTGTAATTTGTACTCCTAATATTGCACACGAAGAATTAGCTACTGTAATTGCACCACATTCTCGTATAGTTATGGTCGAAAAGCCAGGCTTCAACAATTCTGCAAGTTGGCTTAAACTGGTTAGACTGTATAGAAATACTAGATTTATGATGGTTAAGAATAATCAATGGCGTAGCAATATAGATGAATTACAAAAACTAGCATTAGAATCGTCAGAAATTCAAGTTAATTGGATTAACAAAGATCGTATACCTAATCCAGGTTCGTGGTTTACTACGAAAGAATTAGCATTTGGCGGTGTTAGTAGAGATTTAATGCCACACTTACTAAGTATATTTTTAAAACTAGAAACATTTGTTGATCGAACACAAGTTACCAAAGCTACAGCAACACAAAATTGGCAACTATCCGATTTAACCAATACCGATTATGGTACTATTAATCCTAATGGCATCTATGATGTAGACGATCATTGTGAAATGCACATTAGTATTCAACGCCCTTTTGCTACAGAAGGCCGGTTGTGGCACTTTACTGCCGATTGGCGCAGTAATGTAGAAGATAAAGTAAACATTGAATTTACTAATAAACAGACTGGTGTTGTAACTGCTGTAGATCTAGGACTTTGTCCAGAGGAAGCATATCAAAGTATGATACAAGATGCATTAGATAATGTTGATTTCATTAACTTCTGGCAAAAACAACTAGAGCATGATGTGTGGATTCATCAAAGAATAGAAAAACTATGATTGTTAAATGTTTACAAACTGTTGGTCAAGGCTATTTCGAAGAAGTAGACTATGATAAACCCGATCCATCTTTTGATGGTATTGAAGTTAAGGCAGTTATGACTGGAGTATGTCGTAGCGACATAGACATGATGATGGGCAATTTTGGTCCATTGCCATTAACTATGCAAGGTCATGAAGGTATTGGCCAAGTAACACGCATAGGTTCCCAAGTATATGATGTAGCCGTAGGAGATTATGTGGCTACACGTGGAGAACCTGCGTATGCAGACTACTATAATGTTAAATCTTTTGAATATGTAAAAATTCCCGAAGCACATCCTCGCTATATTTTAGAACCTGTGGCTTGTGGCATCAATCTAATTAATCAAGCTAAAGATTTAATTGAAAAGAAACAAGGTATTGAATCTAAAATGCTTATTCTGGGCAGTGGATTCCTTGCATGGGTGGCTTATCATACTATGCGTTTGAATGGATATATCTATCAAGTAGATGTATTAGGTTCAAATAATTTAGAATTATGGGGAGATAGACTACTGCTTGGTACTTCCGAAAGCTATGATGTGATTGTAGATGTTAGTGGAAAATATGAATTAGGTAAAGACATTAACCTAAATAACAATGCTCTTGTAATTGATGCAGTTGGTAAAACTATAAACAAACAAGAAGCAGAACAATTACTTTGGAAAGCCTGCACTACTATTCGTCCAAGCCCACGCAATCCTGAATTTATCGATTGTATGCATTTTGCCAAACATTGGATCGAAAACGGCTATCTTGAAGTTGATTCTTTTTGGACAAAGTGTTACAATCGTAGTACAGAGTGGCAAGAAGCTTTTGCGGATGGTGTGGATCGTCCAAAAGATTACAGCAGAGGTTATATTAAATGGGATTAGATACACAGGAACGTCAAGCAGTTAAGTATTTTACGGGATACGAAGTAGAACACACTATTTGTTTAGGTATGCATACATTGTTCATTGTAGGTGTACAGCCGGTTGACGAAATTGTTGAGCTAGCAAAAAAGCACAATACACCTCACGTGTATTTTGGCACTAGTCAAAGTTTTCCAGATATTGGAGTAAATGATGCAGAAGCTTGGCAAGCCTGGGAAAATATGATCCGAGGATGCTTAGATTTAGGGTTTTGGGCTACTTTAGATTTAGATGCTAAACAAGCAGAAGGTTTATTGGAAGGAGCTCTTATCGAATATGATAGATTTGTTCCAATGATTAGTGTAAAATTACCTTATATTAAACAATTTAATTATAACACAACTATTAAACTAGACGACCGTACTTGGGGTGCTACTAATCCCGGAGTATGGACACATCAACTACATGATTTAATGAGTAAAGATAAATTTACTTATTGGGATCAATATACACAAGATACAGCACTATGATTATCAAGCAAGACATTAGACCAAATAAAATGATCTGGGTTACTTTTCAGAAGGAAGGCATCCATTGCTATCCTGCGGCGGCAACTGACCCAGCGTTAGCAACAGGAGATGAGTATGACGTATCGTTTTTGGGTAGTCCTCATCGTCACATTTTCCATTTCAGGGTGTGGATCAATGTGCAACATAATGACAGGGACATCGAGTTCATCCAATTCAAACGATGGCTCATATCGCTGTATAATGGTCAAGGTTCCGTTTTAAGCCTTGACTATAAAAGTTGTGAAATGATGTCAGACGATTTGTATGACGTCATTAGCAAGAAGTATCCAGGTCGTGAGATCTGGATTGAAGTCTCCGAAGACGGAGAAAATGGTTCATTTATCAAATACTAAAACAAGAGGCTGCAATGGCTAAGAACTACAAAGAAATCAATTATTTCGAAACCCGCCCTGACATCGTTAAAATCTTTGACGATCTTGAGGCATTCCACAATTATTGCCGTATCGAACTTCATCCATTCGATGAAAGTCATCTCTACAATAGAGAAAGTTGGGTCTGGCGCAACTTTGAAAAGAGTCGCCGTCCAAGAAAACCTTTTACAGGCGAACGTAAACCTTATCTAGGCAAAAATCCTAAGTATAACAGACAAGATCAATGACAATCTTTTTAGTTGATTTAGAAGCAGTCGAAACCAGGTACACGGGTCAATGGAAGACTCATGTACCTGCGCTCTTACGAAAGGCAGGTCACAATGTTCAAGTTATCTCTGGCCCTACGGATATTCCTTCAGCCACTACTCCTGGTGCTTTTCTTAATTTTGGCGGCACCAATATCTATAAGTCTAGTCAAGTGGAACAAATGGGGCGCCTATTTTGCTCCGGATCAG
>Ga0214170_1000050_pt1 | contig 54981 bp, 54 predicted proteins | sample TroBogEpilimnion_2_FD_153008 | JGI IMG/M metagenome (GOLD analysis project Ga0214170, IMG submission 153008) | Freshwater microbial communities from Trout Bog Lake, WI - 27JUN2007 epilimnion | ecosystem: Environmental > Aquatic > Freshwater > Lake > Epilimnion/Euphotic zone | place: Trout Bog... | reverse complement strand
GCGCTACCGCCACCATGGTTCACTAATACCAAAGCCTGTTTTTCGTAGACCCCTACAGGGCCCATGCGCTTACCTTTAAAGCCGCACTGATCAATCAGCCAGCCTGCGGCAAGTTTGCGTTGCCCAGGAGTATCGGGAAATGACACTAATGCAGGATGCGCTTTGACTAAGTCAGCATATTGCGCATCGCTGACAATCGGGTTCTGGAAAAAACTACCTGCATTACCCAAGACTTTCGGGTCAGGCAATTTGCTTGAGCGAATCGCGCACACGGCATCAAAAATTTCTACTGGAGTAGGGCTGTGATTGGCAAACTGTTTGGCTAACTCAGCGTAGGTGAGCACTGCGGACCAACTCTTTGGAATCTTAAAAGTAACGTGCGTGATGATGAATCGTCTCGGATGTTTTTTGAAATAACTATCGCGATAAGCAAACTCACACTCGCGATTGCTCAAAGTGACAAAACTATTTTTCTGAGTATCAAAGGTCTGCACACTCTCAATAAAACGAGCGACTTCTAAGCCATAAGCGCCAATGTTTTGGATTGGTGAGGCGCCGACGGTTCCAGGAATAAGGGCAAGGTTTTCCATCCCGGGAAAACCTTGCGCAAGAGTCCACTGTACAAAATCGTGCCAAGGTTCACCGGCACCGACTCGCATCAATGTCCCCGTCTCGTCGCTAGAAATGACTTCTTTGCCTGCGATATCGATAAGTAGGGTGACTCCAGGTAATGTGCTTGGCAGCACGACATTGCTGCCACCGCCCAGAACATGCCAAGTAAGCTGATGAGCAGCAATGTCTTGCATGAGGGGGGCAATTTGCTCTGGATGCGTGATCACCATCGCTTGCTCAGCGTAGGACTCGATGCCCAAGGTATTGCGCCCCATCAGCCCAAGCTGGGAGGTGCAGTTGGCAAGGGATGGGCCTTTGGATGCGAAGTTCATGCCACAATCTTATTCGTCTTCGGCATTGGTGGAAGAAATTGCCAAAAAATGCTAAAAAAGGTCACAGTAAAAGTATTCATACAGGAGTAGAAAATGCCCTCATTTGACGTAGTTTGCGAACCCGATATGGTTGAGCTTAAAAATGCGATCGAGCAGTCCAATAAAGAAATCGCCAATCGCTTTGACTTCAAAGGCTCTGATAGCCGAGTTGAGCAAAAAGACGAGGCCCTCATTTTGTATGGCGATGATGACTTTAAATTAGGTCAGGTCAGAGACGTTTTGGTTGGCAAGATGGCCAAACGCAATGTTGATGTGCGCTATCTCAAAGACGATAAGACTGAAACTATTGGTGGCGATAAGCGCAAGCAAACCATGAAGATCCAAAAAGGGATCACATCAGAGCTGTCTAAAAAAGTCGTGCGCATCATCAAAGATAGCAAGATCAAAGTGCAGGCCAGTATTCAAGGTGATGCGGTGCGCGTCACCGGTGGTAAGCGCGATGATTTGCAAGAAGTGATGGCGATGCTGCGTAAAGAAGTAACCGAGGCGCCACTGGGCTTTAATAATTTCCGTGACTAGACCTCACTTTCGTGGTCAAAATCTGTTTATTGGGTAATTTTTGTATACTATGGTAATATACAAAAATGATTGATTTTGAGCTAATATTAGGTTTTCAGTGGGATGCTGGTAATGCCTATAAAAGCAAAGATAAGCACGGTGTTTCGCAAGCAGAGGCAGAGGAGATATTCTTTAATCAGCCACTATTGATTCAAGATGATGCCAAACACAGTATTGCAGAGAGTCGTTTTCTTGCTTTAGGGCTCACTAGCGCAGGAAAACTGTTGGCAGTTATTTTTACCTTGCGGGCCCAGGCTACTCTAATCCGTGTGGTTTCAGCAAGGCCAATGAGTAAGAATGAAAGGGCATTTTATGAAAAAGCCAAATAAAGTAATTCCTCAATTTAAAAACGAAAAAGAGGAGCGCACATTCTGGGAAAAGAATGATGCTTCTGAATATTTTGATTTATCCAAAGCGGCACGTGTGGTTATGCCCAACCTAAAGCCAACGACAGCCTCTATTTCTTTGCGCCTATCTCAAAGTTTTCTAGAGGGCGTTAAGACGCAAGCGAACAAAATGGATGTTCCATATCAGTCGCTTATGAAGATCTGGTTAGCTGAGAAACTAGAAGAGGCAACCAAATAAGGAAGGCTGTTAATCAGTTTTTGAAGGTTGAATACTTTGATTAATCAATCATGCCAGCAAGCGATTGAGTTATTTTGTGATGCTTGTTGGTTAGAAGATGGACTTTCTCAAAATAGCCTAGCGGCTTACCGCCGTGACTTACTGCTTTTTGCACAGTGGCTCTATCTTCAGGATAGCGCAATCGATTTATACGGCGTAGGCGAAAAAGAGCTCACTGCCTACATTGCTGCTAAGCGCAGTGATAAGGCGACTACCGCCAATCGGCGCTTAACCGTCTTTAAGCGCTTTTACCGTCATGCCCTGCGTATGAATTTAGTGAAAGCAGATCCTTGCTTGGGATTGCGCGCCGCTAAACAAGCGCTGCGTTTTCCTAAGACACTGAGTGAGGCGCAAGTCACCGATTTACTCAACGCACCCGATATCGATACACCATTAGGACTGCGTGATCGCACGATGTTAGAACTCATGTATGCCAGTGGTTTGCGCGTTTCAGAAATCGTTTCTTTAAAAACCGTTGCGCTTGGTTTAAATGAGGGTGTTGTCAGGGTGGTTAACGGTAAAGGTGGCAAAGAGCGATTAGTGCCTTTTGGCGCCGAAGCGGGGCAGTGGTTGCGCCGTTACTTAGCCCAAGCCAGAACTGCCATCCTAGAAGGTAAAACTAGCGACGCTGTGTTTATCGGGCGCCATACAGGGAGCGCGCTCACTCGCCAAGCTTTTTGGGCCTTAATTAAACGTTACGCCTTACTGGCGAATATTCCCGTCGCCTTATCACCACATACGCTTCGGCATGCATTTGCAACGCATTTGCTCAATCATGGCGCTGATTTAAGAGTGGTGCAACTTTTATTGGGGCACGCCGATATTTCAACAACCCAGATCTACACCCACGTCGCGCGCGAACGCCTGAAATCAATCCATCAGCAGCACCATCCGCGTGGAACTTAGGAAGCTCAAGAGAAGTGGTTAAGATAGGGTTATGGATCTTTTAGCTTACTTACTCATCCCCATTGCTTATGTGATTGGGTCGATTTCTTTTGCGGTGATTGTGAGCAAAAGCATGGGTCTTCCTGATCCTTATACCTATGGTTCAGGAAATCCGGGCGCAACCAATGTGCTGCGCACCGGGAATAAACAAGCGGCAGTGCTCACGCTCATCGGAGACGGTGCCAAAGGTTTTGTTGCCGTTTTATTGGCACGTCTGATCTTGGGTGATGCTTCACTGACTCAAACTCTCAATTCTTGGGTATTGTGCGGCGTTGTGCTCGCTGTCTTTTTGGGACACCTCTTTCCAATCTTTCATGGCTTTAGGGGCGGTAAAGGAGTTGCTACAGCCTGCGGTATTTTGTTTGGCATCAATTGGGTTTTGGGATTGGCCACATTAAGCACTTGGTTGATTGTGGCTTTCTTTACCCGCTATTCATCACTCGCGGCGATCTGCGCCGCCATTTTTGCTCCGGTCTATTGTGTGTTCCTATTTGGCGTAGATCCCATGGGCTTAACCCTTACAGTTGTTTGTGTGTTGCTGCTTTGGCGTCATCGCAACAACATCGTCAAATTATTAGACGGCTCTGAAACGCGAATTGGCTCAAAGAAACATTAAGAAAGAATATCAATGACGATTGCTTATGCTTGTGTGCTTTTCATGGGATTGCTGCCGTATGTTGCAGCGGGAATTGCTAAAAAAGGGTTTGAGAATTACGACAATAGCCGTCCACGCGAGTGGCTCGCTAAACAAGAAGGTTTTCGAGCGAGAGCGAATGCGGCGCAGGCCAATCTCTTTGAATCGCTCCCCCTCTTTTTTGCCGCAGTCATCATCGCTTCGATTACCCATGCGCCTCAGGCTAATATAGATTTGCTAGCAATTGCTTTTGTTTGTACCCGTATCGTTTATCTTGCTTGCTATGTGGGTAACTGGCCCACTGCCCGCTCCATCGTCTGGGCATGTGGCATCGCTTGCGTGGTCGCACTCTTTTGCCAAATCTAATTTATGCTTAAGCTCTTATGCCAACAAAAACACCCACGAAAACTGCTGCTAAAAAACCAGCGGTAAAGAAATCACCAGCTAAAAAAGCTGCCACTCCTAAAAGCAAGCTTGATACTGGTACACCGCTATCCGTCATCATTCGTCGTCGTATTGAGGCGCAAAAAGCCCGCTTTCATGCCAATGACAATATTTCGGCTTTCATTAAGCCCGGTGAACTTGAGGGTTTGGTCGACGAAGTAGCGCAAAAGATGCAATCCGTTCTAGAAAGTTTGGTGATCGATACTGACAATGATCACAACACGAAAAAAACGAGTGAGCGTGTTGCCAAGATGTATGTCCAAGAAGTGTTTAATGGGCGCTATGTTGAGCAGCCTGTTCTAACCAAGTTTCCCAATGTCAGTCACCTGAATGAACTGATGATCATTGGCCCGATTACGGTCCGCAGTGCATGCTCACACCACCTATGCCCCATCATGGGCCGGATTTGGATTGGGGTGTTACCTAGTAAAACTTCAGCTTTGATTGGTTTGTCCAAGTATTCACGCTTAACCGAGTGGGTGATGTGTCGCCCTCAGATTCAGGAAGAGGCGGTTGTCGAGCTGGCCGATATGCTCGAGAGGAAGATTAAGCCGATTGGCGTAGCTGTAGTGATGGAGGCTGATCACTTCTGTATGCAATGGCGCGGTGTCAAAGACCGTGATTCCAAAATGATCAATAGCGTAATGCGCGGCTCATTTTTAAAAGATTCCAATTTGCGCCGAGAATTCCTGTCCTTAATTGATAAGCGTTAATCAATGCGCTACCTATTACCCATCATCAGTAGCTTGCTGTTGTCTGGACTACTTGCCTGTTCGGGGCCGCAGTTCCCCAAGACCAATAGCGATCCAGCTAAAAATAATGCCAAGACCTTTAATCAAGATTTAAATGATTGCATTGAGGTGTATCCAGATGCATTAGCTGGAGCTCAAATCAAGCAGCGCATCTCATGTATGAACCTTAAAGGCTGGCATTAAGAGCCTGGCTCAAGCCGCCAATTTTCTTTTGAGAACAATTCTCAAGTAAATAGCTAATAAAATCAGGCACTTAAGTTGTCTGCAACACAAGTAAATCTTCTGTTTTATGATTCTTTCAGTTTCTTATATTTACCCTTAACTCTCTGGAGATCGTATGCAAAACAGTCGTCGCCAATTCATGATTCTCTCCGCTGCTGGTGCTGCTACTTTGGCTTTAAATAGCAAAGTTCAAGCGCAAGCGATGGTTGCCCCAACCGATCCTCAGGCAGTTGCCTTGGGTTATGTTGCCGATGCTTCAAAAGTAGACAAAGCAAAGTATCCAAAATATGTTGCTGGCTCGCATTGTGGTAGCTGTGCGCTTTATCAAGGCGCTGCTGGTTCTGCTGCAGGTGGCTGCGCCCTTTTTGCTGGTAAGCAAGTGCACAGTGCTGGCTGGTGCTCTGCATACAATAAGAAAGCAGGCTAAGTCCCGCTGTAACACTGATCGCTCTGAGCGGCGATCAAGTTAAAAGCCACCCTGGGGTGGCTTTTTCTTTAGCAAACCCAAAACCTGCTAAAAAGAGGGCTATGCGCACTTTCAAAGAAGTATTCAAGCACTATGCCTTTTACCTCGGGGGAGATCAGCCCCCAGTCTCATGGCAGGAGCGGGGCAGAACCGTTTTAGGGGCATTTATTGGGATTTTGTTAGTGCTCACTATCGCTAAGTACCTTGGTGAGACGGTAGGCATAGATGAATGGCTGATGGCCTCTCTAGGAGCCAGCGCACTGCTGGTTTTTGCCTTGCCTCAGAGCCCCTTGGCTCAGCCTTGGGCTGTCATTGGGGGCAATACCCTATCTGCCTTAGTAGGCATTAGCTGTGCCCATTTGACGGATTTACCCATTACAGTGGCCTTGGCGCTAGCCGCTTCGCTATCGATTCTTGGAATGTTTATCCTGCGCTGCCTGCACCCACCGGCTGCTGCAGTAGCCCTGATTGCGGTACTGGGCCATGTTTTGCACTACCGCTATGCTTTTTTTCCGGTGATGGTCGATTCAATTCTGCTGATCATAGCCGGCGCCATTTACAGCAACCTGACCGGTAAATCCTACCCAAACCACCCAAAATAAGGGGTCAGGATAGGGTAATGACAGCCTATCTGATCTTGCCAGCAGCGATCGAGGCTTTGCAGTCCGCAATGCTGTAGTTCTGAAATTTGCCAAAGTTCTCTTTGCGAACCGACTGACCGCATTCCGATAGGGAATTGCGTAAATTGATTTTGGGGATATTGCCTGTACTCATGAAAATCTCCTCTATTTTTATAATGAATGCTGCACCCGTTAGTTTGCACCTGAAAAGCCTATAAAATCAACCTACTAAGATAATTCAGGACTCATCGACTTTATGACTAGCGTTACCCCCGTCATCCTTTGTGGTGGTTCTGGCACTCGTCTTTGGCCTTTATCTCGATCTGGCTTTCCAAAGCAATTTTTAGTCCTATCAGGCGGCGACTCAAAACACAGTTTGTTTCAAGAAGCGATTTTGCGCATCAATGCGATTGGCAATCAAGACATTGCCCTGGGCCCCACCTTAATTGTGACCAATGAAGAGCATCGCTTTTTGGCCTTAGACCAATTGCGTGACTTGCCCAGCATTAAAGCTACCTTACTGCTTGAACCCATCGGTCGCAATACTGCACCTGCTCTGAGCTTGGCTGCTTTTCAGGCGCGTGATGGCGGAAATAATAGTGAGCTTGATCCTATTCTGGTGATTACCCCTGCTGATCAAACTGTGCAAAACACGGCAGCGTTTATTAAAGCCTTACAAGATTGTGTCGCGGTAGTGCAGTCTGATTCAAATAATCAAACCATTGCGATTTTAGGTATTACGCCTACTGCTCCCGAGACTGGCTATGGCTATATCCAGCGCGAGAAAGGGCAGGGCGCTCATCATGCATTTACCGTTGCCCAGTTTGTAGAAAAGCCTGATGCAAAGACTGCACAGAGCTACATAGCTGATGGCAACTATCTATGGAATAGCGGCATGTTTGTATTGCGCGCCAGCACCTGGCTAGCCGCTTTAAGAGAATTCCGCTCAGATATTTTTGGTGCCAGTGAAACAGCTTGGCAAGGCAAAAGTACCGATCAATCCGGTGCGGTGAGTTTTATTCGCCCCGATAAAGAGTTATTCAAAACCATTCCGAGTGAGTCAATTGACTACGCTGTTATTGAACAGTGCCCGGGCAGTAAGTTTACTGTCAAGATGGTTGAGCTTAATGCTGGCTGGAATGATTTGGGCGCCTGGGATGCGGTATGGCAAGTGGGATCACAGGATGGCAATGGTAATGTGACCAGTGGTGACACCTTGCTCTCCAATACGAAGAACTCTTTAGTGCATGCAAGCACCCGATTGGTAAGCACTGTAGGCATTGATAATTTAGTCATTATTGAAACGGCCGATGCAGTATTGGTTGCCGATAGAGCCAATAGCCAAGATGTCAAACACATCGTTTCGCAGTTAGAAACGCAAAAGCGGGAAGAAAAAAACCTGCATCGTAAGGTGGCAAGGCCCTGGGGCTGGTATGACAGTGTGGATGAAGGTGAGCGCTTTAAAGTCAAGCGCATTCAAGTTAAGCCCGGTGCTAGCCTATCGCTACAAATGCATCACCACCGCGCAGAGCATTGGATTGTGGTCAAAGGCATTGCCGAGATTACCAATGGCGATCAAGTGATCACCTTAAAAGAAAATCAAAGCACCTTTATTCCGCAAGGACAAACCCATCGCTTAGCCAATCCCGGCAAAGAGCCTTTAGAGATCATCGAAGTGCAATCGGGTAGTTATTTAGGTGAAGACGATATTGTGCGTTTTGAAGATACCTACGGACGTAATTAAAAAAGAGATAGCAATATGACAAGCAAACAAAAAGTTGCCCTGATTACTGGCGTTACCGGACAAGACGGATCCTACCTAGCTGAGTTCTTGCTAGAAAAAGGCTATCTGGTCCACGGCATTAAGCGCCGCGCCTCATCCTTTAATACCGAGCGTGTTGACCATCTTTATCAAGATCCCCACATCAATCATCGTCACTTTGTTTTGCACTATGGTGATTTGACTGATTCGAGTAATTTAACGCGCATCATTCAACAAACCCAGCCCGATGAGATTTATAACTTGGGCGCGCAGTCTCACGTAGCCGTTTCTTTTGAATCACCAGAATACACGGCAGACGTTGATGCCATTGGCCCCTTACGAATCCTGGAAGCCATTCGGATTTTGGGTTTAGAAAAGAAAACCCGTTTTTATCAAGCCTCGACTTCCGAGCTCTATGGCTTGGTACAAGAAATTCCTCAAAAAGAAACGACTCCTTTTTACCCAAGAAGTCCTTATGCAGTTGCCAAGCTTTATGCTTATTGGATTACCGTGAACTATCGTGAAGCCTATGGCATGTATGCGTGCAACGGTATTTTGTTTAACCATGAATCTAAGCGCCGGGGCGAGACCTTTGTGACGCGTAAAGTAACTCGCGGTCTATCCAATATTGCTCAAGGCTTAGAGCAATGCTTGTACATGGGTAATATGGATGCTCTGCGCGATTGGGGCCATGCGAAAGACTATGTGCGCATGCAGTGGCTCATGCTCCAACAAGATAAACCAGAAGACTTTGTGATTGCTACGGGTGTGCAATTGACTGTTCGTGAATTTATTATCCGCAGTGCCAAGCAACTCGGCATCACCCTCAGGTTTGAAGGTCAGGCTGAAAAAGAGCAGGGCATTGTGGCCGCGATTGATGGTGACAAAGCCCCCGCCCTGAAGGTAGGTGATGTGATTGTCAAGGTAGATCCTCGTTACTATCGCCCAACGGAAGTGGAGACCCTCTTAGGTGATCCAGCAAAAGCGAAAGCCAAATTAGGTTGGGTTCCTGAAATTACGATTGATCAAATGATTGTCGAGATGGTGGCTAACGATCTAGATCAAGCCAAGCAACATGCCTTACTCAAAAAACATGGCTTTAGTGTCGCTATTGGTAAAGAGAATTAATAAAAAATATCGTGCCTACGGATTTAAACCAAAAGATTTATGTCGCCGGCCATCGCGGTATGGTGGGCTCAGCTATTGTAAGAACCCTGCAAGCGCAAGGTTGCACGAATATCATCACCCGCACGCATGCACAGCTCGATTTAACCAATCAAGCAGCGGTCAAACAATTTTTTGAACAAGAAAAACCCGCCCAAGTGTATTTGGCAGCAGCCAAAGTCGGCGGGATTCATGCAAACAATACTTATCCTGCCCAGTTCATTTACGAAAACCTAATGATGGAAGCTAATGTGATTCATCACGCTTTTGAGGCGGGTGTTAGGAAACTCTTATTTTTGGGATCGAGTTGTATTTATCCTAAATTAGCGCCACAACCTATGGCTGAAAATGCTTTACTCACGGGCGAGCTTGAATCGACCAATGAGCCTTATGCCATTGCCAAGATTGCCGGCATTAAATTGTGTGAGAGTTATAACCGTCAGTATGCCCAATCGCATGGCATTGACTACCGCTCGGTAATGCCCACCAATTTGTATGGCCCTGGAGATAACTACCATCCTGAAAATAGTCACGTCATTCCTGCTTTGATTCGGCGTTTTCATGAAGCAAAGGTAAGTCATGCACCAGAAGTCTTGATTTGGGGAACCGGAACTCCTAAGCGTGAGTTTTTGTATGTTGAAGATATGGCAGCAGCTTCGGTATTTGTCATGAATTTGGATAAGGCAATCTACGATCAACATACAAGCCCGATGCAAAGTCATATTAATGTGGGCTTTGGTGAAGATGTGACGATTGCCCAGTTAGCGCAAGCAGTAGCGAGCACTACGGGTTATGCCGGCAAGATTGGTTTTGATGCGAGTAAGCCCGATGGCACACCTCGTAAGTGGATGGACTCAACGCGCTTAAATAAATTGGGCTGGAAAGCCAAAATTGGCCTCAATGCCGGTTTAGCCAGAGCCTACGCTGATTTTTTGCAACACACAGCAGAGAAAACCACTTGAAAATTGGCTTTCATACCAATAATTTATCGTTTCGCGGCGCCGAGATAGCGGTCTTTGATTACGCGCTGCATAACCAGTCTCTTTTACAAAACCAATCGCTGATCTTTTATAAAAGCCAATTGCCTAGTGAACCTACCGTCATTGAAAAGTTCTCTAAGCACTTTAAGCTTTTACCGTACCAGAGCAATGCTGATTTGGCGCGTCTAGCAGATCAAGAAAAAATCGATTTACTGTATTTCATTAAATCGGGTGAGCGTGATGGTGATTTGATTAGTAATGTGCCTTGCGCAATTCACGCGGTCTTTCCGACTAAAGTCAAAGAGTTGCATGGTGATAAATTGGCTTTTGTTTCACAGTGGCTTGCAAAAGAGTATTCCAACGGGAAGGTGCCTTTTGTCCCGCATATGATCGACTTGCCCCTAGTTGAAGGAGATCTAAGAAAAGAGCTCAATATTCCAGAAGGTGCCACAGTGCTGGCTAGCTACGGGGGGTCAGATAGCTTTAATTTGTCCTTTGTGCACGAGACTATTCTTAAGGTGTTGGGTAAACGCAAGGACATCTATTTTTTATTCATGAACTTTGCGCCTTTTGCCCAGCATGAGCGCCTTCTCTTTTTGCCTGGTAACTCTGACATGCAATACAAGATGCGATTTATTAATACAGCTGACGGTATGCTCCACGCTAGAGGCATTGGAGAGAGTTTTGGCTTGGCTTGCGGTGAGTTCTCGATTAAAAATAAGCCAGTCATGACCTATGCTATGTCGCCACAGCGCAGTCATATTGAAATCTTAGGAGACAAGGCTCTCCTCTATAAAGGGCGGAGCGATCTTGAGGCCATATTGATGGAATTTAATCAACAGATTCAGCACCAGGAAAATTGGGACGCCTATAGTCAAGATTTTTCACCCAAAGCGATCATGCCCAAGTTCAACGATGTTTTTATCAAAGGGGCAAACTTTGACCCTAAGGGTATCAGCAGGCTCGATAAGCTGGCGATAGAAGCCTATCGTTTTCAGAGAAAATTACGCAATCTGTCAAAAAAACGGTATTTATAAAGAACGCATGCAAAGATCATGAATATCTTATTAACTGGGGGCCTGGGATTTATTGGAAGTCATACCGCTGTAGTGTTGGCGCAGCAGGGCCATGAAGTCGTGATTTTGGATAATCTATGCAATAGTCAAATCAATGTTTTGGCAAACCTAGAAAAAATTACTGGTAAAAAATTGGCTTTCTACGAAGCGGATGTTCGTGATAAAAAAATAGTAGGCCAAGTCCTTGCCGAGCATCAGATTGAAGCAGTGATTCATTTTGCGGGTCTTAAATCGGTTGCCGAATCCGCCCAAAATCCTTTGAAGTATTACGACAATAATGTGGGTGGCACGATTAGTTTGATTGAGGCAATGCAAGAGCTAAAAATCAACAAGCTGATTTTTAGCTCAAGTGCGACAGTCTATGGCATACCCCAGTATTTGCCTTATGACGAAGCGCATCCGCTGGTACCCATGAACACCTATGGCAAAACCAAATTACAAGTCGAAGATATTTTGCAAGATTTAGTGCACTCGGATCCTAGCTGGTCAGTCGTTGCTCTCAGATACTTTAATCCGGTTGGCGCGCATGAGTCAGGTTTAATTGGTGAGCTGCCAAGTGGCATTCCCAACAACCTAATGCCCTACGTATGTCAGGTTGCCAGTGGAAAGCTGCCACACCTCAATGTCTTTGGTGATGACTATGAGACTAAAGATGGCACGGGCGAACGAGATTACATCCATGTGATGGATTTAGCAGAGGGGCATGTTGCAGCGCTCGATTGGGTGACGCAGCATTGTGGCTTTGAAACTATTAATTTAGGTACCGGGGTAGCTTATAGCGTTTATGACCTGATTGGTGCATTTGAAAAATCTGCCAAATGCACGATTGCCAAAAAAGTACAGCCACGTCGCAGTGGTGACTTGCCAATTTACTTTGCCAAAGCAGAGAAAGCGAAAAATCTTTTAGGCTGGCAAGCCAAACGTAATCTACAAATGATGTGCGACAGTGCCTGGCAATTTCAAGAGCTTCTGAGTAAGTCAGAAGGTAAGTAGATAGTAATGGCTCAGACTCTTTCCAACCGTGTAATCTACTTACAGTGTGCGCTCTTTGCCGTTCTTAATGGCATTTGGATTTTGCCTGAGACGATTTTAGTAAGGCATCTATGCTTAATTGTGGGTGCGCTAATTAGCCTCTATGTGATTTATCAGAATCGCTCTTTGCTGATTAGCAAAAAAGCGCTGCCATTAGGATTTCTATTTTTACTCTTAATTTGGGTTGTCATTCGGCTTTTTGTTCTGAGTACGGATTACGAGGCGCAGTGGCATGAATTTGCCACGATCTGGAAACGCACCATTATTGGCTTGATCTTTGCCATTGGACTAGGTATCAGTTTGATGCAACAGGCTCAGCAGCATAATGATAAAGAGCTAGAAAATAAAGGGAAGGCGCAAGCTGTGCAGCGCTCCTGGTGGATCATCTATACCGGTATCGCTTTACCAACCCTGGTTTACTTAATCAAGTATTTGGCTTTTTATAGTTTTACCCATTGGGGTGTAGACATTCCGGACTTTCTCAAGCTGTATAACGATCAAGAGCATGCTCGTTTTTTTGTGCACAAGTCTTCATATGTTTTCTTTTGTTTGCCGCTACTAGCCATTTCGATTGCGCGGATTTGTCAGGCAGTATTAGAAGATAGGCTGATGAGGATTTCAACGCTCATTTATAGCATCAGTATTATTGCGGTCTTTTTTAACTTCTATAGTCTGGTTGATCGCAATGGCATGCTCTATGGCTTCATTCTGATTGTGATTGCAGTTGGCATTTTGCTAATCAATACATTGCGCTCAAATCAAATCTCTAAGCGCAACTTAGCAATTACCTTGCTGATTTTGGCATTGCCGGCCTCTTTAGCAATCTATCAATATCGCACCAACCACCATTGGAATTCTTTGGTATCAGATGCCCGCATTGCGATAGATGTCGATCGCTACGATTTATGGAAAGATCCAGATAACGCGCAGCCCATTAATGAGTTTGGTAAACCCGTCTTTGGCTCCAATTACGAGCGTCTAGCTTGGGCAGTCGTTGCGGTAAGGCTCATTGAGGAGAGGCCATTGGGTTACGGCTTAGTAGAGCGGTCTTTTGGACGTCTGGCAAGAGAAAAGTGGCCAGAAGCCAAGGTGCAGCAGTGCCACAGCGGCTGGCTGGACTGGACTTTAGGGATGGGTATTCCAGGACTAATATTTTTATTGGGAGCTGGGCTATTGGCCTGGCATCAAGCGAAAGCCGCACCCCAGCCTTGGAAAGACTTTGCACGCTGGGGTCTTGGGATATTGCTATTGATGTATTGCACGACTGAGCTCTCTTCTAAAGTCTATGTCGATGCACTCATTTTCATGATTGCTTTAGCGATGAGCTTAAGTTTTGCTCGTCAAGCTCCGCCTCAAGAGCATGCATAAAAAGATCATTGCCAACTCGTTCTTCTTATTGCTAGATCGTGGCTTACGGCTGGTAGTCAGTTTTGCAGTCGGTATTTGGGTTGCCCGCTTTTATGGGCCCGAACAATTTGGTCAGCTCAACTATGTTCTAGCAACAGCTAGCCTATTTGGGAGTCTCTCTTCATTAGGCTTTGATGACATTGTGCCGCGCGATATGGCCGCCTTAGACCATGGCGACATTACGCGCGCCGAAATGCAAAAGACCGCTTTACTTTTGCGCCTACTAGGGGGGTTGCTAGCCTTCGGTCTGGTACTCCTCCTCATATATCGTGAATCAGGCATTACGCAAATATTTTGGATTGCTTTAGTCTTAGCGCCCTATTTACCCATTCAGGCAACCGATATTTATGAATATCGACTCCGAGTTGAAGATCAATTTTCAAAAATTGCTTTTAGCCGCAGCTTTGGTTCCCTGGCAGCCAATACTTTAAAGTGCCTGGTAATTTTTTTAGGTTTACCCATCCCTTTTTTGGCGGCGGCAATGACCAGTGAATACGCAATCACTGCTAGTGCGTTTCAGTTTTTTATTCATAGTAAGGCATATATCAAAGGAGTTTTTCGTCTTGCTTATGCCAAAGAGTTAATTAAGCGCTCCTGGAAAATTATCTTAGCTGGCATCATTATTATGTGTCAGGCACGAGTTGAGTATTTTCTAGTGGAGAAATTTCTTGGTTGGGACTCTCTAGGGCAGTATTCAGCTGCGCTCAAAATTTTTGAAATTATTGATATTGTTTGTATTACTTTAGTCACCGTATTAATGCCTCAAATTGCAGCAAAAGTCAGTACTGATAATATTGATAAATATCGCCGCATCACCTATTTATCTGGACTGGGGGTGTATATCTTGCTAGTGCCAGTTATGATCTTGCTCGCCATTGTTTTCCCTTACGCCTATGGCGTGCAATATGCTCCGGCAGCAAGCCTGGTGCCCTGGCTATTTTTAAGACCCTTTTTTGGAATGATTAACTCTATACGGGGTATGTTCAATATTTTGCAAGGTAACTATTGGTATCCAGCAATAGCATCTATTGTGGGTTTAATCACCAGTCTGATTGCGGGATATACCTTGATACCCATCTACGGTCTTTTTGGCGCTGTTGCTACGACTTTATGTGGATTATTTGCGCTAACTATTGGGGCGGATTTTATTTTCAATAGAAAAAATCTTTTTGCATTTTTCACTTGTTATCGTGAGTTTAGGTATTTCGCCAATCTCTACAAAAGTAAATGATTAATAGCATGAGTCATAAGAGAAAAATTAGTGTCATCATCAATAATTACAACTATGCTTCGTTCATAGCGGCAGCCATTGAAAGTGCATTAAATCAAAGTTATCAAAATATAGAAATACTGGTTGTGGACGACGGTTCAACAGATGAGTCTCGGAAAATCATTCTCTCGTACGGAGATAAGATTAAGGCTCTATTTAAGTCAAATGGTGGCCAGGCATCTGCGTTTAATTTAGGTCTTAGCAATGCCACCGGGGAAATCATTATTTTTTTAGATTCCGATGACGTCCTATTGCCTAATTGTCTAGAAGAAGTATCTCAATCTTTCGAAGTTGATGAAGGTATAGTTTGTACCCGCTGGTATCTTGAGCATATTGATCAAGATGGACATAAACTCAACTCAACCAATCCACCTCAAGGAGTCGTCGTCCCTACAGGGGATTTGAGTGAGCAGATATTGCATAACGGATGGCGCTTTGTGACGCCTCCAACATCCGGTAATGCATTCTTAAAATCCTGCCTAGATGATTTTTTTCCGATACCAGGTGAGATGACGCGGTGTGCAGACGTCTATTTATTTGCCAACACTGCCGTAAGAGGACGCATTCAATTTATAGAGAGTGTCCTAGGGGCTTACCGACAAAATTTAGTCAATGCATCACACCATCTCTTTAGTCGCAAGAAGGTTTATAGCGAAATTCTTGCATCTGATATTACAGACCAATCTTTGGTCAGTTTCTTCAGTACCAACCCCAAGGATAGCGTCCCCAATCGCAATCGCTGGTCGTTTGTAGGGGATGAAGTGCTTAGAAGAATCTTGCTGAAATTTTCCCGGTCAGATTTCAGCCAAGAAAAAATATACCCCCCAATTGAAATGCGCAGCTTCTTCGCAAGTCACACATTATTAAAAAATATTAAATATTTAATTGGAATGAGTTTTGTGTTTTTAGCGCCGACAGAAAAGATTGCATTTTGGGGTGCTGGTATTCTGTTAAAAAAACATAATTTATGGGGCTCTAAGAGATTTATTTAGTAGCAACCTTATGTTAAAAAAAATCATCTCCAGCTTCCAAGTTAGATATCCTCAACTAGCTGCAAAAATATTCAATGAAATTCCGCTAAAGCCTGTTGATGAAATTAATAGTGATGGCATATCTAATTGGAGCTTTCAGATCCCCAATCATGTCTACATGACCTGGGAAAATAATGCTTTTGGAAAAACCCATGCTAATGAGTTAAAAAAATTTAGAAATAGAAATAAAGACTGCCACTTTCATTTCTTTGATAAGGTTGAGCAAAGTAGATACATGAAGGAGTACTTCGGAAATCATCCGATTTATCCTATTTATGTGTCTGCAAAGGCGGGGGCAATGAAAGCGGATATATGGCGATATTGCATACTCTATGAAAGAGGTGGGTTTTATTTTGATATCAATAAGTCGATTAATATTCCGTTAAATCAATTATTAGGGCCTGTAGATCAAGCACTTTTGGCGTATGAAAATAATCTCTTCCAAGATGTTTTACCAAAAGATGTATCTGCTAGATTGCCTCTGACGTTGCCAGCCCATCGGTTCAATGAGCTTCAATTTATTGATCGCCCCTTATTAAACTGGGGTCTTGCTTTTGTCCCTGGTCATTTGCTCTTGAAAAAAACTATAGACAATATCGTTTCTAATGCAAATTTTTTCCGAAACAAAAAGTTTTTACATATTCGCGAGCCTATTATTGAATTCACTGGCCCAATCATGCTAACGCGATCTTTTTATGATTATCTCCGTGAAGATTCATCCCATACCGTAACTCAGTGCGGTATTGACTTTCATTTGCAAGCCAACCCGAATCTCCCGGGGTCTTGGGTAAGGTATATCACTTCCAAATCTTATGTGAGACAAAAAAATATGAGCATCTTATAGGGTATGAAGATCTCTCTTTTTTTTCATGATGCGGCTTTGTCTCATTCGCAGTATTTATTAGAGGCATTTGCTACAAATCCTAGCATTAGCCATCTAACAGTCATCTATCCAGAAGGTCGTGGGCAGGATGCAATTTTCTCGGCTGGTAGTGATTCCAAGATCGCTGCATTTAATGGCTTTGAGATGATTGGAGTGCGCAGTAGTCGCTTGCGTACGAAGTGGGGTAATTTTTTTGATCTTTATCAAGTCATTGCATCTCAGAAGCCTGACTATGTGATTGTTTTAGATGAAGCATATTCAATCAATGCTTTGATGATTGGGTTGACTGTCAAACTTTGCGGCTTGAAGATCCCCGTTGTTTGTTATGGTTTTGAAAATATCCATCAATCTCCGCCACTGAAATGGTTTTGCCAGGATCCCTTAAAGCGTCTTTGGCCTTTTATTCGTAAAACCCTACGCTATCTTCTGATTGATCAATTGCTGCAACCAATTCGACGCCGTGTTATTCATGGCGCTTTAGTGTCTTATAGTGAGTGCACTCAAGTAATTAAGAGAGCAGGCTGGAATCTGCCTACTAAAGATCAGTGGTGGGGTGTTAACGTTAATTTATTTAAAGCGCATGCAAAAGTTTTAGAGCGCAAAGTAGTCGAAGAGCCTAAGGTGATCGCCTATGTGGGGCGTTTTGTAACTGAAAAGGGCATCCTTGATCTTGTGAAAGCCCTGCCTTTGTTACCCAAAAGCCATAGCTTATTATTGATTGGCGCTGGTCCCGATGAGCAATTAATTAGACAAAACGCAATTCAATTGGGTTTAGAAAGTCGCCTCCAAATTTTCCCTCCAATGGGTTTAGGGCAGCTGGCACTGCAACTTCAAGGCATTGATGTATTGGCGCTACCCTCGCATACGGAGGCCTTCTGGAAAGAGCAGTATGGCCGCGTTCTGGTAGAAGCTATGGCGGCCGGCATTCCAGTCATCGGAAGCCGCTCAGGAGCAATTCCATATGTGATCGGAGATGATTTGTGCACATTTGAGGAGGGGGATCTCGAAGCTATCTGCAGGGCGGTTACAGTAGCTTTGAGTATGAACGCCGATCAACGCCAACAACTTCAAATTCGTGCTGAGCAAGGCAGTGCGCAGCGATTTGTTCAGGCGTATATTGATTTTTATCATCAACTATCACCATCTTTGGGTTCATGAAGTACTTTCGTCGCAGCCCTATCGCTAAAGCACGCCTTCAGATAATAGACTGGGCATATCAATTGTGCTCAGCTTTTCGCCAAGCCTTGCCAATGCCAGGTCGATATGAGCGAATACTGATAGCCAATCCAGCACATTTAGGGGATGCGGTTATTACAACTGCAGTGATTCGAGAGCTTAAAAAACAACATCCTCAATTGAACATTGATGTGCTATGTGGAAGCTGGAGCTCTATGATTTTTCGCAATCATCCAGCCATCGATCAGGTTTTTACCCTCGATTTACCGATGCTTAATAGAAGTAAGCTCTCCAATCGTGCCAAAGAAGCAGATTATCTACTTGGATTCCAATCTTTGAAGTCTAGTCTTGTAAGCCGACACTATGATTTAGTAGCCTCCCTTTACGCTTATGAGCCAAGCTACATCCCCGCTTTACATCAGCTTGTCAATGCGCCTATTGTGGGGTTTTCCTCTGCTGGTTATGGCCCTTTGTTAACAAAATCATTTAATACTACTGATATGGATTGGCATGAGGCGCAGCATCAGGCTAAGGTCTTGGAAGATTTGCTAGGAGAGCCTAAGTCTCTAGAGGCTTATCAAGTTTGGCTTGAGCAGGGTAGTAAGACCATCGCATCAGAGTCGGCCTATTTAGTACTTCATCCCGGCACTGGTGATCCTAGCAAAGAGTGGACACTAGAAGCATGGCAGGAAGTGATTCGCTATCTGTGCCGAAGCAATATACGAATTATGCTTACCGGTCATGGAGTAAGAGAAGAGCAATTTGCACAAAAGCTAATTAATAGCTCAAACCAATGTCAGATTGAAAATCGAGTAGGAAAACTATCTTTCTCTCAGTTTTGCCAAGCTATTGCAGGGGCAAAATTACTAATCAGTGTAGAGTCGGTAGCTGCACATATTGCTTCAGCTTATCAGGTGCCCAGTTTAATTGCGGCTTTTGGAAAAACTAACCTCAAGCGCTGGCAGCCATTGGGTGGATGCTCGCAACTGATAGATATGCGACAAGATGCCAAGGCAAGTAAACATCTATTTTTTGAATGCCTACAGGTCATGCTAGATGAGCAACATATTGTGCCTAAAGAGGGCTCTAAAACACCATGACCATGATCACCATTGATGTTCGCTTTATTGCCGCCTCAGGTATTGGGACCTATATCAAGGAGATTATTCCTGGTGTAATACGTAAGCTACCAGAGCATGAATTTGCACTGCTGGGTAATCCACAACAAATTGCGACACTCAATTTACCCAGAGAAGCCAAGATTCACATCATTCCAGCATTTTCAAAAATGTATTCTGCTAAAGAGCAATGGGAACTTCCAGGATTAATTCCAAGCAATAGCAAGCTCTACTTTTCTACCCACTATCCAACACCCATAGCCTATCCAGGCAAGTTAGTAGCGACTGTGCATGATGTCTTTCATCTGGCGATGCCTGATTTAGTAGGTGGGTGGCATAAAAGACTCTATGCCAAGTGGATGCTTCAAAGACTGGCTCGTAAAGCAGATGCCATCATTACCGTTTCCGAATTTACAAAGGCAGAATTTGGAAAATATCTTGCCTCTGATCTCAAGAAAGTTCATGCAATTTCTTTGGGTGTGAATCAGAGTTGGTTTATGCCTTCAGATCTTCCTAATCCCCATCCAAAACCCTACATACTATTTGTGGGAAATGTAAAGCCCAATAAGAATCTAACAAACTTAGTGCGCGCCTATCAGAAAATGATCCCAATAATAGAGCATGACTTGGTAATCGTCGGTAAAAAAGAGGGCTTTGCATCCTCTGATCAAACCGTTCATGACATTGCCCGGGCGCACCCAGATCGTGTGCATTTCACGGGTTTTGTTTCTGATTCAGTGTTGAAATCTTATATGGATCATGCCAGCGTGTTTATTTTCCCATCAATTTATGAAGGCTTTGGCTTGCCCCCATTGGAGGCGATGGCTGCTGGAGTTCCTACGCTAGTTTCCCACTCGGCATCCTTGCCTGAAGTATGTGGAGATGCTAGTCTGTATTTAGATCCCTACAGTGTCACAGATATCGCTCAGAAAATAGAATCGCTCCTTCATAATCCAACTCTCCAGAAAGAATTGGCTACTAAGGGTCTGCAAAGAGCGAAACAATTTTCTTGGGATATCACTGCCGAGAAGACGGCGCAGCTTTTAGATAAAGTGGCTAGGGATAAATAAAGAAGGTTAGTTTGACTTCATTATCAAGTAGTGACTTTGCTGCTAAGCTTTGGGAATAAACTTTGTATCGCGGTGATGATCATGATTTTCAGATCTAGCCCTAAAGACCAGTGTTCAATATAGTAAAGATCGTATTCAATGCGCTGGCGAAGATCAGTGTCACCGCGCAATCCATGAATCTGAGCCCAACCCGTAATGCCTGCTTTAACTAAATGTTTTTTAGCATAGTTAGGAATCTCATTGGCAAACTGCTCGATAAACTCGACTCTTTCAGGTCGTGGGCCGACAATCGACATTTGTCCACGCAAGACATTAAAAAATTGCGGTAATTCATCTAGGTTGTACTTGCGCAAGAAAGCAGAAAAGGAATCAACAACCTTAGTATTGGATCCACCCCATTGGGCCCCATCTTTTTCAGTATCGACTGGCATCGAGCGAAACTTGAGCATCTCAAAAGGTTTGCCATTAAGCCCCACTCGCAACTGTCGATAAAAGACGGGACCACGTGAGTTAATTTTGACAAGCGCGGCTAAGATGACAAGAAGGGGTAAGAACAAGATGCAAAATATTAGCGATAAACAAAAGTCTTCAATATTTTTCAGATACAAGCTCTTGCCCACAAATGGTGAGTTTGAGACATCAATCATTGGTACGCCCGCCACTTCACTGATGCCATGATTAAGAAGTCGATGCATGAAAAGATCTGGGCTAAATTTGATCTTGGCTGAGCTACTGGATAAATTTTTCAAAATTGATTTGAATTGACCAGCTTCTTCTAAAGTAAGGCAAATCCAAATTTCATCGAGCTGCAACTGGCTCAATGCTTTGAGTTCTGAAGAATCCACTGATTTCACATGAGCTTGAAGTTTCAGATCGGCAAAAGAATTTGAGTCAATGTATTCAATTAATCTTTGCGAGGCTGTGTTATCGCCAACGATGGCAATAGAGGTTTGGAAATTTGATTGAATGACTGCGTGACGAACCAAATAGCCATAGATCAAATCTAAGAAAATGAGTAGCGACCAAGTCAAACCGCCCCATAGAAAAAGCCAAACTCGGGAGAAGAGCAAGCTGCTTTGGGTGAGCAAAATAATCAGCAGGACCAAGGCAAAAGTTTGCCACCATTGACGGCTTAATTGCTTGATGCGCCCAAAACTGTCAGAAAGGGGTTTGGACAGAGTCCCACCCCCCATCAATAGAAAAATAAACCCACTAAACAGGATCACAATCCAATAAAACTGATTCGGAAAAGGCTTGTAATAGAAGCGCACATACAGACTGACAAATCCCGATAACAAGATCAGGCCAAGACTTATCAGGCGGTAGGTGAGGGCGGGCATGATATGAGGTCTACAGTAAGGGGTGAGAATAGTGACAAATTGTATAAAGGATTAGTTAAAATTACCTGATGACCGAGTCAAATCTTAAAAGTAATATGGGCAATTCAAGCAATTCCATAGATTTAAACATGAGTTCCCAATCCTTTGGAGGATTTGCTCGCAAAGTCTATCTATGGATGATCGGTCTTTATGGCTGCCTGGTCTTTAATGAGTTTATTAAAAGGCCAGTTGACTTTCTGGCTTTGGCTCTAATCCTCTTGGGTTTGCCATTGATTTCTCGTCAAAACCTAGGTGTATTAACGCAAGTCGCAAAACACTCAAAGCCTACCAAGCTGGTCTTTTACTCACTATTCACCCTTAGCCTTCTTTTCTTGAGCGGCACCCTAAATCAATTACCGAAAACTGAAGGTTTGATCGCATTTGGAGCTCAGTATGGGGTGCATATAGGTTTGGCAGTAGTGGCTTTATTAGTCATTCCATTAAATGAGCAGTCAATCCGTTTTTTGAATAAAGCCTGCCTACTTGCTTTATTCCTGCTAGCGCTATGTGATGTTCTTTACTACATTGAGCAAGCCCAAGCTCACCAAATTCTTGGGGCCGATTACAGCCATCGCTGGTTTGGTGACGGTTATGTTTTTTTAACCCCCTTTCTTTTGGCCCGTCTGCTTAGCTTCTATGAGGAAGATCGGTCCCAGGAAAGTGTAAGAGCTGCGCGCTTATGTATCCTCTACCTATTTTTAATCATGGTCATGTTGCTAGCGGGCGGCACGGGCGCTAGATCGACGTACGGAATATTGACTTTAGAGTTACTCACCTTTTTTGGCATATTTCTTTGGCGGGTGATTTTGATCCCTTCCAAAATCCCTACTGCAAATTTAGCCACAAGCCAAACTATCAAGCTAGGTGCTATGGCAATCCCAAAAAAATGGGTCCGAGCAGCAGCGTACTGTATGTCTTTGAGCATCCTATTAGTCACCATTCGTCTCTTGTTGATAGCAGCTATTCCCCAGCTATTTCAAAGCACACTCAGTCGAGGCCTGTTGATTTCAGACCGTATTCGGGTCGCCTGGGGTCCTGGAATGAAAATGATTGCAGCCAAGCCAATCTTAGGCCATGGTTTTGGCCAAAAAGCCTGGGATTTGGCCTTCCCCTCCATCCAGACCCATCCTGACATCGTCAATTACGGTGGTCCCCACAATTGGTTTTTATCTACTGGTTTTTTTGGGGGGATCTTGGCAATGTTAATGCAACTCGTATTTGCCACTGCTCTGATTGGGGGCTTAATTACTTATCTTCGTTTACCGCCAAAATCCTTCAAATTTCTCCCGACCAGTAAATCATTCGCCCTAGCAGTGCTAATCAGTTTTATCGCTTTTTATGGGTTTCGTGGGCAAGTTGAGTCCACGATTTATAAGTACCTCAGCCTCATCCTCATCGGTTTTGGCTTGCTACAAGCCACCCTTTTTCAGTCTCGGGCGCAATCACAGACCCCCCAATCCAAAACCCCAAAACCCCAAAACCCCAAAACCCCAAAACCCCAAAACCCCAAAACCCAATAATGCCCACTGGTAGACCCTTAAAAAAAAGGGGGGGGTGTGAGCGCTAGCGAGGTTTTTAAAGATGATTAAAATTGAAATCAATGCCTAAAATCCCAATACAATCTAATAGAATAGTGAAAGACAATCAATTTGCAAGCCCATAACCCTAATGACCGCAAGCTCGGCATCTCTGATCAGACGGTCGTTGGAGAAGAAATCTCCCTGCTCGATATAGTGCATTTTCTACAAGAGTCTTGGAAAAAGCTCGCCATTGCTGCAGTGGCCGGGGCGCTATTAGGCTTGTCTGGTTGGCTATTCTTGGCGAGTTACTCAGCAGAGTATGTTTTACTCAATAACACCAACACCAACACCAACACCAACACCTATGCCTTAGATCTGGTGGCATGGAAAACATTGCAAAAAAGCCTACCGAATTTGGCAGCGCAAATTGAAGATGAAGGCAAGGCTCCTGAGGGCCAAGCGCAGTTTTATAAAAGTCTTGCTAATGAGCAGTGGTGGCAAAAAAATGTCACCCCAAGTTACGCGCTCTCTAAAGCTGACACCAAAGACTTAGCTGCCATTAGCAAAGACTTAGATACTGCCAGCACAACGATATTAAGCTTAACGATTTCAGCAGCAGGCTCTTCTAAAGCGCAGTCAATTGAAAATGTGCGCACCGCAGCGCAGTTTTTTCGCACCGGCAGCGCCTACCTTCAGCTTCGCAATATTCTTAATAGTTATGAAAGCGAAACCATTTCGACTGTAGCCGATTTGCAAAAGAAAATCACCAGCACCCAAATTGAGATGGGCTACCAAATGGAGCGTGCTAAAGGCTTGGAGGAGCTGCATAAGCGTTTTCCAGGCGCAACCAATGTTAGCGGCCAGGTAGTCGATCCAAAAGACTCCGGCGCAAAGTATCTGCCGATCAGCACTCAAGTTATTGCGGTCAATAATGACATCAATGCCTCCAAAGAATCGATTGCGCGTTTGCAAAAACGCTTGGCCCAACTTGCCATTGCTAAAAGCTTTGTAGATCAGGCTATTCCACTGCAAAATCAAACCTTTGATGGTTTAACTTTAGATAGAGAGCTCTTAGCAGTCGAATCGGATTTGCGCGCTAAGTTAGCCAAAGACGATAGCAACGGCCAAGAATTTTTAGATCAATTGCACGCTCAATTGCTCGCCATTTATGTGCGCTTTACTAAAGGCTTAGAAGCCAATACCGCTCCCACAGTAAGCAAAAAAGGCATGATCAAAACGACGGCCGGTGGATTTTTTGCGGCCTTTTTCTTAATGCTCCTAGTGCTACTAGGTCAAAAAGTGTGGATTAATGTGAAAAGCGGTGGTGCGAAGTAATAATAGTAAACAGTCACAAACTAAAACTCGAGATCAGGAATTAGCGCTCCTCACTCTACCCACTTTGTTGATTTAAATCATTTGGTTAAGGGTTGTTTTAACTATCTTTTTATTTAGTTTTGTTCGGACATTGAGTAAAGCATCCAATACTTATAAAATTCAGCAAGAAGCTTACCAAAGTTGATCCAGTCGGGCAGGGCGGTAGTTTCTTTAAAACTTGATCAAACCCTATTAAATAATCACTTGAAAACTAGAGCTACAACTCAAGAAGAAACGTATTACAGAGTAATGCGCTCGCTGGAAGAGAATCCAGATTTGACTCAAAGAGAGTTGGCGCAGTCTTTGGGGGTGAATGTTGGCAGTATGAATTACTGTCTTAAGGCACTGGTTGATACTGCGCCGCAATGCTGATGCAACCACATATCTCAAAATCCGATGTCTAGTGCATTCAAGCGCGGTGTCATTGCAATGACGGTTGCCAACACTGTTGCGCTTGCTATGGCGATCATTGGCTATCTCCTGTACTCACGACTTATGACCCCCGCAGAATTCGGAATCTACGCTGGGTCACTGGCCATCGCGAAGCTAGGCACAACGGTCCTTGATGGCGGGCTTAAGGTTGCAATTATCAAGCATTACGAAACTATTTCGCTTGGAGTTCTTCGCGCCTTGTTCTTGGGTTCTGCTTTGGTGAGCATCCTCGCAACATTACTGTTGGCAGCGGTTGCTTTTACCTTAGTGGTGCTGAGTCTGCTTGATACAAACACTGCACTTTTTTTTACGCTCTACGGCGCAGCATATTTTCTGACGTATCCCGTTCTTTTTATTCCACTTGCCAAACTCGAACGAGAGCAACACTACACACCAGTAGCTCGGGCTGAGGCGCTGAGTATTTCCATTGAATATGCTTTACCTGCACTACTTTGGTCAATGGTTGCGCCAGGGTTTTGGTCCTTTATCTTGGCTGCTTGGATCGCTCGAGGTTTACGCGCCACCCTCGTACTGGTAGCCTGCGAGGATCGAGCATGGCTGTCGGGTGGATCAGCACCTCAGTGGCACGAGAGTAAAGCTCTCCTGCGTGAAGGACTGGGTCTGCAAATAGCTGTAGCGCTATCCATGGTACGTGACAATATTCACCTCTGGCTGGTCGGCCCATGGTTTGGCAAGGAATGGGCTGGTCTCTATGCTTGGTCACTGCAGTTGTGTGCGGTAGCCTCGCAGGTGTTCGTGCAGACCGCCACTCGCGTCGCCTTACCGGCACTTCGATTGACTCAGGGGATGAATGCGCGATGGAAGGCTACGTTGACGCAGATCGCGTGGTTGACTATTTTCACCGCTCCACCGCTAATATTTCTGACAGATATCGCGCGAGCGGCCAACGATATCCTGTTCGACGCCAAATGGACAGCAGCCCTGGGTCTTCTGCCTTTCCTTATCTTTCGCATGCTTCCATCGCTCGTGACCACGCCCCTCGGATCCCTGGTTCTTGCTGAGCGTAATGCCCGTGCCTACACCGTGGCAAATGCATGGTGGACCGGCGGCGAAATAGTCGTTGCAACCACTATGCTTTGGTTGTATGGACCGATCGGATTGGCATGGAGCTATGCATTCATGGCTTGGTTGGGCGTGGCAGCCTTTATGCGCCAGTTGCCCCCACCTGCTCGATTTGCCAGCTTGCTGCCACCGCTACTGCTTCGCCCCTCCCTGTGGACTGCAGTCGCGCTGGCGCTGTTATATCAGTGGGCCGTCGTGCGCCATGGTTTCAATGGCGACCTGATTTCGGTCTGTCTTTATAGCGCCATTGGCACGTTGATCTGCATCGCTACCGAAAAGCGATGCTGGCAGACATTGATACCGCCCCTTCATGGTCGAGGTTACTTGTAATGAATACCTCCGGCCGTCTCCAGCAACGAAAAAATAGTGTCTTGTCGCGTGCCTATTTGGTTTATCGCGCTCTGTGGCCTCTTCTGGTCGACGCTGCGCGGATAGCAATCTCTGAGTGCGGGGCGAATGGGCAGCCTTTGGTACTTGATGTAGGCTGCGGGGAGAAACCATATGCGGATTCATTTCAAGGTGCTCGTTATGTTGGGCTGAATTATGGAGTGGATGATGCTTCGCCAGATATCGTTGGCGACGCCCAAGAGTTGCCATTTAGGAGCAACTGCGCTGACATCGTTTTCAGCACGCAGGTGATCGAACATGTACCGCATCCTGAAAAGCTTGTTCGCGAGGCATTCCGTGTGCTCAGGCCAGGGGAGATATTGCTTCTCACCGGCCCTTTCTACTGGCCACTGCACGAGGAGCCTCATGATTACTACCGATTTACCCGCTATGGTTTTGAGTACCTACTGGTTTCCTCTGGTTTCGAAGTAATGAGCATTCGCGGGGACGCTGGCGCTCTCACCCAGATTGCAGTTTCACTTATCGAGGTTTTGCCGCGGCCTTTGTTATTCCTCGTGCCGGTTATCAACTTGCTGACGCCGCTACTACAGCATTTCTCACGGAATGAGAAATCAACACTGAACTACATCGCTCTTGCGAGGAAGCCATGAAGCCCACAACCACCATAAACTACAAAACTAGCTGGCTTGTCGCTGAGGCACGCGGCCGCTCACACATCACATCGGTTCTGCAGGACATCAGAGAGCGTCACATGATTCAGCAGTGTGATGTGGTCGAACTGGGGAGTGGTATTGGAACAAACCTGAGTATTTTTGCGGCGAACAATCGGGTGTTGGGTGTTGAGGGCATGGGAGAGGCCGTTCTGGAATCGAAGGCACGAGGTGTCACCGCGATTCAGGCCAACCTCGAAGAATCGCTGGCACTGCCATCTGACAGTGCCGACTGGATCCTTTGTATGGACGTGCTGGAGCATCTGATGAACCCGGTGGCGTGTCTAGACAGCGCCTACAGATTGCTCCGTAATGACGGTCACCTAATTGTGAATGTGCCAAACCACTTCGACTGGCGGGGCCGAATGCGCCTCCTACGCGGCTCCGGCATAGATAGCCAGGGCTATTTCCCGGAAAGCCGGATTTGGGCGTATCCGCACGTACGTTTTTTCCAACGTGCGACGATCGAGGAACTGCTGCTTTCAGTCGGATTCACGGTCGAGGAGGACTTTAGCTACCGGTTCAACACTTTTCCAAAGGCGACGCTATTTTCTCGGATCGGCGCACAGAATTTGCTACAGGCATTACAGATCCGATGGCCAGACCTTTTCTCGGCTGGTTATTTTCTCGTATGCCGGAAAATGAATGGCTAGATTGGATCCTCCATCATGAAAATGAATCATCCCAATGTCAATTGGGTATCGACGAACACCAAGACGCTACCATTAACTGTGCTACTGCCCACTCACACATTTGGGGGGCATGAGCGAATGCTTCTCGAATGGTTAAGCGAGGCCGGGCAACAGGCAAGACTTGATATACGCATCTACGGTCGAAATATTCCAGATTTGACGCGTGAATGCGCAACCACAGGTTTGCACCTGGACGTACTTGCATATGCCGTTCGCGGTCGACGAGTACGCCTTTGGTCTGCCTTTGGCGACCTTGTGGCGACATCACGAATTCTTCGAAGAAGTCCCTGTGATTCTTTAGTGTTGTTCGCGCCGGGTGTCGTACAGGCAGCCTGCTGGCATATTCTGTTGGCGATGTTCTTTGGTCGTCGTCTTGCAAGCTACGTACCAATGGCGTATGCATCTCGTGACATGCGATTTCGGTATGCCCGCCTGCGGGACTGGATCGTTTGCCAAGTAATCTCCCATGTGGATATCTGGGTCACCATCACAGAACAGCAGCTACGGCTCTTGAAAGATCAATGGCGCATCAGCAAGCCTATTTACGTAGTACCGAATCGACTTCAGCTGCCCGATGTTGGACCGACGGTTCGGTCAAACCCGGTAGATGAGTGTCGCCCTCTCCGTGTGCTGTTCCTCGGCCGGTTTGAGCGTAATCAGAAAGGTCTTGATTGGTTGGTTGCAGAATTGCGCCGACATCAATCTTACTGGGTAGGGCGTATCCACTTTGTATTCCAGGGTCAGGGCGAGTACGAACATGCTCTACGCCAACTCGTGCTCGAAATATCCGATAACGCAGTGAGTGTCGCTCCATGGGGTAATTTTTTGCATGAGATGCAGCAAGCGGATTTGCTGATGCTTCCCTCGCGTTTCGAAGGTTTTCCGCTCGTTGCAGTCGAAGCTACACACTATGGCGTACCCATTGTGGCTTCTAATCAGGCGGGGCTGGCTGACGTATTGCCGCCGGAATACATCTTTCCTTTTGGCGACTTCGAAGCTCTGATCCAGTCTATTGAGCGCTTGCGGAGTCCATCCGCCCGCACGTCAGCGGTGGCCTTCACCCTAGCACGAATGCAGCCGCTTTTGTCGAGGGATAGGTTCGAGCAGGCTGTAGGCAGCGTAATACGCGAATTCACTGGCCCCTACCCCGATGCAGACCAAATATCTATTAGGTCTTGATTGTGCGAGCTACCCATAATCCAACCACTCATTTGCGCTCGACGCGGAAAGAGCCTTTATTTGCCTATACGGTGCTGGCTGCGCTGGTGCTGATGCTGCAGTTCAGCCCCATTGCAGGTCTCATTGGCTATCGTCTGACCGGCGCCAGTGGATGGTCTATGATCGGTGTTGCCAGAGATATGCTTGTACTCCTGCTGGCTGCGGCCGTATTGTTGCGATCGCTGCTGACACTGCGGATTGTTCGCTGGACGCGTTCGGTCACCTGGTCCTTCTTTACCCTGATCACACTTGCTGTCTTCGCCGTAATCTCGACCGCTGGCCCCACCTACGTCGCACTCAATCTGAGGCGACTATTGATGTTTCCACTGCTTTTCTTCGTTGTGGCAGCAGCTCAATTGAATCCGAGTCAAATTTTTGGCCTCTTTCGCCTCATTCTGAATACGACCGTTTGTGTCGCGGTATTCGGAATAATCGAGTACTTTGCGCCGAATGCGTTATGGCGGGATTACTTCAGGGTTGTGGACTTTTTCTCGTCTAACCCACTCGATCCGTTCGGTGCCTTACCTTTTGAGGAAACTGGCCGGTTCTTCAGTTGGGATCTCCAAGGTTTGTTTGGGGGCCCCGTCAGACGTGCGGTATCCACCTACCTCGAACCGACAACCTTGGCCGCAGCCATGATGTGCGGCATCTGCCTGGCGGCGGCTGCGCGCCGAATCCGGCAGGGAGGTGCGGGGTTCAAACTCTCGCTGATCCTGGCTTGCGGCTTGCTCACGCTATCAAAGGCGCTGGGTTTGTTCCTGATTGTGACAGTGCTGTATGTCCGTTTCAGAGTTCCTTCTCCCCGCTGGATATTCTCTCTAACGATCATCGGTGGCGTATTAGCATTGTGGGCACAGTCGATCGGTTTAACGGAGGGCAAGTTCGAGCATGTTGCTGGGCTCGCCACTGCGATTGGCTACGTGAGTAGTGGCCACATCCTCGGCGAAGGCATTGGTAATGCCGGCAACTATGCTGCATTAAGTTCGGATATGGAAGTTGGCGCAGAAAGTGGTCTGGGTAATCTGTTGGCCCAGGTTGGTCTGGGGGCACTAATCTACCTCTTCTGGATCCAGTCCCTTGCGGGTGACGTGATCACGCGTGCCCGCGAGCGAAGGGACCGCACCGGCGTCTACTTCGTCAGCATGTTAATGGGATGGTTCATCTCTTTCCTGTTTTCTGCTTCCAGCCTTGGGGTCGGCGGTAACGCGCTCGTGTTTCTAACGTTGAGCCTATACCTGCATAAAAGCCATTCTGCTTCCTTTACAACAGCTTAAACATTTCGATAATGAATATCCTTTTTCTCACCAACGTCTTGCCATTCCGGCGACGTAACGGCGGCGAGGTGTGTTCCTCAAGGTTGATCGCGCAACTTTGCGATGTTTCTGATCGAGTTCTGGTGGTCGGTCGTGGCGACGTTTCAAGCGCGCCTAAGATACCTCAACTGGATGTACGCAGTTTGGCGCCGCCAGCTACCGAGTTCGCGAAAATGTCGGCTGTCCAGAAGTTGCTGTCTTTGGTAGGTGCCTTTGCAAGCGGAGATGCCTGGACGGTGCAACGCATGAGCAGTGGTGTTATGCAGACCCTACATCAGGCCGTAGGCGATGAGGCCTTTGACTGTGTATTCGTCGACCATCTCCAAATCTACAATTGGTATCAAGCCCTAGGGCTCACGAAATCTGCTGTGCTTGTCGCGCATAACGTTGAGCACCAGGTTTATGGTGACCTGCTGCAACGATCGAGTAATATCGTCTCCCGTTGGGTACTGGAGCGCGAGCAACGCTTGCTCTATCAGCTTGACGAGTCGGTACTGAAAGATATCGGGATCGTCGCCTGCCTGACGGAAGTTGACAGAGCTTATTACACAAATCTTGCAAGATCGTTAGGTGTGGATGCAACCGTCGAAACTATACCTAGTTTTTTCAATGGTAGTCTCGGCTCGGTGCAACCATCCAAAGTGGTCGAGCCACGTTCAGCCGGCACGTGGCGAATCGGCATCCTCGGAACTTGGACGTGGGAGAGCAACCGCTTGGGTGTGGAGTGGTTTCTGAAGAAGGTGTTGCCGCACATCGACAGCGAATGCGAAGTAGTTATTGCCGGCCGCGGACTGCAGACCGATCAGTTGCCAACTCAGGTACGCTACCTTGGTTTCGTGGAATCGGCGGAGCAATTTTTACTATCTTCTGATGTCATCGCGATACCATCGATTGTAGGCGGGGGTGTGCAGGAAAAGACTATTGAGGCTATCGGCTATGGTATCCCCATAGTTGCAACTGATGTCGCGGTGCGGGGCATCCAGCCATGTCCATCGCATGTTCAGGTTGTGAGTACGCCACACGAGTTCGCCGCCGCATGCTGCCGCCGGCAAGGATATGACCCGGTGCAGGCTCAGACCGAGGCATGTGCCTGGAATGTAAAGCGCAGATCGCAGTATGAGAGTGCCATCGATAAATTACTAGCAGCCGCGAAGCATCGTGGTTAAGCTACTCATGGAGCGTATCCGAGCGGATTTAAGTCATAAGCAGCTTCGGTCTGATAGTAGGTTTTGCACGCCGAAATTTGCGAATATCATGAATTTTATAAGTAGGTAAAAATGAATAAACCTAATTCATCGAAACGGAGTTTGGAGTTCGCTGGCTTGACATTCAGCGGTCTTCACGCAGCCGATCTATTCCCTCAGCCCGGTATATTTAAATTTATTGTCACAGTAAATGCCGATTTTATTGTTACATCTTTCCAAAGCAAGCGCTTCGCAAACCTGGTATCAAAAAACTTCGCGACAATCGATGGTCAAATTACTTTGTGGCTTGCCCGGATTTTCGGCAAGCCAAGAGAATTGGATTTTGAGAAGATAAGCGGCTCCTCTTTTGCATATGATCTGTTGCACTATGCGGCCGATAAAGGGTTGCGGGTTTTTTTCTTGGGTGCTTCTCCTGCAGTGAATGAATTGGCAGTCTGTAAAGTTAGGGAGCGATTTGGTGTTGATGTTATGGGTTTCTCGCCGCCATTAACAACCTACCCTGTTTCTTTATCCTGGAACGAGGAGGCGCTTGCTCGGATAAAGCAACATCTGCCACATATTCTCTTTGTGGCGCTTGGGTCACCTAAACAGGAATATTGGATTGAGGATAATGCGCAAGTACTTGAAAATGCCGGCGTTCAGGTGGCCATTGGCTGTGGTGGTACATTGGATTTCCTAGCTGGTGCTATATCTCGAGCGCCATTAATGATGCAAAAAATTGGACTAGAGGGCTTGTACCGTCTTGCAAGACAACCAAGCTGGTTTCGCGTGAAGCGTATTGCCAGGAGTCTTTGGGTTTTTCCAATAGTTTTTTTGAAATCCCTCCAGTCCAAAACAACTAAAACCCGGTAGTTGACCTCACGAAGAGATTCAGATGATTAAAGATTGGCGTTTGCTCGCTTTGATGGAAGTACCTACTGCAGCTAGAGTGCGAGATGATTTGAGTCGTAAGTTTTATCGAACGCTCACGGAGTTGCGCAAGCATCAGGCATGGCGACAAAGACAGTAACTCATCGACATTAGACCTAAGGACCGCTAATTTAGCGAGATACAAAAAAGGTAATTCTCATTTGGAGGGGCGGGTAATTGCTTCTGATTTAGGCTCAATAACTATAGCATTAGCAACCTTACTATGGTTTTTTGCACACTAATGCCATCTATCGCACGCAAAGTATTTTGTTTGACGCTGACTACAAATGTAGCCAGTTCGGCGTTTTGAATTTCACGATTCTAGAATAGACCCAAACATACGAAAGCAAAAATACGAACGATGCGCCCTTGAGTGGGGGTGTCGATTGCCACCAAAGGATTGCTGGGGTAATGGACAGGCCCGCTAAAAACCAGAGGTATGGAGCAGTTCTAGAATTGGCCGAGAGAATATTATCATCCAGATGGCGACTCATTAAAATACGACGATAGATGAGGGTATGAAAGTGAATGCCATCGGGCATACCGGGGTTTTTATTTTGATGAATCCTGCGCCGATAGATGGTAAACAGCGTCTCCATGATGGGATAGCCATTGACCAGGAGTGCAAACCAAGGAGAAACCTCAGGGTGCCTTGCTACTAAAAGGACTGAGGATGCGGCAATCCAAAAACCAATGAGGTAGGCGCCACCATCGCCCAAAAAAATCAGCCCCCGAGGATAATTCCAAATAAAAAATCCTAAAATCGAGCCAATCATGACAAGACTTACAGCGGTGATTTGAAAATCTTGTACTTTAAAAGCAATATAGGTAATCGCCAGCAAGGTGATGATGCCCACCATGCTAGCCAGACCATTAAACCCATCAATTAAGTTGTAGGCATTGGCAAGGCCGGTGATCGCAAAGATGGTGAGAGCCATCCCAAAAAAAGGAATGACAAATAGTAAATCGATCACTGGAATATCAAGCTGAGTAATTTGCGCTTGTAGCAGATAGATAAAAAGTCCTGCCGATAGCGCTGTTAGAGCGAGGCGAACTTTAACCCCAATTTTTTTGGAGATATCCTCAGCAAAGCCGATTGCAAAAGTTGGAATGGCGCAAAGCATCAATAGTTTAAGGATTTCAAAGGCGGCGGCTTCTTGCAGGTAAAAGACGAGCAGGGCCGCAATCAGTCCTAGGGCAATGCTCAAGCCACCTATGCGTGGGACTGATCGAGCATGCATTTTTTGAGGGCCATCGAGTTGATGGTCGTGACTGAAATCTTGATGAAGGTGCTGACTACGCAAAATCAGCATGGTTTTCAAAAAGGAAGCGAAAAAAGCAGTTATCAAGCCAATCATAGAATGATTATAGATTCTAAATAAATATATATATATTGCTAGGCAATTATTTTTTCCAAGGTATCCCAAGTTTATCCAATTGGAGGGCATCCGTTATCTTCAAATATCTCCGATTTTTTCCCTGATTTGAGGTAATTTTGACCTCTTGTACCAGTGATTTGATGAAGAATGTAGGGCTTTAAAGTACGAGTTAACCGCCTTGTTTAATCCTAAATAGGCTCTTTGTATGTTGTAATGCAAGGAAATATCAATTAGTAGGGCTTGTTGGCAATGCAAGAAAAGCGGGGTAGTGCTTATTTAAGACAACTTGACCACTATGTGGGCGCAGTCATTCTGCTCGCCTTGAACTTAGCCCTCGCGATCAAGCGCACTTTTTGGGCTACGAAATCTAATAAAAATACCGAGCATGGCGCAGTGCTGTTAGTTTGCTTTGGTGCCATTGGTGATCTAATTGTGCTCACGACTGCAGTGCGCCAGCAATTGACGGGCCGCCCGGTTTATTTGGCTTGCTCCAAACTCAATTATCCCTGCGCCACGCTCTATGCAGATGTTTATGCCGACATAGTGGTGGTAGATGTACGCAATCTCTTGGCAGTCCACCGCGCTTGTGAGCGATTTGGCATACACCACATTATAGATAGTACGCAGTGGGCCAATATCGGCCCTATTCAGGTTGGCCTAGCTGGTCTTTTAGGCAAAGCCATTTTCACGAGCGGCTTTAAAACTCACAGCACACTGCGAAATCGTGTTTATGACCAAGTCATAACGCATGCACGTGATCTTCATGAGGTGGCAAACTTTATCAATTTGATAGCTGGCACTCAGCGCATCACTAGTAATGCAGATCTTCCAATCTATCTGCCAGCGCTGTATCAAGTAGGCGAATTCACTTTGAATAGAGTGCGCCCTAAAACAGGCAAGGTACTTTTGCACTTATGGCCATCGGGTAATCGCGCTTATCTCAAGGCTTGGCCAGAGGCATATTGGTTAGAACTAGCGCAATTTTTATCGAGTCAAGGCTACGAGATTTATCTTAGCGGTGCGCCGAGTGATCAAACAAGAACAGAGCATTTTTGCAAGCAAGCGCACCAGGCCGGAGTCAATCACATTCACTCTATCGCTGGAAAATATGATCTAGGCGCTCTTAAGCAGTTTATGCAAGAACAGATTGAATGGGCTGTCTCGGTTAATACTGGCATCTTGCATTTATTGGTAGATGCTGGAGTGCCTGTGATTGGTTTACATGGCGGTGTTAATCCCCAGCGCTGGGGTCCTTTAGGATCGCAGTCGATTTCACTATTACCCCAATCTGGAAAGAGCGCCTATTTGCACTATGGATTTGAGTATCCTAAAAATGATGCCGATGCTTACAGTCTAGACAAGCTGACTGTGCAGCAAGTCATTGAGGCTATTGCTATTCTTAAGACACTCTAAGATAGTAAGTTCATACGCTAAAGCTAGCCTGACACCCTCTAGGGAACAATGCTTGAGAACAGATACTCAAAAAAGATCCCCAGGTGCACTGCTCCTTGCAAGACGGTAGTCTTGCCCATGGAGAGTGTTAGTCCACCAACAAAGATGCTCAAAAAGAGTAGGGTGATATTCAGAGTGCTGATCCCAAGGCTTAGTGGCAAGTGAAACCAAATCGCAATGGCCGCTACTGCCGGAATCGTTAGACCAATGGTGGCCAAAGCCGATCCCAGAGCTAAGTTCAAACTGCTTTGCAAGCGATTGGCCTTAGCAGCCCTGAGCGCAGCAAAACTCTCGGGCAGCAATACCAAAAGTGCAATGGCAATACCCACGATGGTTTTAGGTAGGCCCGCGGCGCGCACTCCTGATTCAATGGCAGGAGAGAGGGCTTTAGCCAGGCCAACGACCAGCACCAAGCAAACAATGAGTAAAGCCAGACTTTGAAGCGCCTTAGCATTAGAGGGTTTTTCTGCATGAACGTTTTCATCATGCTGAACAGCCTTGGCTTGCGGAAGATAGTAATCCCGATGAGAGACGGATTGAAAGAATAAAAAGCCACCGTACATCACAAAGCTAGCGATACCTGCAAACGCGAGCTGGCTGGTCGTAAAGTCGGGACCAGGAGTGCTGGTAGTGACAATGGGCATCACTAGAGTAAAAGTCACTAAAGTCGCTAAAACCGATAAAGAAGAGACCGCACCTTCTTTACGAAAGCCCATCTCATAGTGTTTGCGACCCCCAATAAAAATACACAGGCCAATCACGCCATTGAGAATAATCATCACTGTGGCAAAGACAGCATCTCTAGCGATAAATTCAGAGCCCTCATGTCCCGCTAGCATCATCGAGGCAATGAGGGAGACTTCAATAATGGTGACAGCTAAAGCGAGGATTAAAGAGCCATAAGGTTCACCCGTTTTATGGGCAATCACTTCAGCGTGATGCACGCTAGCCAAGACCGCTCCAATGAGTGCAATACTGAGTAACAAAATGAACCAAGTTTGGCTTAAGAGCGAGAGGATGAAAGCGGGCATAATGTCCTTAAATTGACCAATGGCTAGTGCTTATATTAATCGCAACCTGTTTACTGTTCATTTCCGATGAAAGCCTTAATCCTTTTTGGCCATGGCGCCCGTGATGCCCGCTGGCGTGAGCCGTTTGATCGCTTAGCTAGCCTATGGCAAGCTCAACACCCCAATACCGCTGTAGAACTGGCTTTTTTAGAAATGATGCAGCCCTCGTTATCTGAAGCGATTGCTAAGTTAGTAGGGCTTGGGGCTTCTCAAATCGTCGTCGTTCCTGTCTTCTTTGGGCAAGGTGGTCATCTGCGTAATGACTTTCCAGTCTTGTTAGAAGAGTGCCGTCATCAATACCCGGCGATTACTTTAAGCGCGACGCCGGCTGTAGGGGAGGACTTGGCTGTTTTGCAAGCGATTGTCGATTTTGGAGCTAGGGCTCTGTAAATTCGCTTGAATCGATTGGGCTGCTTGGATTGTTTCTAGAGCCTGGCCAATCAAAATCAGTGCCGGTGAACTCTGATCAAACCACTCATCGGCCTTGCCTTGAGCCAACGCGCTTAAGGTGCTTTCCCAATGACGCTCTTTAGCGGTCGATACCGCTTCTAAAATGTGTACGGGTGTATCGCCATGGTGATTAGGACTCGATGCAATTAATTGCTGAGCAATGTGGGCAGCATCTTTGCGACCCATGTAATAGACTAAAGTATCCGCGTTCGGATGAGCGATCGGTTGTTGTGAACAGTTATCTGCGCGATTGATACTCTCACTTGCATCACTCGCTTTTGCCAAAGTCACAAAAGCAACGCTTCTGGCGATCCCTCTTAATGTCAGAGACTTTTGCAAACTGGCTGCACCTGCTAGTGCTGCCGTAATGCCGGGGACGATCTCAAATGGGATGCCTGCTGCTTGCAGAGCGCCCAACTCTTCATCCGCCCTACCAAAGAGCATGGGATCACCGCCTTTTAGGCGGACAATAGTTTGATATTTTTTGGCAGCATCAACTAAACGCTTATTGATAAATTCTTGTGCAGACGACAGTTTGCCGCAGCGTTTACCAATAGCCACCTGAATGGCTTGCGGGCAGAGCTCTAGCATCGCAGAATCGACTAGCGCATCATGAAACACAATATCAGCTTTGGCTAAAAGATTAGCGCCTCGTAAGGTAATGAGATCAGCTGCGCCAGGGCCAGCGCCTACGAGATAAACGGTTCCTGGCGACGACTTACTCATAGGACCCCACTTGCAGTCCACCGAGTTGACTTCGTCTATCGCGCCAACTGTTTTGGGTGGTGACAGTAAAGAGATCAAATTGCTTGAGTGCAACATCGGTATTTTGATCGGCTCGCAAGGCAAAGCTATCAAAGCCTGATCTTGCTCCTAAAATCAATTGATCAATCAGTACATCGCCAATGGCACGAATTTCTCCTGTCCACGCAAAGCGCTCACGCAGCAATGCCGCAGTACTAAAGCTTCTGCCATCCCGAAAAATCGGAAAATCTGCCGCCACTAAAGACCAAATAGATTTGCCAGCTTTGATCACTTCTGCGTGTTTGAGAATATCGTCATCAGCAGCAAACCACACGCCAATGCTTTTGGCAGCAATGCGTTTAGCTAACTCAGAGTCAGGGTTTTTTGTATCGGCTTGACCATGCGCTTGACCATTTGCTAACCACCAGCTAAATGGCACTAACACTTTTTGCTTTTGATCTAGTTTGCTCAGCTCGCTTTCATCGCCATTCCACACTAGCCATTCATTGGCAATGATGGAGGGCTTTCCGCCTTTGGGATAGAACAGTACGCTTTTATTTTGACTCATGCCGATACTCCTGCACTAGAGCCCTCTTTGGAGCGGTTGAGGTAGGCCGCTTCTTTAAAAGGAGTTACACCAACGCGGCGATACGTTTCGATGAAAGGCTCATCAGCAGTTCGATGTTTAACGTAGGTATCAATAATGTCAGCCATCACATCGGGGATTTGTTCGGCGCCAAAAGAAGGTCCAATCACTTTACCAATCGACGCGTGATTACCTTGCTCGCCACCTAAAGTGATTTGATACCACTCTTCACCATCCTTATCGACCCCAAGCACGCCGATGTTACCCACGTGGTGGTGTCCACACGAATTAATACATCCTGAGATATTGAGTGAGATCTCACCTAAATCATGCAAGTAATCCAGGTCATCAAAGCGTTCCTGAATCGCTTTAGCAATGGGAAGTGATTTGGCGTTAGCCAATGAGCAAAAGTCGCCACCAGGGCAAGCAATGATGTCGGTCAGTAAGCCAATATTGGGTAGCACTACATTTTGGGCTTTCGCTTTGTGCCAGAGCTCTAATAATTTGGCTTGCTCTACATCAGCGAGTACTAAGTTTTGTTCGTGTGTAATGCGCAGCTCACCAAAACTATATTGATCAGCCAAATCGGCAATCGCGAGCATTTGCTCAGTTGTTGCATCACCAGGCGCTACCGAGCCATGAGGCTTGAGAGAAAAAATGACACTCGCGTAACCGGGTACTTGATGGGGTTTGACATTACGCTCTAACCAGCGTGCAAAAGCGGCTTGTTCATGTTGAGGCGCGCTATCAATCAAGTCTGTTGTGCTGATTGACTGGGTTGATTTGTAGGCCGGCTTAGTAAAGTGGTTCGCTACCCGATCCCACTCCGATTGCTGGAAATTGTCATCACCATCTTTGATAGTGGCCCATTCTCCTTCAACCTGACGAGCAAACTCTTCTGGGCCTAAGGCTTTGACCAAAATCTTGATACGCGCTTTGTAGATATTGTCACGGCGCCCAAAGCGGTTATACACCCGCAGTAGAGCAGTCAGATAGCTTGGTAAGACATTCCAAGGCAGACTCTCTTTAATGAGTGAACCCAGGATTGGTGTGCGACCCATGCCGCCACCAGCATAAATATCAGCAACTAAGTTACCCTGGGTATTTTTTTTGAGTGCAATGCCAACATCATGACAAAGCAAAATCGTGCGATCTTCTTTCGCGCCGGTGATAGCAAACTTAAACTTGCGGGGTAAAAAAGCAAACTCAGGATGCAAGGTAGACCATTGGCGCAGTAACTCACAAATGGGGCGAGGGTCAACGTATTCATCGGCGGCTACGCCTGCAAAAGCATCACTCGTAATGTTGCGAATACAGTTGCCGGAAGTTTGAATGGCATGCATTTGCACTTTGGCAAGGTCTGCCAAAATCGCTGGTGACTCTTCTAACTTGATCCAGTTAAATTGAATGTTCTGACGGGTCGTGAAGTGACCGTAGCCGCGGTCATATTTATCGGCAATTTGGGCTAGGGTGCGCAGTTGCTCGGAGCTTAATAAACCATAAGGAATGGCCACTCGCAGCATATAAGCATGGCGCTGGTGATACAAACCGTTTTGTAAGCGCAGGGGACGAAATTCTTCTTCGGGCAAGGAGCCCTGAATTCGACGCTCTACCTGGTCTTGGAACTGGATGACCCGCTCATTAACGAGGGTCTGATCGATTTGGTCATATTTATACATAGCCCTCGATTTTCAGGGATTTTTGATATTTCTTCAAATAATCATAAATTCAGTTGATATATGAATTTAGATATATTCAAGGTAGGCCTTTTTGGCCTAATTTGACCTAATCTGGGCAAAGCGATGCGGTATATTCGGCTAATGACCCGCTCTAATACCCCACCAGCCTTGTCTAATAACCCCTATGACGCAGAGTTTGAGAGCTATCAAGCTACTCGAAGCCGTTTTTGGGATCAAATCAATGCTGGCCTGTCCCATTCTTGGGGCGCCTACTACCAAAAGCGCTTAGCCCATATTTATCAAAATATCGTGCCAGCTGGTTCGAGTGTTTTGGAGCTTGGCTGCAAAGACGGTAAGTTACTCAGTACCTTAAGGCCCTCTGTAGGGGTTGGTATTGATTTTAGTGCGGCGGCAATTGGTAAAGCCAAAGCGCGCTATGCAAACTTGGAGTTTGTGCAGCTCGATGCCCATCAATTGGAATTGGGTCGTCTGGGCGAGCGTCAGTTTGACTACATTGTGATCTCCGACTTAGTCAATGACCTATGGGATGTGCAAACCGTTTTAGACAGTGTGCGTCCGTTTTGTCATGCTCAGACCCGTCTGGTATTTAATTTCTTTAGTCATGCTTGGAATTTACCTTTGCGCGCAGCACGTGCTTTGGGTTTAGCCACACCGAACTTGCCGCAAAACTGGCTTACCAAGCATGATATGAATAACTTGCTGGAGATCTCGCAATACGAGACCTTACGTCAATGGCGAGAAATCATCGCGCCAATCAATATTCCACTGCTGTCGAATTTGTGTAACCGCTACCTTGCCAAAATCTGGCCTTTTGAATTACTAGCTATTACCAATTTCATTGTGGCTCGCCCAGTGGGTATGCAAGCAATCAAAAAGCCCACGGTCTCTGTAGTGATTGCTGCGCGCAATGAGTCCGGTCATATTGCTGAGTTAATTGCTCGGGTGCCTGAGATGGGTGGGGGAACGCAGATCGTATTTGTTGAAGGCAACTCTACCGATGACACCTTTGATGTGATTGCTAGTGAGATTGCCAAGCACCCCGAGCGCAACTGCATTTTGCTCAAGCAAACCGGCAAAGGTAAAGGTAATGCGGTACGCAATGGCTTTGATGCTGCCACTGGTGATATTTTGATGATTCTAGATGCTGACATTACCGTGCCACCCGAAGATTTAGAGCGCTGCTACTCCATTATGGCTAGCGGCCTTGGCGAATTTGTGAACGGCGTACGTTTGGTCTATCCGATGCAAGATGAAGCGATGCGCTTTTTAAATCTACTAGGTAATAAGTTTTTCTCTTGGGCTTTTAGTTGGCTCATTGGTCAGCCGATCCGTGATACTTTATGTGGCACGAAGGTGCTGTGGAAAACCGATTACCAGCGCATTGCCGATAATCGTAAATACTTTGGTGACTTTGATCCATTTGGAGACTTTGACTTACTCTTTGGGGCTGCGCGTTTGAATCTGAAAATTGTCGAAGTGCCGATCCGTTATCGTGCTCGCCGCTATGGTGAGACCAATATCTCGCGCTGGAGTCATGGCTGGTTATTGCTCAAGATGGTTGCCTTTGCAGCGCGCCGGATTAAGTTTATCTAAGTCGATCGAGCTCGCACTGCCAAGATTGAACCTTAGTGCTCAGGTCCTGGCTTGGCACATTCTTCGCTGATCCGCTTTTCATCCATGAGTTTATGAAAGTGCACTACTTCAGAGTGGCAATAAGGGTGGCTGCCTTTGCGAATGAGCCAATTGTAGTAATTGGTATAGGGGACTAGATTGCTCACTATCGTTAAAAAGATGAGGCCGCTAAGAACTTTGATCTGCAGTCGCTTTGGCATTGGATGAATCAGTAAGAGTGCATAGCCGAGCAAAAAGAACTCCGAAAAGATGCGGTACTGAGGGGCATCTAGATATCGAGTCTTGTTCACTAAGTTCACGATATAAAAGCTCGCAAAACTATAAATACCAAACCAGAGCTCTTTTTTACTTAGTTGATCTCGTTTGAGATACATCCAGATCACACAAAAACCAATCAATAGTGTCGATGCAGAAATCTTGCCAAACGTTTCTACCAAAGGACTCATCAGAAAAACGCTGGCACTTGCCATTTTATCGGTCAGCGAAGGACTGGCAATCAATGCACTTTGAGCATTGAGTAGTTGGCTTTGTCCTGTTAAAAAACGCGTCATGCTCATGGGGTCAGCAATATTGCCAAAGATTGATACGCCCTGATTGATCCAGCGACTGAGCATCTCCACCAGGACATAAGCCAGCCCATAGCCAATGTTCAAAAAGCTGATGGCTTGATAGCGCACCTTGAGCCCAGATATTCCGTTCTGCCAAATGCCAATTGACAAAATGAGGCCATTAAAAAAAGTGACCAGTACGCAATTAAATAGAAATCCTTTCCCACTCGATTGCAAGCTGTAAAAGTACAGCAACCCAAGATAAGACACTGGCGCTAATATTTTGTAAAACCAGGCGGGCAGAGCGCTAGTCATTTGCTGACTGTGTTGGTCGGGATTTTGAATGAAATAGCTAACCCACACAAAGTAGAAGGGGGCGAGCACCAGAATTTGGGCTTTATTTAGAGCGCCGCAGAAAAAGAAAACGAATGCCAACAAAAGTGTGAAAGGCTCCGGGATTTGGCTTCTTGTGGGCGCTGCCTGAAAACTGCGCACAAAGCAGTAGAGCGAGAGCAGTAAAAATCCAAACGCAATTGGCTCAGTGCGCGTAGCTGTGAAGTGATAAAAAACGCCATTACTGACAAAGACTAAAAATGCGGTGAGTAGCGCAATACTAGTTTGCCCACTGATTTTTTTACTGAACCAATACACACCACAAATCAAGGCGATTGAAGTGACAAGGGCGGCGTGCCGAGCCGTAATCACTAAATAGCGCATAGCATCAAAGAGCGACTCGGACTGGTTAAAGCCCTCGATTGTTTGAAAGTGACTAAGTCCTAAGCTGTTAGCCAACTTCATTAGTAAGGCAATGAGTTGGATTGAAAAAAAGCCCGGGTGATCAACATACTCTTGATTTAAGCCTGAGTTAATCAGTAAGCCGTTATAGCCTAGCGTGAGTTCTTGATCGGCCCAAAACGACCAGTTACGGTCAAACCCTGTGCCATAGAATAAAAAGGACAGTATCCCAATCATGAAAAGATAGGGCCATGCCTGGCGCAATCGAAACGAGGTTTTGAGCAGCATATTTAAAACTGTTGATCGCGCTTATACAAATTAGCAATCGCGGCAAAGCCCAGTACCACAATCAATACGGCAACTAAATAGTCTTGAGTCAGGTATTGAAATACAAGCCCTTGACTAAGCAAAATGCTGGCAGCGATAAATGCCGCCAGGCATCCCAAGACCACAATCGCAAAGTTCGCAATAAAGGCGCCTAGCGTGATGGCGACAAAAACCAAGATCAGATCGGAGACTAGCTGATCTGCACTGGCAAAAACACTTTGGGTAAATATAGGGTGTGCACTTTTACCAACCAGGATGAATAAGAGAATTGCCGCTAGAACTGCAAAGTTCAGTATGGACTTGAGAAAAATAGCTTTCATGTCTAAGTCTGCTTTAAGCTTGATTATTAAATACCAAGCTCATGCCTAGCCATAAAACAATGAGCGCCACTAAAACAGTAAGCCCAATTTTTTTCAGGAAGTACTCTAAGGTATCCATATAGGCTTCGTCGTTTCTGCCAAAGTAGCGATCAAAGCGCTTCCAAACAAGGCGACCGGCCAGAATAGGCAGCAAGATGGCCACGATGCCGCAGACGATAGTAAGGATGTTATCCATATTCAGTAGTGCTTTCTAGACAATGAACGGTAAGCATACTGTTTTTTCTCAATCACTCAGTTTAAAGGGTCGTAAATATTCGTGAATTGCTAGCGCAAGCCCCATTTTTACGGCAATGCCATCTTTTGTTGGTACAGTAGGGCGCAGTAGCATCTTAAAACGCAACGATTGAGGGAAATATTAGAAATGACTAATTCAACAACGGGTTTATCGATGGAACAGATTGCCGCTATGCGCGCACAAGTACTTGGTGCTGTTGCGAAAGCGCCTGGCATGCTAATTGCATTAGGAATTTTGTTTATTGCCCTGGGTATGATTGGGGTCGCCGGTCAAGTGATGTTCTCATTTGTCACAATTAATATTCTTGGCGCGTTCCTAATCATTGGCGGCGTGTTACAAGGTATTCATGCATTTCAATCGAGCGGTTGGAAAAGCGTTGGCATCCAAATAGTATTTGCCATTTTGTATATCGTGGCCGGTCTTTACACTTGGCTCTTTCCAATCCCGGCGCTGGAAGTCATTACCTTGTGGCTGGCAGCGATTTTCTTTATCACCGGCTTTTTGCGTCTAATCGCTGCTTTTCATCACCGCCCCTTTGGCCAGTGGTTCTGGTTGGTGCTGTCTGCCATCATTTCGATCTTGATGGGTTTACTGATTATGAATAGCTATCCCGCTTCGAGTTTTTGGTTGCCTGGTTTGCTGATCGCAATCGAATTACTCTTGCAAGGTTGGACTTTGCTCTTTATCGGCATTGCTGCGAAGTCTCACACCGCTAGCTAAGATAATGCCGAGCAATGACTTGCTTGGCATTACAGTATTGGTATGAAGAAAACAGACCTGTATAAAAATCTCGGTTTGGCAGTCTCCCATCGTATGAAAAATGCGACCAAGGTTGCCAAACCAGCAACAAACGAAAAAGCCAAGACCAAAAAAGAGCTCGCCAGCAGTAATCCGCTGCTGAGCTCTTTGCTGGGCAAAGCCAAATCCAAGTAATTGTATTTGCAAGGTATGTTCAGGCAATATCAACGTGGTATATTGGCTTTACTTTGCCTGCTGCCGATTGCTATCGCATCAGCACAAATTGCTCCCCCGCTGAACTACGAGAAAAATTTAAGCGACGTCATCGTGACGGCAACGCGATCGGACACCCCGTTAGATCAAGTCCCGTTAAATACCACGATTCTGACTAAAGAGGTATTGGAGAGTGCACCCGATCAAACGATTGATCAGGTACTCAAAAATGTTCCCGGGGTTTTCTTAAATGATGTGCCGTACTATCAAAAAGATCCTACGGGGCAAAGTATTAATGTGCGCGGTCTTGGATATGGTCGCACGCTTGTTTTAATTGATGGCCTACCGGCTAATGATGCTTTCTATGGCACTGTTCAATGGAACTTGGTCCCCATGTCTTCGATTGATTCGGTGGAGTTTGTCAGGGGCGGTGTCTCAAGCTTGTATGGCAACTATGGCATGGGCGGGGTCATCAACATCAATACCCGTACGCCGATTAATAGCCAGCAAGAGGTCTCGGCAAGTTATGGCACATTCAATACCAGTAATGTTGCTGCATCCAAGGATCTCATTGCTTCAGATGATTTACAGCTCCGCTTTTCTGCTGATTCTTTTAATACTGATGGTTATCAAAATTACGCAACGATCTCTCCTGGGTCTCCTAGCAATATTAAAAATGGTATGGGCACTGGAACCTCCAGCAGCTCCAATGTCAGGCTACAAAGTTATTTCAAGCCCACGCAAGACACCAAAGGCTTTTTCCGTGTGGGCTATAGCAGCATGAGTGATTTGAGTAATAACTACAGCATTGCACCGAACCTAGTTCAAACCACGGACATTGCTGGCGGCACGACCACTAAATTGGCCGAGGACAAGAAAGTTCAGGTCAATGTATTTTTTCAAGATACCAATTTCTTTAAACAGACCGCTAACAATCTCGCAGCTATTCCCTATAAGCCTTATATCAATGCCAACTATACCGATCCCTACATCACCTTAGGGGGATCGGCGCAATATACTCACGATCTCAAAATGGCGGGGGTTGATCAATACATCGTGGGTATTGATGCACGCAATATCAGTGCCTCTAATCAAACCAATAATCTCAGCAGTACCGGTTCAGGCGCAGTAAGTTCTGTGAACTATGCGCAAGGCCAACAAAATTTTTATGGCTTATTAGGACAAGTTAAGTCGAGCATGACCAGCATTCCTTTGGAGGCGACTCTGGGTGCTCGGGTAGATAACTGGAGCAGTCAAACCCCAACCTATTACAACGCGACTGCAGGCAGCACTCCAACCTACCAAGCGATCGCCAATCAGAGCAAAACACAGCTCAGCCCTTCATTAGGTCTCATGTACAAAGCCACACAGGATTTGGATTTTCGGACGGCTGCGTATCAGGCATTTCATGCGCCGAGTATGAATAACACTTTGCGTAGTTACGGTAACTCGGTAAGCGGCTACTCATTGGCCAATCCCAATTTAACGCCAGAAACAATGACTGGTTACGAGATGGGATCTGATTACCGCTGGAGAGGGGGCTTTGCCCAGCTCACGGCCTTCAGTAACTATATTCAAAATGCGATTGCCAGTTATAAGATTACGAATGCCAATGCCGCTTATGCAAGCAGTTTATGTGGTGCTGCAGGAATTTCTGGTTGTGCAGCTGGATCGGGTGGCTACACCAATGTGAGTTATTACACCAATCAACAAAACTTACTAAGTCGCGGACTGGAATTGCAATATCAGCATGAGATCAATCCACATTGGATGCTGGATGGAGGCTACAGCTACACCAGAACAGTCCTGACATGGACTGCGACTACTGATCCTATAGGCACTCAGGTCGGGGGTGTACCAATGAATATGGCTAATGCCGGAGTGACTTACTATCCAGTCCCTCAAGCAAGTTTGACCACTACCGTTCGATACGTAGGTAATTCTTGGATGTCAACGGGCTCTTTGCCAGTTCCAGCTTATGCGATTGTGGGGCTCAAAGCCAATTACCAAGTGACACCTCAAGCCAGCATTTTTGCCTCAGTCATTAATTTATTGAATCGCCAATATGTGACCTTTAATATTGCCTCTCAGGCTAGTAGCTATCAGGCTGGAATGCCCCAAGCAATTAATTTGGGCGCACGCATCACTTTTTGAGGAATCATGCCAGCGTTTTCCCTCATTTAACAAAAATGCTTTAGGATTGTGCAGTTAGTAAAGCGGTAAATTCAGACTAATAAAAATAATTCCTAATAGGGAGACAACGAATGAAAAGCAAACTGATTTATTCCTTGATGCTGCTAGCAGGCCTCAATTTGATGGGCCTAGCGAGTGCCCAAACACCTGCACCAGCTGCCGGAGCAACACCTGCCATTCCGCCAACCTGGGCTCAAGGGCGAACCCCTGATGGCATGAATCCCTCTTTATCGCCAAATCCCCCTGGAATCACAGCATTGCCCGCTGATGAGATTCCAGTCAGTAAGTTAAAAGTGCCGCCTGGTTTTAAGGTCGAGCTGTGGGCTTCAGGAATGCCAAATGGTCGCTCTATGACTGAGTCTCCCAGTGGCGTTGTGTATGTCGGTACTCGCTTTACTGGAAACGTCTATGCGGTAGTCACAAAAGATGGCAAGCGTGAAGTCAAAACGATTGCCAAGGGTTTGCATCGTCCAAATGGCGTCGCTTTTGCTAATGGCTCTTTATATGTTGCTGAGCTCTCACGCATTATTCGTTATGACAATATCGAAGCCAACTTGGATAATCCACCGGCGCCAGTTGTGGTGTTCGATGCATTGCCAAAGGATGAGCCTCATGGTTGGAAATTCCTAACCCTGAGCCCTGATGGTCAATACCTCTATTTCCAGATCGGTACACCAGCCAATATCGTGGTGCCACCCTATACTCATGCCGCGATAGTTCGCCTGAACTTGAAAACCAATATTTTGGAGTACGTGGCAACGGGCGTGCGTAATAGTGTTGGTATGGACTTCCAAAAGGGCACTAAAGAACTTTGGTTCACCAATAACGGCCGTGATTGGGCTGATGAAAATTTACCGAATGACACCTTAAACCGCCTTGCACATAAGGGTATGAACTTTGGTTATCCGTTCTGCCACCAAGGCGACTTCTTGGACCCCGAGTTTGGCAAAGGCCGTTCGTGCGATGAGTTTGACAAGCCAGAAATGAAATTGGGCGCTCACGTTGCAGCTTTGGGTATGCGTTTTTATAACGGCAATATGTTCCCTGCCGAATACAAAGGCAATATCTTTATTGCTGAACATGGCTCCTGGAATAAGACTAAAAAGTCTGGCTACCAAGTTGTGCGGGTTGTACTTGATGCAAAGAACAAGCCTGTCAAACTCGAGCCTTTTATTACAGGTTGGCTGGAGGGCGAGAGCTTTTGGGGTCGCCCAGTTGATGTCCAGGTTCTCAAAGATGGATCGATGTTGGTTTCCGATGATGAAACTGGTGCGATTTTCCGTGTGAGCTATAACAAGAAATGATGAAGTTGAAAAATACTAAGGCCATCCTCGGGGTGGCCTTTTTTACTACTTCTGCTTGGCTAGGTATTCAGCTTGCTCAAGCAGCACCACCGGATCCGGTGGCTGGGAAAGCGAAGGCAGCCATGTGTTTTGCCTGTCATGGAGAAAACGGGATTGCCAGTGCTCCTGAGATTCCTAATCTAGCAGCACAACCGGCCTTATCTATTACCTATCAATTGATTCAGTATCGAGGTCAACAGCGAAAAGGTGGTGGCATGGAAGGCATTGCGCAAGCCTTGAGTGATCAAGATATGCGTGACATTGCGGCTTACTATTCGGCTCTGCCTCCACCACCAGCTAAAAGTGGTAACGCGCAATTGATTGAGCAGGGTAAGCAGATTGCGAGCGCACAATTTTGTAACTCCTGTCATGGCGCGCAGTTTCAGGGACAAAAACATATTGCTCGATTAGCTGGTCAGTCAGAGACTTACCTGATCACTCAGCTGAAAAATATTCGTTCAGGTGAGCGGGTGGATATGGATGGCACTATGGGTAGTGCTGCCAAAGGCTTAAGTGATGAGCATATTAAAGCTCTGGCTGCTTATGCTGCCTCTCTTCAGTAACGCTTTTTAGAATTCAGCTAATTGCAAACCAAAACCCACTTTCTGCTAGTCGATTTTTTAAAGACCTTTGCAGCCCTGACAATCATTCTTCACCATCTGTCTAGTTATGGACAGATTGCAGAAGATGCTCGTACTGTTTTGCCTAATGTCATGGCGTGGCTCTTTGACTATGGCCGATATGCAGTGCAGATCTTTTTGGTGATGGGTGGCTACCTAGCAGCGCAATCATTGCTCAAGCAAGAAAAGTTGCGCACTGTCCACGCAGTTCTCAAAGTCATCATCAACCGCTATCTGCGTTTGTTTGCGCCTTATGTGATTGCTTTATTGCTGACAATCGCCTGTGCATGGGTGGCGCGTTTTTGGGTCAAGGATGAGTTTGTAGGGCAGTCAGAAACACTGGCTCAATTTCTATCGCATCTCTTGTTCTTGCAAGGCATTCTGGGGCTGGATTCGATTTCTGCTGGGGTTTGGTATGTCGCGATTGATTGGCAGCTTTATGCCATTCTCGCTTTGATGTTAGGGATGTTCCCTGGCTTTCGTTCGCTGATTTGGATCTTGACAATCTTCTGTGTAGCGTCCCTGTTGTACTTCAATCGCCTCGGTGCTTATGAGAACTACTTTATTTATTTCATGGGACCCTATGGTTTAGGCATATTGGCTCAGCTATCTAAAAACTATGCCAACCCCAAGGTCAATCGTTTTGCCAGAATCTTTTTAGGTATTGTGACTGCGGTGATTGTGCTCTCCAGCTTTCATCAGATTTGGGCGCGGAATATCCTGGCCTTAGTGGTGTCCTTGGCACTCATCATCTGGGGCAATCGCGCCTATCAAGATCACAAACACATGAAATACCATAAGCTCGTCAATGCGATTCTATGGAGTAGTCGCCGATCCTACTGTGCCTTCTTGCTGCATTTCTCATTCATCTTATTGGCCAATACTCTCTATATTGCTTGGGGCATGGATCAGCGTCACGATGGAGTGATGGCAATTGCCTTGATGTTGATCGCCGTATTTATGAGTTGGGTTGCCGCTAACTACTTGTACCGCTGGGTGGAAGTGCCATCTCGCAACTTGAAGCTGAGCTAGAAGACTAAAGCCCTAAGTCTTTGAGGGCCTGGAAGATCTCGCGATAGGCTTTAGGGGGTTTATTGCTCTCACGCTCTTTTCTGGCATTGCGAATCAGCGTGCGCATATTTTGAATATCTAAATCCGGAAACTGCTCAATCAATTTAGTGAGCATATTGTCATCAGCCAGTAAGCGATCGCGGTAGTTTTCTAGCATATGCAACTTGGCAGTCTCGGCTTTACTCACCCCTTGAATCGCATCCAAGCGCTTTTGAATCGCCTCAAGTTCAGCCTCATCTAAAAAGCGCATGAGTTTGCCAAGGTATTGCTTATGACGACGAATGCCTTCAAAACTTTTAATCTTAGGCGTCTCAGCGATGGCATCCTTAATCGCTTCATCCATCGGAATGGAAGCTAAGGCATCGCTACTGAGAGCAGCTAGCACCTCTGCAAGCTTCTGACGCTCAGTCATCTGGCGTTTGAGCTCCGACTTACTAGGCCCCTGATCAGGATCTTCTAGCTTGGGGGTGCGGTTCTTCTCATTGACGTGCATATGTGTAGTTTAAGCCTTACTTAAGCCTCTGCTTAAGCTTACGTAAATCAGAGCTTGCAAACAGCTGGCTTCTTCCGATGGTGTGTTTAGGCTTTAACTTGCCAGACTGAACATATCGACGAAAAGTGGGTATAGATACTTCGAGATATTCAGCCGCCTCCTCTGCTGTGAGCGTTGCGCTTTTCAAGTGACCAAATACCTCTTCGTGCGAGAGATCCACTTTTTGGAAGGCATTAGTTGCAATGAGTGCAAAAAATTTAACGCGCTCTTTAGTAGGCATTTGCTGCACTTGGTCAAAAATATCCTCGGCGCTTAATAGCAGGCTCATTTTTTATTCTCTTTTGTCATATATGCATTAATGATGCGAAGCTTTTTCCTGGCGAATAAATCGCTTTAACTCAATATAAAAATTTTCATGACTTCCCACCTTATAAAAGTCAATCCAAACGATGTCGATGGTTTCTGTTTTTACGCTATGGCGATAGGCTATCAAATATTCCTGACGATTAAAGTAAAACTTATGTATTAAAAAATCTTTTAAATCCCCTGACTTCTGTACGCCAAGCGATGGTGTCCTGCAAATCTCATAAACCTGATCTTCTATGGCCAACTGAAGCGCTTTACTAGCTTTCTTTACAAATTGTGCAAAAGGCCGTTTGTAATGTATTTCCATGATCTTATACTAGATCATTAATGATTGTATATCAAATCAACAAAAATACCAGCTCATACCCATATTTTCATGATGGTGAATAATAGAAACATATAAAAAATTATTTCTATGAACCAATCTCATTCTTACGACTACATCATCATCGGCGCTGGTAGCGCTGGCTGCATGCTGGCCAATCGCTTGAGCCAAGACGCTACAAAGCAAGTCTTACTCATCGAGGCAGGCAAAAAAGATAACTATGTGTGGATTCATATTCCGGTGGGGTATTTGTATTGCATTGATAACCCTAGGGCCGATTGGCGCTTTCGTACGAGCAAAGAAGCAGGACTCAATGGCCGCTCGCTTTTATATCCCCGAGGTAAGGTCTTAGGTGGCTGCTCCTCTATTAACGGCATGATCTATATGCGTGGTCAAGCTGCGGATTATCAGTCTTGGGTAGAAGCAACGGGAGATAGTGCTTGGTCTTGGGATGAGGCATTGCGTCGCTATAAATCGTTTGAGGACTATCACAGCCCTGCTAATCAGTGGCACGGTAAAGGGGGCGAGTGGACAGTTTCTCGTCAGCGATTACGTTGGCCCATCATGGATATCTTCAAAGAAGCTGCAGTGCAAGCGGGCATCCCCGCATCGGATGACTTTAATCGGGGCGATAACTTTGGTGTGGGTTACTTTGATGTGAGTCAACGCAAAGGTTGGCGTCTGAATACTGCCAAAGCCTTTTTAAAAGACGCGCAGCAACGTCCTAACCTGACAGTCGTCACTGAGGCGATAGTCAGTAAGCTGATCATTGACCCCAGTACTAAAAATTGCCTTGGTGTTGAATATATTCAGGGCGGTCACACTCAACAGGCCCATTGTGCGATAGAGCGAGGTGGTGAAGTCTTGCTGTCTGCCGGTGCGATTGGCAGCGTACAAATTTTAGAGCGCTCTGGCATTGGTAGTGCTGAGCGTTTAAGTGCATTGGGCATTCCGGTAATGAGTAATCTGCCCGGTGTCGGTGAGAATTTACAAGATCACTTGCAGTTAAGAATGGTCTACAAAGTTAATGATATTGCGACCCTAAATACCAAAGTGCACTCTTGGTTTGGCAAGATTATGATCGGTCTAGAGTATCTCTTCAAACGTTCAGGTCCGATGTCAATGGCGCCATCGCAGCTCGGCGCCTTTGCGTTCAGCTCGCCAGCGCAAGAGCGGGCTAATGTGGAGTATCACGTGCAGCCTTTATCGCTAGAAAAATTTGGCGATCCATTACATCGCTTTAATGCGTTTACTGCCAGCGTGTGTAATTTGCGTCCCACTTCGCGTGGCAGTGTTCATATTGACTCAGTCGATATCAATGCGCCGCCCGTAATCAGCCCGAACTACTTATCGACTGACGAAGATCGCCAAATTGCAGCCGAGTCTTTGCGCCTCACTCGCAAGATTGTGCAAAGTCCTGCGCTAGCGCCATACTCGCCTGAAGAATATAAGCCTGGAGTGCAATACCAAAGCGATGCTGAATTGGTAAAAGCGGCTGGCGATATTGGTACGACGATTTTTCATCCAGTAGGCACTTGTAAGATGGGGCGCGCCGATGATCCGATGGCAGTATTGGATTCAGAATTACGAGTGCGGGGTATTCATCATTTGCGCGTAGTCGATGCCTCTGCAATGCCCACTATTACTTCGGGTAATACCGCAGCGCCTACCATGATGATTGCGCAGCGCGCTGTGGAATTGATCACAGGCCAATCTCGCTAAGCCATTTGTCCAATATTAAAACGACTACCTTACCGCTGAGTCATTTGCTACTGGCTTTAGCGATCGTCGCTATTTGGGGCACCAATTTTGTGGTGATGAAACATTGCCTCGCTGTCTTTCCCCCATTTCTGTTTGCCGCTTTGCGTTATACCTTTGCGCTATTGCCTATGGCTTTTTTGATTCCACGACCCAAAGTGCCACTGTGGAACTTGGCGCTGTATGGATTGCTGATTGGGGTAGGGCAGTTCGGCATTGTCTATTACGCAGTCAATAGCCAAATCTCTCCCGGGTTGGCGTCCTTGGTGATTCAGACCCAAGTCTTTTTCACGATTGGCTTTGCGATGCTAATCAATCAAGAGCGTTTACGTCTCTATCAAGTCTTAGCGCTTTTGTTGGCACTGATTGGCTTATTGCTGATTGCTTTGCATACCGATGCCACGACGACCTTACTTGGTTTGGCCTTGATGGTCTTTGCAGGATTTTCTTGGGGAGCAGCCAATACCGTGGGGCGCTACGCAGGCATTGGTAGTCCACGAGAATTATTGGCTTATGTGGTGTGGGCTAGTGCTTTTGCCGTACCACCGCTCCTACTGATCTCCGCCGTATTTGAGGGTGGGGTGGCGCACCTATCCGCAGTCTTGGGCCAAGCTCCCTTAGGTGCTTGGCTTGGCGTCTTTTGGCAATCCTGGGGGAATACCCTGTTTGGCTATGCTGCTTGGGCTTGGCTTCTATCTAAGCACCCCGCTGCCGTAGTCGCCCCAATGCCCCTCTTAGTACCCATCTTCGGAATGGGGGCATCTTCCCTATACTTGGGCGAGGGCCTACCCGCCTGGAAATTGTTCGCCGCAGGGCTAGTGATGGTGGGCCTTCTAATTAATGTGTCCTGGCCTAGATTGAAAGAGCAGATGACAAAAGTGATCTAGATTAGTGCCGACCCTGATGAAAACCCTGATATCAAGCCCTATTGCAGAATTTGCAAACCCTGTAAGATGATCTTTCGGTACAGTTTCACTAAAAAAGATTTTTTAATTTCAAGCATTAGTCATGGAGACATTATGAAAATTCGTCGTCACATTTTTGCAATTACTACCGCTGCAATGTTGTCAGCTGGTGCACACGCTGCCGATATCAAAATCGCAGTACAAGGACCCTATACAGGCGGCTCATCTTCGATGGGTGTGAGTATGCGCGACGGAGTTCGCCTTGCTGCTCAAGAGATTAATGCTGCTGGTGGTATCAATGGCAACAAGATCGTTCTGATTGAGCGTGATGATGAGGCTAAAAATGAGCGCGGTGTGCAAATCGCTCAAGAGATGATTAATAACGAGAAGGTGATCGCGGCTTTGGGTTATGCCAATACTGGTGTTGCTCTAGCATCAACCCGCTTTTATCAAGACGCTAAGATTCCGGTGATTGACAACATTGCAACCGGATCATTAGTGACCCGTCAGTTCCCCAATGCACCTGAGAATTACATTTTCCGAATTGCTGCGCCTGACAATATTCAAGCACCAATGATTGCTAAAGAGGCAGTTGAAAAGCGTGGCTTGAAAAAAGTAGCGATTTTGGCTGACTCCACTAACTACGGTCAATTAGGTCGTGAGGACATGGAAAAAGCCTTAAAGACTTATGGCGTAACACCAGTAGCTGCAGAAAAATTTAACCTCGGTGATGTGGATATGACTTCACAATTGCTCAAAGCAAAAAATGCAGGTGCCGAGGTGATTTTGACTTATGCAATCGGACCTGAGTTAGCGCAAATTGCCAATGGTATGGCTAAGCTGGGTTGGAAAAAGCCCATCATCGGCAGCTGGACTTTGTCGATGGCCAGCTTTATTGATACCGCTGGTAAGAACGGTGACGGCGCAGTGATGCCTGAGACTTTCATTCAGGTTGGCAATACACCAAAGCGTAAGGCTTTCATTGATAACTATTTGAAGGATTTCAAACCTAAGAATGGCATCATTGCTTCCCCAGTATCCGCAGCTCAAGGCTACGACTCGGTTTATGTTCTCGCTGCTGCGATCAAGCAAGCGAACAGTACAGAGGGGCCAAAGATCTTGGCAGCTTTGCAAGACCTGAAGACCCCTGTAGAGGGCGTAGTGATGACCTATAACAAGCCATTTACTGCTGCCGATCACGAAGCCATCAAGTCAAAAGACGTAGTGATGGGCGTGGTTGAAAATGGCCGTGTTCAGTACCTCAATGCTGAAGATGCTGTAGCTAAGAAGAAGTAAG